>Ga0082212_10013904_pt1 | contig 10049 bp, 8 predicted proteins | sample TergutNt197P3_FD_71548 | JGI IMG/M metagenome (GOLD analysis project Ga0082212, IMG submission 71548) | Neocapritermes taracua P3 segment gut microbial communities from Petit-Saut dam, French Guiana - Nt197 P3 | ecosystem: Host-associated > Arthropoda: Insects > Digestive system > Gut ... | reverse complement strand
CGCGTTATTGGCAGCTTCCGGGGCCGCGATGCCGTAATCCGACCCATGGCCGAACTTCGCCTTTTCCTCTTCCGGGGCAAAGCGCTTGGCTTCGTTGTAGGCGAACCAGCAGGCGGTGTCGCCGCCGGTGCCGGGGGTAAGCCCGACAAAGACGCCTATGCCCGCGGAACGCAGGATGGTGGGCAGCAGGTGGCGCAACACATCCCAGCGGGGGCGCACCTTGTCGCTGATGACCCCGACCACGGACGGGCCGAAGTCGTTTTCCAGCAGGCGCAGCACCTGGGGGATGGAGAAAAGGCCGATGAGCGCCACAGTGAAGGGAATGCCCGAGAAAAGATCGATGATGCCGAAGGTGAAGCGAGGACTCCCGGTAATGGGATCCATGCCTACGGTCGACAGCATCAGCCCGGCCGCGCCCGCGATAAGCCCCTTGACTGTGGATTCCTGGGACAGGGAGGCGATGATGGTCATGCCGAGGGCGGCCACGGCCGCGAGCTCCACGGGCCCGAACTCAAGGGCCACCTTGCCCAGGGCCGGGGCCACGGTCAGCAGGCAGAGGGAACTGATCACCCCCCCCACAAAAGACGCGCCGAGGGAAATGCTCAAGGCCCGCCCCGCCTTGCCCTGCTGGCCCATGGGGTAGCCGTCGAGCACGGTGGCCGCCGCGGCCGGGGTGCCGGGGGTTCTGATCAGAATGGCCGAGATGGATCCGCCGTACATGGCCGAAAGATACAGGGCGGCCAGCATGCTGATGCCGGTTTCCGGCGGAAAGGCGAAGGTTATGGGCACGAGAATGGCTATGGCCATGGTGGCTGAAAGGCCGGGCAGCGCGCCGATGAGCAGGCCGATGACCGTGCCGATGAGAAGAGCGAGGATGTTGGCGGGGAGAACAACGGTCGCCAGGCCGAGGATGATGTTGTCCATGATCAGCATGGCATCACCATCCCGGGATGTTTTCCAGCAGCCCGAGCGGCACGGGCAGATGCAGCATTTTGACGAAAACGCCGTAGACCAGGGCGCAGAAACCCGCGGCGACGAGAACCGCGTTTCTCGGCTTCATGGCTTTGAGAAAAAGGTAGGTTCCGATGATGAACAGGGGCGTTGCGACAAAGTAGCCGATCACCTCGATCAGGACGACATAGGCCACGATGAAAATCAGAAACAGCGTGACAAGCGGGACGTTGATGGCTGGGATTTCCTCTCTTTGTCCGGCCTTGATCATGCGCCGGCGCGCGGCGAAACCCTGAAGAATCATGACAACTGAAAGCAGGATGATCAGGACGGCGAGCATCCTCGGCATCAGGGCCGAGGAATCGGTCAACTTGAAAGACTGGACGATGAACAGCAGCGACAGCGCCACAGCGCCGCATGCGAACAGTATTTCCTTGAGTATGAACGGCACGGAGCCTCCTGTTCGTCGCCACGCATGCGGCGGCACGGGATTTTCCCGCGCCGCCGCCAGGCTTTCGCCTGTCTATTGTTTGGTATATTCGGACTTCACTTCGTTCCAGATATCGGTCATGAGCTTTTCCTCATCCGCCAGGAACTTCATGTAGTCGTCGCCATAGCGCATATCAATGGGCAGGGCGCGGTCGGTGCAGGCCTTGATGAACTCGGGATCTTTGGCCATTTTTTTGAACGCTTCGATAAGAACGGCCTTGGCTTCCTTGGACAGCCCCTTGGGCGCGCTGTAGCCGCGCGAGGAACCGGCAACCAGGTTTACGCCGAGTTCTTTCAGGGTGGGCACGTCGGGCAGCCCGGCGTAGCGCTCTTCGGCGAAGATAGCCAAAGCGCGCAGGTTGCCGGCCTTGATCTGGGGGAAGGTGATGCCCAGGTTGTTGTCGCTCGCGTCGATCTTGCCGGCCAGGGCCGCCTGCCAGGAGGGTCCGTCGCCCTCGAAGGGAACCGGGGCGACCTTCAGGCCCGTAAGCTTCATCCATTGAATAGTGCTGAAGAAGTCGTCCCCGCCGACGCCGGAGTTGCCGACCGTGATCTTGCCGGGGTTGGCTTTCACGGCGTTCACGTAATCCTGGTAGGTTTTCAGCGGGCTGTCCTTGCCCACCACGAGGATGCCGGGGTCGGTGACCACGTTGGCGAGAGGCTCCAGATCACGGATGGTGTACGCGATCTCCTTGTTCATGATGTAGTTGGCCTGGAGCATCGGGGTGTTGGTGATGCTGAGGGTATAGCCGTCGGCCTTGGTGGACTTGGCCAGACGGTTCCAGGCAATGGCCCCGGTGGCGCCGGGAATGTACTGGTTGATGAAGCTCTGGCCGAGAATTTTTTGCAGGGTGGGCTGGGTCACTTGGGCCAGGGCGTCGCTGCCCCCGCCGGGCTTGAAGCCCTGGGTCACGGTTATGGGTTTGTTCGGGTAGGCTGCTTCGGCAGCCAGGGGGCTGGCCATGACGCAGATGACGGCCAGCAAAATGAACAGGGAAATACTTCTACGCATACGGCACTCCTTTTGTAATCTGTATCCGTTACGGCATTCTGGTCACGCGCAAAAAAAAGAAAGCCCATGGCCGAGTCGGACTCTAGCATAGCACGCACGGCATTGAAAGGTTTTTTGGGAATTGAGATTCCGGCGCTTGTCCAGCGGCTGTCGTTTTTTGAGGCGCTGCGCAATTGCCCCATATCCTTTTTCCTATCCTTGCATATTGCCTTTCCCGGCAAACTGTATCACAGTGTAGCGCGTTTCAGGGTTCTGCTCACGCGTCCGCTTCCGGCCGGCCTGACAAAGGAAAACCTGATGAGTAACGACAGAACACTCAGTTCCTTAAAGTTCCATATTCTCATCCTGGTGGGCGCATCCCTGACGGTAGCCGCCGCCGTCTTTTTTTCCGTGTTTTACCTGAGCATTCCAGATATACTGCTGCGCTCGGAAAGCCAGCAGATGACCAGGCAACGCCATGTCGTCACCAACCTGCTTGAAGACGCCAGGCAGGCCATGATCCACCTAAGCGGCGAAATCGGGATCTGGGATGAAGCCGTGGCGTTTGTTGAGGGCAGAAGGCCCGACTTTATCAAAAATAGCTGGCCCGGCGCCTCGCCCGCGCAGATCCACCGCTTTACCTTCATGGTCTTCAAAAATCGGCAGGGTAAAGACCTCTACGTTGATTTTCGCGATTACACAGCCGGCAAAAGCCTGCCGGTTCCCTCCGGCTTCACGGCCGGGCTGGCGCCTCTCGCCGCAGAGACAACGCGCATCTTCAGCGAACCCAGACCAGCCGGCCAGACCATTGAAGAGATTGCCAAACAGGGGATACTCTTTCTCGACGGCATCCCCTACAGTCTGGCCGCCATGCCGGTCATGCCGGATCGCGGCTCGACGCGCCCTGTCGGCACGGTCATTGTCGGCGTCATGCTCAACAATGAGTATTTCCAAAAGCTCACCCACTACAATGAAGTCCGCTTTGAATTAACTCCTGCCTCCGGCAAGGCGGAATCCGCCGTCAACCAGGACAACGCCGATGTCATGCATGCGGATGTCGAGCTTCGCGACATAGAGGGCAAGCCGCTCTTGCTGCGTATGAGCGAAGACCGTACCGCGTATAAGGAAGGCATGCGCGTCCTTGACCAGACCTCCGCTTTCCTGATCGCCACCATGCTCATGGCCGGCTTTGTTTTGTACCGGCTCATCAGACAACTGGTCGTGACGCCCATGGAGCAGCTCTACCAGGATCTGGAGAATATCGCGACTACCGGCACCATGGACATGGATGAGGAAAAAATCGCCAAAACCGCGGAATCCGCGGCTCTGTATTCCTCACTCAACAAAATCCTCGCGGAGGCCAAGCAGCCGCGCATCTCCATTGACTCGCTCGAGCGCATCCTCGACGGCGTCAACGCCTTTCTCTATGTAACCAACCCGGAAACGCACCATATCATGTTCATGAACAAGAGCATGATGGAACACTTCGGCTTTGATGAGCACGTTATGGGGCGGCGTTGCTGGGAGGTTTTGCAGAAGGACATGACGGGGCCGTGTCCTTTTTGCAAGAAGGAACAACTCCTGGAAAACCCTTCGCAGTTCATTGTCTCGGAACTGCAAAACACCATCACCGGGCATTATTTCAGGTGTTCGGACTGCCTGATTGAATGGTCGCACAAGGAATTGGCCCACCTGCAACACGCCGTTGACATCACGGACACCAAAATATTGGAAAAGGAACTCATCGCCGCCAAGGAGCAGGCCGAACAATCCAGCAAGGCCAAAGGCGAGTTTCTCTCCCGCATGAGCCATGAAATGCGCACCCCCCTCAATGCCGTCATCGGCATGACCAAGATCGCCAGGACCTCGCATGAGATCGACAAGAAGGACTATTGCCTGACAAAGATCGACGGCGCGTCCGCGCACCTGCTTGGCGTCATCAACGACATCCTGGATATGTCGAAGATAGAGGCGAACAAGTTTGAACTCTCCCCCACAGAGTTCAACTTTGAACAGATGCTGATGCGCACCGTCAACGTCGTGAACTTCCGCGTTGACGAAAAACAGCAGAACTTCATCGTTGATGTGGCCCCCGATTTGCCGCATTTCATCATCTCCGACGAGCAGCGGCTTGCGCAAATCATCGCCAACCTCCTGTCCAATGCCGTCAAGTTTACCCCGGAGCGCGGCACTATCACGCTGACGGCACGCAGGCTGCTGGAAGACGCCGGCTTATGCACGCTGCAGATTGGCGTCAGCGATACCGGCATCGGCGTTTCCGCGGAGCAGCAGGCCAAGCTTTTCCGTTCCTTTGAACAGGCGGACGGCGGCATTGCGCGCAAATTCGGCGGCACGGGGCTCGGCCTTGCCATTTCAAAAAGCATCGTCCAGTTGATGGGCGGGGATATCTGGGTGGAATCCACGCCCGGAGAGGGCTCGACCTTTGCGTTCACCATCAAGGCCCAGCGCGGCGCCAGCACGCACGACGGCCTGCTCGCCCCGGATGTGAACTGGCAGACCCTGCGCGTTCTGTTTGTGGACGATGCGCCGGAAGTGCGGGAATACTTCCGGCATTTCGCCTCCTCCATCAGCCTTGACTGCGCAATCGCCGGCGGCGGCGGCGAGGCCTATGAGCTTGTCAAAAACGCGGACAAGGCTTTTGACATCGTCTTTGCCGACTGGGAAATGCCCGACATGGACGGCATCGAACTGGCCAAACGGATGAAAAGCGAATACGGCACGCGCATGGTGGTGCTCATGACTTCCGTCACGAAATGGAGCGATATCGAAACCGAAGCGAAGCTCGCCGGCGTGGACAAGTGCATCACAAAACCCCTGTTCTCTTCCTTGATTGTCGACTGCATCAACGAAGCCCTGGGCTCCGCCCAGCTCGCCGAAGCGGAGAGCGCCGAAGAGGATGCCGAGGAAGGCTGCTTTGCAGGCCGCCGGATTCTGCTGGCGGATGATGTGGACATTAACCGTGAGATCGTCATTTCGCTTCTGGAGCATACGGGGATAGCCATCGACACCGCCGAGAACGGCCTTGACGCCTTTGAAAAGTTCAGAGACGCTCCGTCCGCCTATGAGGTCATCTTCATGGACATCCACATGCCGGAAGTGGACGGGTACGAGGCCACGCGGCGCATACGCGCGCTTGACGTCCCCGAAGCCCGCGCCGTCCCGATCATCGCGATGACGGCCAACGTCTTCCGCGAGGATGTGGAAAGATGCCTGGACGCCGGCATGAATGCCCACGTCGGCAAGCCGGTGAACATAGAAGAGGTGATGAAAAGGCTCAGGCAATACCTGCCCGCCCGCGCGTGACGCTGCGTCACGCTACGTCATGCCGTGGCGGCGCAGGTAGCCGTGGAAAAATTCTGCATTGCAGCGCACAAGCTCTGGCGCATCCAAGCCATAGGGACAACGGGAACGGCATTCTCCGCACTGGGTACAGTCCGCGGCCTTGGCTATCTTCGCCCGGCCTTCCGCATCCATGACCTTTTGCAGGGGCGCGCGGCCCAAAAGCAGCTCCACGCGGGCTACAAAGGCAATTTCGATCTCCGCGGGACAGGGCATGCAATAGCCGCAGCCCCGGCAAAAGGCCGCGCCCAGTTCCCGCCGGTCCTGTGCCACGCTCGCTTCCATCGTCTCGTCCCATACGGGCGGCGTAGCGCTCAGGGCCAGAAATTCCTCCAGTTCCTCCATCTTCTGGATGCCCCACAGGGGAAGGACATTGTCATAGCCGCGCAAAAAGGCGAACGCGGCGGGAATATTCCGGATCAGGCCGCCCCCTAGGGCCTTCATGGCCAGAAAACCCACATCCGCATCCCGGCATATGCCGGGAAGCGCCATATCCCTGCCGCCGGAAAGATAGCTGAACGGGAACTGGACGGTATCATACAGGCCGCTTTGAGCCGCTTGCACCGCCACATCCACGGAATGCGCCGTAAGCCCGATAAAGCGGATTTTCCCCGCCCGGCGCGCCTCCAAAAGCGCCTCATAGAAGCCGCTGCCGTCGCCGGGGGCCGGCATGCGCTTCGGGTTGTGCGCCTGCAAGATGTCCACATAGTCCGTGCGCAGCTTTTGCAGGCTGGCGTACAAGGACTGCGTGAGCGCTTCGCCGTCCGCGGCCTGGGCTTTCGTCGCCAGCACGAGCTGCTTGCGCACAGCCGGTTCCAGGGCCGCGCCGAGTTTTTCCTCGCTGTCCGTATAGCCCCTGGCGGTATCAATACAATTGATCCCGGCATCAACCGCACGGCGGAGAATGCGTTTGGCCTCCTCCATGCCGACGCGCTGAATGGGCAGCGCGCCGAAACCGGTCTTGTTCACCACAAGGCCTGTCCTGCCGAGACGAACTGTTTCCATAGGGGATGCTCCTCTCTTTGGGGGCGCAAACCCAGCGCCCGCTCTTTTGCCGCGAATACGGCATAAGATATATCCCCGCCATATTCAAGCGGGGCTCCCGGCATCGGAGCCTCAACGCAGCCTGTAGGGGGGCAAATCAGCCGGTGCTGTGCGCCATCGACAAATACTCGCAAATGTGTTGACAATGTGCTCACATTTGCTTACATAGTTTGGGAGGTGAAAACTATGGCAAAAACCGCAAATCTGAATATCCGCATTGATCCGGAAACGAAATCAAGCGCCGAGCGGCTTTTTTCAAGTTTTGGCATAACCGTGACCGATGCCGTTAATATCTTTCTGCGCCAATCATTGCTGGTGGGTGGCCTGCCCTTTGAGATGAAGCAACCGCGTTTCAATCAAGAAACAGAAACAGCCCTTCGGGAAGCGCGGAATATTGCATCCGGCAGGATCGCCGCAAAAGGCTATTCTTCGGCCAAAGAACTTTTTGAGGAACTTGATGCGGAATGTTGACCTTAAAAACGACATCCCGCTTCCGCAAAGACTACAAGCTGGCAAAAAAGCGCGGGCTTGACCTGTCCCTTCTGGCAGCGGTGATAGACACACTCTTGGCGGGAAAACCGCTTGACTCTAAACACAGGGATCACGCACTGGCAGGTGAGTATATCGGATTCAGAGAATGTCACATACTCCCAGACTGGCTGCTGATTTACTCTATTCACCGAAAAACGCTTATTTTGACTGCTTCGCGTACCGGGACGCATTCCGATCTTTTTGGAATATGATGCTGGTAATTTGCCAAAATTGGAGCGGACTTGGCTAAATCAATTTGAGGCATTGCACGGCAGCAAGCCAATATTGAACAAAAATAATTCACCGGTCAGCTAAGCGTGACCCATATTTTATATCAAAACATATTCCTATCAATGGCTGCTGTCAGACGAGGAAGGCAGGTTTACCCCAGCATCCGCAGGGCAGGCCAGCACAGGGAAGCCCCCATGACGAAAAGCAGCAGAAAAAGCAGCCGCATGTACTGTTCCACCTGCATGCGGCTCGTGATGCGCCAGCCGCAATAATTGCCCGCCAGGCATGACGGTATGGCCAAAAGGGCCAACGTCGCCACTTCCGGCTTGACCATGCCGCGCGCGAGCATGGTCGTCGCGGTAATGACAAAGAGCGTTCCGCAGAAGACTCCGAGAAAGGCGCGGATTTCCTGTGGCGACCAAGTGGTGCGCGTTGCGTAGACGACCGCGGGCGGACCGTTGATGCCGAAGGCGCTCCCGAAAGCGCCGCAGCAAAAACCCGCCACATACGCCCATATCGCCGCCGGGGGACGGCTCGGGGGCGGCAGTTTGCCGAAAACGCTCCATGCAACATAGCACATCAGCAAGACCCCCATGGCGGCCCGAAGCATAAATTCCGGCATATGCAACAGCAGGCTGCTGCCGAGCCATACGCCCGGCAGGCAGCCGAGCAGCAGCCTGCCCAGGGACTCTTTCCGGATGTGGCGCCGGAAGAAAAAGGCGTTAAACGCCTGTGTCGCAATGCCGCAAAACACGCCCAGCGGGACAACGACATCAGCCCCCATCATGAGCAACAGTGCCGGAATCAAGATGATCAGCGCGCCGAAACCCGCCATGCCGCTCAAAATGCCGCTTATGAAACAGATACATGTTACGGCGAGATACAAAAGCATCACGGACTCCCGGATAGCGGCAGGGCGGCAGCAGTCCAAGGCCCGGAGCTTCCTGCACTGTGTATCTTCATAGAACACTCAGCCCAAAATGCTTGTTCATCTTCGCCATTGTCATTGCCCTCTCCTTGCCGCACGGCGCATTCTCAACTTTACAGCGCATGCGAGAAACATATATACTCCATCAGTATGCGCAAGGGCACTCTGGAGGAATCCAGAAGCTCGCCAAGGAGGTTCGCGATGTTTCCAAAACGCACCTTCCGTATGGTGTGTCTGGCGGTCTTGCTCTCTGTCAGCCTTGCGGGCCAGGCCTTCGCAGCACCGAAGGAGATCCGCATCGGCTATCTTGTGGCGGATCAGTTGCACAGTCCGGCCATGATGGTGATGAAGGAAAAAAAACTTCTTGAAGCGGCCGGCATTGCCGTCCAGTGGCGCGCATTTTTGACCGGCACGTACGCGATGCAGGATCTGACCTGGGGGTCCATTGATTTTGCCAGTTGCGGCGCCATTCCCATTATGATGACGCACGCGCGGGGCGTGAAGCTGTCCATCCTGGCCAGCGCCAATGCGGAAGGCTCCAGCCTTGTCGTGAATGATTCCATTAAAGCAGTCAAGGAACTGGACGGCAAAACAATCGGCATCCCGGGCAGAGGCTCCACCCAAAATGCCATGCTGTTTCGACTGGCCAAAGCTCATAATTTCAAGGTCAAGCCCATATCCGTAAAAGTTGCCGACATGCCTCTTTTCCTGCGGAAAAGGGAACTTGACGGCTTTATCGCATGGGCGCCTCATCCGACCAGAGCGGTTGAGTACTCGATCGGGCATGAACTGCTCACCTCGCACGACATGGCGCCCGACCATCAGTGCTGCGTGCTCGCGGCCAAGGAAAGCACCCTGCAGGACGACCCGGCAACCGTAACTACGCTGCTTAAGGTATACCTTGACGCCTACAGATGGTTCCTGGACAACCAGGAGGAGTCCATACAACTGCTGATAAAAAATATCGGCATGCCCGAAGCCGTCATCCGCCAGGCGATTAAAACCGTCAAGTACCCGTATCCCCCCTATTGCAATGCGGCGAGTCTGCAGCGCTTGGCGCGCAACCTTCTTGCAACTGAGGCGATTCCGCCTATGAAAGAAGAGGAACTGGCGCCCTTTTTGAGCAGCCTGTACCGTCCGGAACTGCTGGAACAGGTTTCCGGGACCGGGCGGCCCATCCCATAGGCATGGCGGCAGCGATCAGCATGTGCCGGGCAAAAATCCGGACCTTTCTTTGCGTCACCAGTCTGTCGGCTTGCCTATCGGGCCGCGTGGGATATCATCTCCGAAAGCATAGCGCGCCGGGCGTTGGGCGTCATCCAGGTGTTTCCGGGCGAAAAGCGCCAGCGATTCGCGCAACTCCCGCTCGTTCCAGCCTGCCTCCGGAACGACGAACGCCTTGAGCCTGTCGCCTTCGCCCGGGCGCATCAGGCGCACCAGGCATTGGCGGACGCCCTCGTGTCTTTCCAATACCGAGCCCACATGCAGGGGATACACGTTCACCCCTGCCACCTGCACGGCCTG
>Ga0082212_10013903_pt1 | contig 10049 bp, 6 predicted proteins | sample TergutNt197P3_FD_71548 | JGI IMG/M metagenome (GOLD analysis project Ga0082212, IMG submission 71548) | Neocapritermes taracua P3 segment gut microbial communities from Petit-Saut dam, French Guiana - Nt197 P3 | ecosystem: Host-associated > Arthropoda: Insects > Digestive system > Gut ... | reverse complement strand
CACGCTCTCCATCGGATACTGGTTGTGCTGCAGCGAGCCGCTCTGCAGCAACGCGATCGCGCCGCTCTCCGCCGCCATGCTGATGCCAAACCCCACCCGCCCGCCGTCCACGCGCACGCGTTCCACATGAACGCGCGCGATCTCGCCGATCAGGAACCGCATCAGGTCCAGATGATTCAGGATATGGTTCCGGATAAAATACGTTTCGCTCGCATAGGGTCCGGCGTTATACTTGGCGAGAACCATGGTGGTTCTGCCGAACTCCGGGCGCGATACAATGTTTCGCGCCATGACATAGCTCGGCATGAAGCGGCGGTTGAAGCCCACCTGCACAAAACCCGCGCTGGCATTCTCCGCCGCGGCGAGCGTCCTGGCTTCGTCAAAATCCGCGCAGGGGGATTTTTCAATGAATACCGGCAGACCCTTTTTCAGAAAGTGCATCGCGACCGGATAATGCACGTCGTACTCCACGGCGCACACTACGGCGTCCACCCCTTCGATCTCGCGATAATCAACATATGCGCGGCAGCCCTCTTTTTCAAAAGGGGCGGTCTTTTCACGGTCCGTATCGCACACGGCGACAAGCTCCGCGGGCAAATTTTTCATCGCGGGCATCAGGAACATTGTCGAATGCCGTCCGAGTCCAACCCAGCCAAGTCTCAGCCTCTCCAAAGCCATCACCCCTTACGGCTCAAACACAATCACGTCATAATCCACGAGCCTGTCCAACTCCGCCCAGGCGTATCCGTCCCGTACGCATACGGGCAGAGGTTGCCTTGTGGAGAGCAGCATCGCCTTTGGCGCGCCGCCGCCGGATAGGGGCATTCCCACCGCGATCGGTCCGACCGGGATCGTTTCCTCAAAGAAGCGCCCGCCGCCGGTAAGGTTCACGAGGTGCATCATGCGCAGTTCGCCTTTCCCGCGCGCCGTGATCAGCACGGACTTGGGCGCTTTTGCGCGCAGCGGCCGCGGCCGCTTTTCGCACGCGGCGATCGCGTTGCCGAGCAGCCGTTTCATGTCCGGATACTTGATCTGGAAGAACGCTTTGTCCGCCTGGCCCGTGAAGTGGATTGCCTTACCGCCGGCGGGCAGATCGCGCGCCACCAGCGAAGCAAAGCCCTTGCCCTCGCGCAGCGGATAGGCAAGCCCTTCGGGGAACACCTGCATCGCGGGCCCGTATTTCATCACGCTGCGCGCGCCGTTCCCCGGCGCAACCTGACAATAATACCCGTATGCCGGCAGCAGGGACGTGCCCTCAAAGCCGGAGAGCAACACCCCGTCCGCGCCGCGGAGAACCTCCGGATCGATCTCCTGATAAGCCATCGCGGTCACCTGCGGCTCGAGCTTGTCGACGGCCTCCGTACCCAAATACTTTACGCCCAACAGATCTCCCAACAGGAAGTCCTTTCGCGCGCCGCCGTCGCAGTCGTATAACGACGTTTCAAACGTGGAGATCACGCTCCCGCCGCCGGCCGCGAAACCGTTTATCTCATCCGCCTCGGCCTCGGCGATCACCGCCGTGTTCGCCAGAATCAGCATGTCGTATGTGGCGGCCATGGAAGCGCGCAGGCTGCGGATCGAGATAATATCATAAGGGATGTGCAGCTCGTCCATCGCCTGTTCCCAGCCGCGCATGTGATGCACATACTTGGCCATGGCGTCGTCTTTGCCGTAGCGCGACAACGTATCCTGCGAGTAAACGAGCGCGACGCGCGCGCAGGATCGATCGCCCCAGATATATTCCCGGTTACCCAGCACATAGTTGTACAGTTCGCCGATCGCCCGGAAGCCGCGCTGATCCTCGTGCACCTTCATCGGGCCGCCGGAGAGGTTCACCATCGGCGAACCGCCGTTGGCGACCACCTGCGCCAGGTATACCTTCTGCTCCGCGTACGGCATCGCGACGCGCCGCCAGGGCCAGCCCAGAAAATAAGACGCAACGCTAAACACCGGTTTGTCCGTGATATTCGCCATGATGTTCGCGCTTTCCGCGGGGAAAGTGAGCGACTGCCACGCCTCGCCGTGTTGATTCGCGTGCACGCGTTCCTGGATTTCCACCTGCAACAGATCCTGCACCTGCGCGATCCGCTCCATATCCAGCGGAGAGTTCATCGTCCAGCGCGGATCCCCGAAAGCCGACGCGTTGCCGAGCACCGGCATCGTCGGCTCGATCGATTTGACGATCCCGTTCAGCCGCCCGACGGTTTCGATCGTTTTTTTCTGCTGCCATCTATGGTATTCGCACCAGTTTGGATCGTCCCAGTCACGCGCCAAGGGCAACCGCTTTCCGCCGCTCGCATCGGCATACTGCGCCTTGCAGCGATCGCAATAGCAGATTTGCCCGCTGAAACCGAAACTGGCGCCGCCAAACTTGATCGCGTCCACATCGTAGCGCTCGATGATCTCGCGCACCATTTCCTCGGTAAACTCCAGCCGGAAAGCGCTGTTCGGGCAGGTGGCGTAGAGCCTGTCCTCGATCACGCGCGGGGTTCCGTCCGCGTTCACCGCGCGCCAGTCCGGGTGCCTGTCGCCCGCTTCGCGCGGCAGCTGTCCCAAGTCGATCATCGCCATCGCCTTGATGCCGCGCCGATGCGCCGCCTCCACCAGGCGTCCGGTCAGGTCGTCGCCGTTTAAGTACGGGCTGACGCGCTGGTTTTCAAGCGCCGTGGGATATGTCGTCACATACCCGCCGCAGAAGAAACTGAACGCCGTCACGCCCATGTCCGCAAGGCCGTCAATATACGCCTCCACGTCAAAGCGGTCGCAGTCCACATCCCGTATCGTCATATGGATGGCGTTGTGCCGTTGGTGAAGCCATTGGTTATCTTTGCTCATATGCCGCTCCTTTGCCGCGCCTCCGCCAACCGGCGGCAGTGCGAGCGCAACAGGGAGCCCGGAACCTATACCCTCCGGGCTCCCCCCGCGTTGTTGATCGGTTACGCTCCAATGAAACGCGCGTACGCGTCCGCGTAGATCTGTACATACCGTTCAAGGCCCATCTGGTTGAGCGTGGCTACGTAATCGTCCCACTGCTCCTCAATGCCGCCCTCGACGATCCAGGTGGCCGTCATGTTGGCGATATAACTGCAGATGTCGGTGAACAGCTGCGTCATCTCTTGGGTTTCCTCAAGCGTGAAATAGATGTTCGGATACAGATCCTGCCCGTACGGGCTGTACACCGCGCACGAATCCGCCTCAAACTGCTTCACCGGCGAGGTATAGACGCACAGGTCGTATATATGCTGCGGTACCAGCGTCGCGAAGTTCCACGCCATGCCCTCCGCCATGCGCGCCGCCCGGAGGCCGCCGCCCAGGATCTCCCAGCTGCCGTCGTCGTTGATGACGCTGCCCAGGCCGTCGATTCCCCAGTCCGTCTGGATCGAGAAGTACGGATCCCACGCATAGTCAAGGAAGCGGATCGTCGCCTCGGGGTATTTGTTGACCGAGGTGATCAGCACGTTGCCGCTGGACGCCGCGATGTTGTACGCAAAGCGCGGCCAAATCTGCTCGCCGTTGACGTTGAAAAGCGGCGGCAGCATCTCATAATCGATGATGCCCTGTTCCGGCGGATTCGTGGTCTCTTCAACCGTCCAGCCGGTCCACACGCCGTACACGTTATCGCCCGACGTGTTCTTCGCCTTGTAGGCGGCCGTATCCATCGTGAAGGCTTCGGGGTCGATCAGGCCTTCCTCCATCGCCATGCGGAACCACCGGATGGCGTTTCTGAACTCCTCTTTGTCCGCGGTGAACACGACCTCCCCGTCCTCGAGCACGATATGGTCCGGCGTGTCAAAGCGGCCGAACGTGCCGAAGAAGCCGTACGGATAGTAGCGGTTGAACACCGTGCGCGCGGTGATCGGGTCGTTCGTGCGGAAGGCAAACGGAATGATTTTATCCGGATCCATCGCCTTGAACGCGCGCAGCACCTCCGTGAACTCATCGATGTTCGTCGGCGCCTCAAGGCCCAGCTGGTCAAGCCACGTGCGGTTGATGTATGTGCGGTTCGGATAGATCATGTCCTCCTGGCCCTTCAGGCGCGGAATCTTGTACAGGTTCCCGTCGGGCGCAAAGAAGCTCTGATAGATATCCGGGTAGCGCTCGGAAAAGTCTTTCATGTTAACGGTGTAGTTCGCGATCAGATCCTGCAGCGGCAGCCAATAGCCCTGCTCCGCGTAGGTCAGTTCGTCGAAGCTGGTGACGGTTCCGATCAGCACATCCGGCAAGTCCGCGCTGGCGAGCATCATGTTCTTTTTCTCCGTCCAGCTCGCCGCGTCATACAGGATCCAGTCGATATCCACGTTCGTGTCGGCCGCCCACCGCTGGATCAGTTCCTGCTCGTCGTAGGTTTTTTCAAAGTCGCTGTCGATCGCCGCTATGATATGCAGCGTGATCGTCTCATCGACAACCGGGAGCCCCTCCGGGTTAAAGTTCGCAATCTCGGCCAGCGTTCCGGCAGGCAGAAGCAGGCACAAAACGAGAATGAGGGGTAAAAACGTTCGCTTCATGGGTTTCCCTCCTTTATTTTTACCGGCGCGATGCCGGCAAGGTGCGGTGTCGGGGCCGTTACCCCTTGATGGCGCCTATCATAATACCCTTGACGAAGTATCGCTGCAGGAACGGGTAGAGCATCAATACGGGCAGCGAAGACACGATCACGATGGCGTACTTCAAGCTTTCCGATTTGCGCAGCATCTCGTTAATCGCCTCGGCGCTGTCCGCGCCGCCGACCGTTGCGCTCTGGTTCAAGTTCGTGATCAGTATTTCGCGCAGGATCAACTGTAGCGGGTACAGCTCCCGGGTCTGCATATAGATCATCGCGTCGAAATAGCTGTTCCAATGGCCGACGCCGTAGTACAGCACCAGGATCGAGATCAGCGCCGGAGAGAGCGGAATGATGGTGAGCGTAAAATACCGCGCGAATGAACAGCCTTCCACGGACGCCGCTTCATACAAGTCGTAAGGAATCGTCTGCTCGATAAAGGTGCGCGCCACCATGAGGCAAAACACCCATACCGCGCGCGGCAGAATGACCGCCCACACGGTGTCGTAAATGCCTATGTTCCGAACAATCATGTAACGCGGAATCATACCGCCGTCAAACAGCATCGTGAATATGATCAGCGCGCTGAGCAGCTTTCGGAACGGCATATCTTTCTTTGTCAACGCATAGGCGCAGGTAAGCGTCAACGCGATGTTGATGACCGTGCCGCCCAGCGTGTAAAAGACGGTATTGCGGTACCCTGCCCAGATCGAGCGGGTTTTCATGATTTCCTGGTAACCGATGAAGTTCACATCCACCGGCCGGAGGAATGTTTCGCCGCGATGCACGGCCATCGGGTCGCTGACCGAAGCGACGAGAACGAAATAGAGCGGATAGATAATCACGACCACGATCGCCGCCATGAGGACCATGTTGAAGATATCAAAGATCAGGTCGGCGCGGCTCCGTCCAAGACCGACCGCCTTGCGCTGTTCCTGCAGATCCATTGACGCCCTCCTTCACCACAGGCTCGTGTCGCCCAGCTTGCGCGAGATCATATTCACGCTGACGATCAAAACAACGTTGATCACCGAGTTGAACAGATCGGTCGCGGCGGCAAAAGAAAACTGCGCTTGCTGTACGCCCATCTTGTATACATACGTGGATATGATTTCGCTTGCGTTCAGGTTCAGCGGGTTTTGCATCAGGAACGCCTTCTCAAAGCCAAGCTTCATCAGCTGGCCGGAGCGAAGGATCAGCAGAATCACCGCCGTGGGCATAATGGCGGGCAGATCAACATGGCGGATGCGCTGTATCTTGCTCGCGCCGTCCACCATCGCGGCCTCGTGAAGCTCCGGGCTCACCGCGGCCAGCGCCGCCACGTAGATGATGCTGTCCCAGCCGGTGCGCTGCCATACCTCCGAGATGATGTACAACGGCCGGAACCACGCGGAGGATCCCATGTAATGAAAACGATTCCTGCCCATCGCGACCGCCAGGTGGTTGATGAGCCCCGAATCGATGCTCGTGAACACCATCACCAGCGAGACCACCACGATCGTGGACAGGAAGTACGGCGCGTAGGTCACGTTTTGCACGACCTTGCGTACGCGTCTGTTTGTAATCTGGTTCAGGAGGAGCGCGAACAGAATCGGGATGGGAAAACCGAACGCGAGGTTCAGCACGCTCAGCATCACGGTGTTCTCCACCAGCGCCCAGAATTGAAAGGAGTGAAACAACCGGTTGAAATGCTCCAGGCCGACCCAGGGACTTCCCCAGATACCCCTGATCGCCATGAACTTTTTGAACGCGATCTGCACGCCGTACATCGGGCCGTAATGGAAGACGGCAAAATACAGGAGCGCGGGCAACATCAGCAGGTATGCCTGGTAGTTGCCCGACAGGGATGTGGCGAACCGTTGCGCGAAGGGCTTTAACCGCTTCGCGGGCCCGTATGTGCGTGCTGTCAACATCGCCGGCTGCACCTCCCTGTGATGAGCCCGAGGTTGGGACCAGCATCGGCGCCGCCGCTGCCGCTATGGGGATTGAGCACATCATATCTCAAGCGCGTATGCGTTGTCAACAGGATATGGCGGGCGCCGCGATTTGGAACGCGGGCTCAAAACCGGGGAAAACAGCCCGGAAGCGGGCGGTTGACGCCTCCCGCCGGGTCAGATATAATATCCGTAAAGTTGGAGGCTGAGAACGCACAAAACGTCCGTATTAAGGAGGAAACGCCCCGTGCTCAATTTTGATTTTTACGCGCCGACGCGCATCCTGTTCGGAAAGGATTCCGAAAGCCGGATCGGCGAACTGCTCCGGCCCCACGCGGCCAAGGTTTTGCTGCACTACGGCGGCGGCAGCATCAAGCAAAGCGGCCTGTATGACACCGTCGCCGCGTCGCTCAAAGGGAGCGGCGTCGCTTTCGTGGAGCTCGGCGGCGTCCAGCCCAATCCGCGGCTCTCGCTGGTCCGCGAGGGCGTCGCGCTGTGCAAAAAAGAAAACGTGGACCTGATTCTGGCGGTCGGCGGCGGAAGCACCATCGATTCCGCCAAGGCCATCGCCATGGGCGTCTATTACGAGGGCGATATCTGGGAAGTGTACGAGCAGGGCAAGCCCGTCCATAAAGCGCTCCCCGTCGCCACCATCCTCACGATCCCCGCCGCGGGCAGCGAGTCCAGCGGCGATTCCGTCATCACAAACGAACCCAAACAGCTCAAGTACGGATACGGCAGCCCGCATATCCGCCCGCTGCTGAGCGTCATGAACCCGGAGCTTTTCTTTACGCTGCCCAAGCATCAGCTCGCGTACGGCGTCGCCGATATGATGAGCCACGTGTTCGAGCGCTATTTCACCAACACCACAAACGCCTATTTCACCGACAAGCTGTGCGAGTCCACGCTGAAAACCCTGATCAAGTACGCGCCGCTGGTATACGAAAACATGCGCGACTACGACGCCTGGGCCGAGCTCGGCTTTGCCGGCGCGGTCGCCCACAACGGCCTGGTCGGCATGGGCCGCGAGCAGGACTGGGCCTGCCACATGATGGAACACGAGCTCTCCGCCATTTACGACGTCGCGCACGGCGCGGGCCTCGCCGTCCTGACCCCCGGCTGGATGCGGTATTGCTACAAGGACAACGTCAACATGTTCGTCCAGTTCGCCGTAAACGTCATGGGCGTGGACGCGAGCTTCCGCGAGCCGGATGCCGTCGTCCTGGAAGGCATCAGCCGCCTGCGCCGGTTTTTCGCCAAGCTGGGCCTGCCCGACACGCTGCAGGCGCTCGGCATCGGCGGGGACAGGCTTGAGGAAATGGCCCGCAAAGCGACCAAGCGCGCCGCCCGCACCGTGGAAACGCCTCTGGGCGGCCTGAAAAAACTATACTGGCAGGACGTGCTGGCCATCTATCAATCGGTCCAATAAACGCCATAGGCGTCAACGGGCGGGGGAGCCGGCCGGCGGTTCTCCCCCGCTCCCCATGCAAAGGCCGTCAGGCCTTGGAGGTACCATGCTCCGATACATCGCCAAACGCATCCTGCAGGCGCTGCCGATGCTGTTCATCATCTGCGTGATCTGCTTTGCGCTGATTCAGCTCGCGCCCTTTGACGCGATCGATACGATCACGACGCCCAAGATGTCGCCGCAGGTGATCGAGGCGCTCAAGGCGAAGCTCGACGCCAGTACGCTCGCCCAGCGGCTGGCGGTCAGCGAAGCGGTCAGCGCCGCCGAGAAAGCCCGCGACGAACTGAAAACTCAGCTTGAGCGGTTGACCCTCGAGAAACAACTGGCAGAAACCGCGCTGCGGGAGAAATACGAAACCCAGATCAAGGACCGCGACGATGCAATCGAGCGGCTGAAAGACATGAAGACCAGGCTGTCGACGAAGATGGTTGGGGAGACCTTGGAGCAGCACTGCGAAACCGAGTTCACTCGCCTGCGAGCGGCCGCCTTCCCGCGGGCCTATTTTGAGAAAGACTCCGACGCACGGGCTGGCAGCAAGGGTGACTACATCTTCCGCGACTTCGACGAGGGTGGTACGGAATTCGTCTCGATCATGTTCGAGATGAAAAATGAGGCCGACAGCCCCTCCCTGAAGCACCGCAACGAAGACTTTTTCGCCAAGCTCGACAAGGATCGAACCGAGAAAGGCTGCGAATACGCGATCCTGGTGTCGCTGCTTGAGCCGGAGAGCGAGCTTTTCAACAGCGGAATCGTCGACGTCTCTCATCGCTATCCGAAGATGTACGTCATTCGACCGCAGTTCTTCCTCCCGATGATCACCCTATTGCGCAACGCCGCCCTCCACTCCTTGGAGTACAAGACCGAGTTGGCTCTCGTCCGGGCCCAGAACGTCGACATCACGACCTTTGAGGATGAACTCGAAGCCTTCAAACGCGCCTTCGGCAAGAACTACGAGCTGGCCTCCCGTCGCTTCCAGCAGGCGATTGACGAGATCGACCGCTCGATTGAACACCTCCAAAAGACCAAGGATGCCCTGCTCGGGGCTGACCGGAACCTCCGTCTGGCGAACGACAAGGCCCAAGGCGTCACCGTCAAGCGGTTGACCCGGGGCAACCCGACAATGGCCGCCAAGTTCGCCGAACTAGCGGACGCCCTCCCGGGTGAGCTCGAGGCGGTGACTGACCCCCAAGTCAGCCAAGAAGGTACGATCGTGGCTGACGACTAGGATCGCCCCCTGGTAGGCGGACAAGGCCTCAACCAACTGGTTGATACTCGTCCGGTCGAGGTTGTTCGTCGGTTCGTCGAGGATCAAGAGCTGGGCTGGCGGCTCGGCGAAGAGCAGAGCGGCCAAACCAACCCGGAAGCGTTCCCCACCCGAGAGCTGGCCGACCGGGCGAAAGACCGCCTCGCCGCGGATCAACAAGGCGGCAAGGCGGGCGCGAACCGCGGCGACCGTCGCCTCGGGCGCCGCCCGCAGAACGTTGCCGATGGCGTCGAGCGCGTCGTCAAGGCTGTCGAGGCTCTGGGGGAGGTAGCCGACTCGGGGGGTCAAGAGACGAGCCTGGGCGGCTGGCCTGGGCCAGGCGTCGGCGCCCTCGGGCGGAGCAATCCCAGCGCGCAAACCGAGCATCGTCTCAATCAGAGTCGTCTTGCCGACCCCGTTGCGCCCGGCCAGGACGACTCGTTCGGGTCCTTGGAGGATGAAGCGGCCACCGTTGTCCCAGGTCACCTCGAGGATTTGCTTTGAGGCGTGGACGCCGGGGTCCGGCAGGACCAGCTTGATTTGTCCGTCCCGGCGCAGGCGGCGCTGCGCCTGATCGAGAGCGAGCTCCGCCTCCGCGACCCGTTGATCGGCGACCGCCCGCGTCCGTCCCGCCCCGGCCTCGGCCGTACCTTTCATCTTGTCCCGAAACGAACGCCCGAATCCTTCACTGATCGCCTTCTCTTTGCCGCGGGCGAGGTTTTTGGCGCTGCGCTCCAAGGAGACGACCCGCTGGCGTTTGGCGATCCGCAACGCCTGCTCGGCGCTGACCGCAGCCTGCTGCGCAGCCGCCTGTTCGAGGGCGAGCGCCTCAAGCCAAGCTGAGTACGGCCCTCCGTAGACCGT
>Ga0082212_10013902_pt1 | contig 10049 bp, 8 predicted proteins | sample TergutNt197P3_FD_71548 | JGI IMG/M metagenome (GOLD analysis project Ga0082212, IMG submission 71548) | Neocapritermes taracua P3 segment gut microbial communities from Petit-Saut dam, French Guiana - Nt197 P3 | ecosystem: Host-associated > Arthropoda: Insects > Digestive system > Gut ... | reverse complement strand
TGTTCGCGTGGCAGGCAAGCTGTGTCACTTTTAAGGATTCGCTTTTTTCGATATTCTGTAACAGCTTGGATTTTTCCTCGACAGCTTCTTTTTGCCGTGATTCGATTGTCTTGCTCCGCTTCATCATTTTTGCCGATTTGTGCCCGACATAGCCTCTGTCCACCTTGAGGCCGGAATTCTTTGTGCCGTATTTTGTTTTTTCCACCTTATCAGACCAGCCGGACGTCCGCCTTGCGGAAGCCGAAAGCCGCCCTATATCCTTTTTCAGCTTCTCGTTTTCCGCAAGCTCAAAACTGTCCTGCCGTTCCTTGTTGACCAGCCAGGAAGAAAAATTGCCCTGCTGGATTTCTATATTTGTTTTGTTGATGGAAAGGATATGGTCGATGCAGCCATCAAGGACTGCCCTGTCATGCGATACCAAAATGAAGCCTTTTTTGCGATTGAGATAATCGCGAACGACAGCCCTTCCGTGAATGTCCAAATGGTTTGTGGGTTCGTCAATCAGCAGGAAGCTGTTTTGTTTAAGGAAAAGCACAGAGAGCAAAATCTTGGTTTGCTCCCCTTTAGAGAGGGAATCAAAGGAGCGGTACAAAACATCATCGTCAAGCTCCAGCAGATTAAGCTCCCGCACAAGCTCCCAATGCTGATGGTCCGGACAAATACTGTTTGCAAAATCAACCGTATCCATGCCTTGGTCCGGGACCTTATAAGGGAAATACTCAAAACTGCACGGCGCGGAAATACTGCCGCTGTATTCATATTTGCCAAGCAGCAAATTCAAAAATGTGGTTTTCCCCCTGCCGTTCCTGCCTGTGAACCCAAGCTTCCAATCTGTGTCTATCTGAAAACTGACATTTTCAAAAACATTGTCATAGCTGCCATCGTAAGCAAAAGTCAGGCTCGAAATATTTATAAGCGCCACGCTTTTCCCTCCTGAGATAGAATTATACTACTACCCTAATAAAAGTGTTGCTCAACAAAACCTATGCGCTATACTATGTCTGTCAAACACAAATGACAAGTGGCATTAAACGAGAGGTGAACAACATGATTGGTGACTCGGCTGTCTTCCGCAATGGCGGCGACATAGACGCAATGAATAAGCTCCTTGCAGAGGGATGGGATACTAATGATACCTGGATTGCAGGGCGGTTTTGGCCGAATTATTAAACAAGAAATGAGGTGTCATTATGGAAGTAAATCATCGCTTGCGTAGTCATGCCCTTGAAGCAGTAGAAAACCAACTCCGGGACGGAAACCCGCCTATTACAACAGAAACGCTAACGCGTCTCATCGGAGAAGGAATCACAGAAAAGAAGGCAAAAGAAATGATTGCAGCTGTCCTGCTCGAGGAAATCTACAAAACACTGAAAAACAGCGAGCCATACGACGAAGATCGATATGCCAGAAATCTTAATAAACTCGGCAAGTAGGACATCGCAACCACGAAAAGAGGAATCAATATGCCAAAGAAAAGAAAGACCTTGCCTAAAAATATTCGGGAACTGATTGAAACAAAGGACATTTCCGCGCTCAAAGTGATATATGACACCTGCGAGATCAACGCCTACAACGACGGCTTTAATCGGGATACCATCCTGCACAGGATTGGCGTACCTGATGAATTGGTACGTTGGCTGGTGGAACAAGGCGCAGACATCAACGCCCGCAACCATTATGAAAAAACGCCCGTACATAATCAAGCGGGCTATTGGTGCGGAAATGTCACGCTTTTTATCGAACTTGGCGCGGATATAACGGCACGCGATATTTACAACCGTACGCCATTACATAGCGCGGCGTGCTATGGCCGCGTCGAATCTGTCAAAGTATTGATCGCCCACGGAGCGGATATTCACGCGAAAGAGCGATCCGGTAAAACCCCGTTGAGTTACGCCCTTTCTCTTTGTACGAATATCAAGATCCCCGGTGTGGCCGACGTTGCCGAGTTATTGCTGAACGCAGGAGCCGGGATTACGCCGGATATGGCAAAAAGCGTAACGCGTATCGGTGAAGGGTTTGAGTTTTACCGCGCCGATTTCAACAAAGACAGCCTTGCCGAAACCGAGGCGGGGCTGGCAAAACTATATGCGCTGTTCCACGTTGAGCCAGTCGCAAAAAGAATCATGCACGACGGAATATCCCCTATTGTTGTGCCGGATGGCGATTGGGATCATCAGCATAATGCTCTATGGCAGTTGCTTGTTCCCGGCAGCGGACAAGCCAAAACGGTGCAGGCCGAAGTTATCAGAGCGTCCGGCAAGTTGGCGCGGGAGATAATAGGCAACGGCAGCCCGAATTGGAACGACGATTTCCGTAAAATGCTGATCGCATTAGTAGAATATTTCAACATGGGAAATCCGCTTCCCCCGGAAGAATTAGAGGAAGCCGCCCGACTTGCCAAAAAATTGCGCGGCGGAAACGGTGACGATGAGCCGGGGCGGTTGATGGAGTTGTCTGTGCATTGGGTACAAGCCAACCCTAAACCTATGCCACTGGATAAGCCGGAGTACAGCATATAAGCGCTGGCGCTGGAAACGCATAATGTCATAAATCCCTGTACAAAACCATCAGCTCATCCTGCATGGCCGGACGATTCGAGTAGGCAAAGCGCCAACTCTCAAGCAGCTTTCTTACCCTGGATTTTCCTTCAGCATATGAAAACATCTTCTTTGTAAAGCCGACAATATCCTGATAATGCGATCGATTGCCTGCGGATTCCGATAATTTCCATATAAGCCTTTCGTACAAATCCAATAGTTCATTATCGTACTCCGGCCTTAAAGCATCCTCATACTTTATGAGATCATGGAGGATGGGTTTCGCATAACCGCGCCCTTCGCGCATCTGTGCCGTCAATGTGGCAAACAGCTGCTCTTTTAGCCCTTCCGAAGCCAATAAGTGTTTGATGTCAACCCCCTGGGCAGACAAGGCATCGAATATCTTCTTTCGTTCTTGATGCCATAAGCCAGGTGCGGTATTCTGCTTTAGTTCATTAAAAGCGCCGATATCGCCCCGGGTGTACCCGGTAATATACGCGTACAGTTCTTCCCTGGCCTTCGCGAGCCAACCGTCCTTAAAATAGCAATCGATAAGCTTTCTTGAATACTTGCTGACCAAACCCGGGGATTCGCTGTCCATTTCTTTGCTTTTCTCCAGCAGCTGGATCAAGTCGGGCAGATTCCCGGCATCTTCAAGCTCTGACATCGCTATTTCACGAATCGCGGGCAAATGCCAGTACTGCTGGCGGAATCGTTCGACATCGCCCTTGCTTTGTCCCAATTCCTCCATCAACTTCATACGTTCTTTTATGCTTTTCGATAGTTCATATTCGCCATGCCAACTCCTGTCATTTGCGAAGCGCTCAATTCTTTTGTCAATCGATTCGAGCTTTGTTAAAGCAAAACCATCGTCATCGAAGTGTTCAGAAATGAAAACGTCGATTTCGTCTGACATATATTCGCCAAAACCAATCTTTTCGCACGCCTGTGTCAATTGCTCAAGAATATATTCAAGCAAGTAGCGGCTTTGACAATTCTCGACAATGCTATCCCATAACTTAACGCATTTTTCGGCAAAATACTCTGTCTCCCCTCCTTTGTCATCAATGTCTGTACCGGAAAACAGGCAATACACATACAGGCTCACATCGAAAGCCACTTTTGCCTCGTCATCATCAAAGGTAAAATCCCTCAACTCAAGAATCACTTCTTCAACCAAACGGGATGCGAATGAGCTTGCGTTTCTCCAATCCACAAAGCCATGATGGTCCGCGCATTGGCGCACTATCATATCCGCGTTTTCTCGTTTTTTATTGATGTATTGGCTCATGCTGTCATCGCTCTTGTCATGCCTTAGCATGAACCCGACGCTTAGGTTTTGGTCGTTTTCCAGAATCGTCAACAACTCTTTCCTGAGCGTTTCCGTACCCATGCCCGCGACAACCTCTCTTAACCTTTGCAATTCCAACCCATGGGCCTCCATTCCACTCCTGCCTTTCCACAGATTACGCAACAAGCTGTTGTGGAATTATATCATTTTTAGAGGCATGACCTATGTTTCTTTGTTTGATATAATTAACGCTTGGCGCAAGGGATCCGAAAATGACCAAGGAGATTGAAAGAGGTGAACAACATGATTATTGACTCGGCTGTCTTCCGCAATGGCGGCGACATAGACGCAATGAATAAGTTCCTTGCAGAGGGATGGGATGTAAATCAAATGATAGACGGGTACACACCGATCACCCTTGCCATTGATGGTTGTGTGAGAGGCGCTCTTGACAAGAGCGGTATTCTTCCCTCGATCAAGTGGTTGACCGAGCACGGCGCAAATCTGAATGACAGGAAAGGGCCTGTGTTTCCGGTAGCGTGCAGGTCATGCAATGAGGAAACCATTCGCTATCTGGTGGCCAATGGTGCGGATGTGGACCTGGAGCGCCCTGTTGGCGGTGACGCGTATATGCAGGCATACTATCGTTTGGGAAAAGACGAAGAGATGGATGTTTTTTCACTTATTCAGGAGCTGGGGCATCCCGTAGATCAATACGGCGGAGACGCGTTTTATAGTGCTGTAAGGGATAGCAACTGGGAAGTGATAGAATTCTTCGTCTTAAATGGCGTGGATGTAAACTATTGTGAAGATGACGGATTGACACCGCTCTGGGAAGCAGTGGTAAGAAATGACCTGAAAATGTTTCAATACCTGATGGAGCACGGCGGAGATTTGAAGAAAGCCGCTAAATGTGGGACAAGCATGTTCTATCTGGCACTTGAAGAGGGGCATACAGAGTTGGCGGAGTACATTCAGTCTTTGGAACCGCCAGGGACGTATTCCTTGGAATCAAAGCTATTTGAGTTAAAACCGTTCAAACTGCCAAAACAGCTTATCGAGTTTTTGCAGAACGAGCAATTGCGGTTTGAGCTTGGAAAAGGGTGTGATGTCGGTTTTATCGAGTTCAGCCCACTAATATATACAGTGCAGGCGAAAGCCAAGCGCCAGAAAATTCTACTGATTTCCAAGAAGTTAGACGGTTATGAAAATATCGATATTGCCTGGAACCCTAAAACCAAGAAAGTTGCCTATTGGGATAGTGAGCACGGAGAGTTCGGGGATGTTGCACCTTTTGATCAGTTCATCGAAAATCTGGGGGTACACATACAGAAGATCATTGAGGGTGACTACGTGGAGTTCTCCGAATGGCGGTGATATTTTAAGTGTCACGCTTGTTTAATAATTGCGTCTCATGAGCCTCCATTTCGCTCCTGCGTCCTATGAAGTTTTCCATGAAGTTTTCTATGAAGTCCTTCTGTGCGGACAGGAGATGTTTCACCTTGTATTTCGCCATGTCCCCTCAGTCACTCTACCGTGACCGCGCTGACGCGATGATTTTCCTTGCGTCATTCATCACGGCCTTATGATCTACCCAGCTGCCCTCTTCGCCCACGAATAAACTCTCCACACGAATTGTCGCAATAATACGACGCTCTATACGCCTCTATGAGCGTCAAAACAGGTTGCCGGAATATATCAAGGCAAGTGTATAATTTTTATAATGCCAACCAGATTATTCGGTTATCGAACCAACAAAATCCTCCATCAGTTTTTTAAAGGCGCTAATAGCGGATTCGGTAATAACATCGTTTTCATTAAGCGGAGTAAGTTTTGATCCACTAAATAAATCAGCATCTATGATTTCATCGCTGGCAATAATTTCAGGAGGCAGATCGAAAGTCTTATCACCATCACCTTCAGATACTGGTACAGTAGCTGTTGTCTCCTGTATTTCAGTGGTGGCAGTACCAGAATTATTATTTGAACATGATGATATAGTAAGTGCAAAGATTAACAAAATAAATACGTTGATATACTTTACTTTTTTTGATTAGTAATCCTAATGCCCATCGTTCACTCCTTCTAAGCACAGCAAATATTTTAAATTCAGTTATAACTGTCTTTCACTATAAGTGAAAGGTATCAGTAAACAAACGACGGTGTCAAGTTGTTCCGGACTCATTCATCTCCCGTACCATATAATTGGGTGCAAAGGCTGTTCATCAATTCAACAGTTGATTAAACCGCCGTTGTTGACCTCATCGCTTTACACCACGTCGTACCCTACTCCCACTCTATAGTCCCCGGGGGTTTTTTTGTCAGATCGTAGAAGACGCGGTTCACCCCTTCCACCTCGGAAAGGATGCGGTCCGAGATGGTTTCCAGGACAGGCAGCGGCAGCCTCGCCCAATCAGCTGTCATGGCGTTCACGGAATGCACGGCGCGGATGCCGATGGCGTGGTCGTAAGTGCGGGCGCCATCCCGGACGCCGACGCTCTGGATGCCCGGCAGAAAAGCGAAATACTGCCAGACGGCTTTTTCCGAATTGCGCTCGCCCGTCTCCTTGAAAATCCCCTCATTGTACTTGTCGATCTCCTCGCGCACCACGGCGTCGGCCTCGCGCAGCACGGCGAGCTTTTCCGCCGTTATTTCGCCGAGGCAGCGGACGCCCAGGCCCGGCCCCGGGAACGGCTGGCGCCAGACGAGCTCGGGCGCGATGCCCAGCTCCTCGCCGGCCATGCGCACCTGGTCCTTGTACAGCATACGCAGCGGCTCAAGCAGCTTTAGCCCCATATGCTCGGGCAGGCCGCCGACATTGTGGTGGGCCTTTACGCCCCCCTTTCCGCCTGACGCGCTTTCGAGCACGTCGGGGTAGATAGTGCCCTGCAAAAGGAAGCCTATCTTGCCCTCTTCGCCCTGAAGCCGGTTCGCCTCCTCTTCAAATACAGCGATGAACTCCGCACCGATGACTTTGCGCTTTTGTTCGGGATCCGTTACGCCAGCGAGTTTTCCAAGGAAACGCTCCGCCGCGTCAACGCGCTTGATCCTCATGTTGAAGCGCCTTCCGCAGGTCTCCATGACCTGGTCGGGCTCGCCCTTGCGCATCAGGCCATGATCTACGAATATGCACGTCAGGTTGTCGCCGATGGCCTTGTGCACCAGCACAGCGGAGACCGAGGAATCAACGCCGCCGGACAGCGCGCAAAGCACTTTGCCTTCGCCAACTGTCTTGCGGATCGCGTCCAATTGTTCATCTACGAATTTTTTACTGTCGAAATCAACCATCTATCTTCCGCTCCTCCACTTTGCAGGCAGCAGGTTGCCGCCCCAAAAATAATCAACGCGCGATCCCGTGCGCCGGCTCCTTGAGTATCACGTCATGCGTGCCGCCCTCGACGATGCTCGTCGCGCTGACAAGCGTCAGCTTCGCCTTCTCCTGCAGCTCGCGTATCGAAAGCACCCCGCATGAGCACATAGTGCTGCGCACCTTCGAAAGCGTAGAGCCGACGCCGTCCTTGAGTGCCCCCGCGTACGGCACATAGGAATCGACCCCCTCTTCAAAAGGCAGCTCGTCGCCCTCGCCGAAATCATAGCGCTGCCAGTTGCGCGCCCGGTTGCTGCCCTCGCCCCAGTACTCCTTCACATAGTTACCGCCGACATTGAGCTTTACTGACGGGCTTTCGTCAAACCTTGCGAAATACCGCCCCAGCATCATGAAGTCCGCGCCCATCGCGAGCGCTACCGTCATATGGTAGTCGTAGACGATGCCGCCGTCGCTGCAGATCGGCACATAGATCCCGGTTTCTTTATAATAATCGTTTCGCGCGGCGGCGACGTCCATGACCGCTGACGCCTGCCCGCGCCCTATCCCCTTCTGTTCGCGCGTAATGCAGATCGATCCGCCCCCGATGCCTATCTTAACAAAATCCGCCCCGTGCCTGACGAGGAATTCAAACCCTTCACGGTCGACGATATTGCCCGCGCCGATCCTGACTCTGTCCCCGTACCGCCCGCGCACATATTCAAGCGTCCTCTTCTGCCACTCCGTGAAGCCCTCGCTCGAATCGATGCACAGCACATCGACGCCTGCCTCTACCAGCGCAGGTATGCGGTCTTCGAAGTCGCGCGTGTTGACGCCCGCCCCGACGATATAGCGTTTTTGCTCATCAAGTAATTCGTTCGGGTTGTTTTTGTGGCTGTCATAATCCTTACGGAAGACAAAGTGCGTGAGCCTGCCCTGCTTGTCGATAATGGGCAGCTGGTTCAGCTTGTGGTCCCAGAGGATATCGTTGGCCTCGGACAGCGAGAGCCCGTCATCCCCGTAGATCAAATCGGAAAGCGGCGTCATGAACCCGCTTACCTTCATCTCCTGCGACATACGGCTGACGCGGTAGTCCCGACTCGTAACGATCCCGACGAGCCTGCCGCCCGGCGTCCCGTCCTCTGTCACGGCGACCGTGCTGTGGCCGCTAGCCTTTTTGAGCTCCAATATATCCGCAAGCGTCTGGTCGGGCCGCACATTTGAGTCGGACCTGACAAACCCCGCCTTATGGTCTTTGACACGCCGCACCATCGCGGCCTGGTTTTCTATGTTCTGCGAACCGAAAATAAAAGAGACCCCACCCTCTTTCGCAAGCGCCACAGCCATACGGTCATCTGACACAGCCTGCATGACAGCGCTCACCATCGGGATATTGGCCGATAACGGCGGCTCCTCGCCCTCGCGGTATTTGACTATCGGCGTCCTCAGCACCACGTTTGACGGCACACACTCGGCCGAGCTGTATCCCGGCACAAGCAGGTATTCATTGAAAGTCCTCGACGCGTCATCAAAATAATAGCTCATCCCCTTCTCCTTCTCCTTTTCCTTCTCCTTCTCCTTCTCCTTTTTCTTTTCCTTCTCCTTCTTCCGTGCCCCGCCGGCGCCCCGCCTTATCTTATGCCCCTTCCGTTTGCCCCGCCAGTATGATAAACGTGGCCACACTGATGCTCTTGGGTAAATAATAAGGGTAATCAAACCGGTTGGTCTTCTCGATGCGTTCTTCGATGTCCGCGCCGCGCTTCACGTCGCCATCCTCATAGGCGGCAAGGAGCCTTTGTATATCCGCAAGGGACTTAAACGGCTGCCCGAACTGCATCTCCATCACGCTCTTTTTAAACGCCGATCCTCTCTCATTCAAAAAGGTCTCCAGACCGGCAGCGGAAAATTTCCCTCCGTCATCCTCCGCCGCAAGCGGCCCCTCTGTATCCGGCCTCCCGTGCATGAAAATGATCACGCGCCGCGCAGCAAGCGCCAGCGCCGCCGTGACCGAGGAGGCGTCAAGCCCGAAAAAGCTCAAAAGGACAACATCAAAGCTCTCGCCCCTGATATCCTCAAGGGACGCGAGCCTTGGCCGGATCTTCTCAGCCGTATACCTGTCAGTCAGGAAGACATCCTCAAGCCGCTCTTTCAGGTCCAAAAGCGCAGCGTTGTCAATATCAATGGCGTCGATGCTGGCCACCATGGGCGCCAGCCAAAAATCCAAAAGCCCCGGCCCGCAGCCGATATCAGCCAGCGTCCAGCGTTTGTCAAGATATGGCGCGGCGAGCACCGAGAGCCTTTTATGAAAAGACGTATACTCGCTGGCCTGCTTATAGTTCTCGATTTTTTCAGGCGTCCAGAAAGTACTCACTTATTTCCCCTTTACCGTAAAATGTCAAAAAGGATGATACCACACCTTGGCTCCGCAAACAAGAGACCCAGATATGGTATCATCGGCTTATAAGGTGTGTTGGGCGCCGCCTGAGAATTCTATTCGCCCATTCACAGCACATTTTTTGGGGAAAAATCACTATACTTCAAACTAAGAAATCCCTCCCCGTGTTAATACAATAACGCCGTTTCCTCTTCTTGTAAATAGTTTTCTTAAATATTTCACATAATATTTACCCACTTTTCACCATTTTGCTTTATTAGCATTGCCCGCGCCCTTTTATACGGGATTTTTACGTATATTTTCCATCTCTTCGTAGAAATCCGAGCCCAGGAAATACTTCTGCGGGGAGGATATCTGCCCGCCGGAGGCGAGGGCGTCTAAGCCTGCCTTGACCTTCTCCGCAGTCGCCGGCAGCTCGTAGACGCGCACGCCGCAGGCATCATAGATGGCGTTGATCACCGCCATATGCCCTGACGACTGGAACGCCTCCGAAGCGCCTGATGACCCGATACGATCTGA
>Ga0082212_10013901_pt1 | contig 10049 bp, 9 predicted proteins | sample TergutNt197P3_FD_71548 | JGI IMG/M metagenome (GOLD analysis project Ga0082212, IMG submission 71548) | Neocapritermes taracua P3 segment gut microbial communities from Petit-Saut dam, French Guiana - Nt197 P3 | ecosystem: Host-associated > Arthropoda: Insects > Digestive system > Gut ... | reverse complement strand
TGGTCGGGGTCGAAATCGTGCCGGTTGACCCCCTTGAGGACCAGTCTCTGCCCGTTGACCTGCAGCACGTTGCCCACGATCTCCACCCGGCGGAAGCCCACGCGTATGCTCTTCTTGGAGAGGAATTTGCCCCGTTCGTCCCGCAGCACCACGGCGAATTTATACAGGGTGGGGGATTCGGCGCTCCAGGGCAGCAGGAGGGGGAAGTCCTGCCGGGCGAAGCGCACCCCGGTTTCGCCTTCCCCGGCCATGACGCTCTGGGAGGAATACATCCTGCCGTCGAGATACACCGAGACGCTCACCTGCCGCGCCGCGTCCGTGTTGCGCAGCGTGACACTGGCCGCCAGGGTGCAGGTCTTGTAGTCGTCGGCGAGGCCGGTATCGGCGAAGAGGTCGAAGAGGCAGAGCTCGGGCTCGGCCTGGAGATAGACCTCGCGGTAGAGCCCCGAGAAATTCCACATGTCCTGGTCTTCGAGGTAATAGCCGGTGGAGAAGCGGCGGACCACGGCGGTGAGCTGGTTTTCGCCGGGCTGCAGGAGATCAGTTATGTCAAACTCAGCCGGTGTCATAGAGCCCTGGGAGTAGCCCGCGTAGCGGCCGTTGACGTAGACCTCCAGGGAGGACTTCGCCGCGCCGAAATGCAGGATGACGCGCCTGCCCTTCCAGGCCGAAGGCACCTCGAACATACGCCGGTAGATGCCGGCCTCGTTCATATCCTCGTAGACGGTGGGGATTTCTCTCTTTTTTGTGGAGACATAGCTGTCATGGATGGACGAAGCCAGGTAGAAGGGCTTGCCGTAGCCCTCCAGCTGCCACACGGAGGGCACCGGGGTGACGTCCCAGGCGCTGTCGTCGAACTCCGGGCGGGTGTAGAAGGCGTTTACGCCCGCGCTGAGGTCGCATTGCCGGAAAAAGCGCCACTGGCCGTCCAGGCTGCGCTTGAAGGGTGACGCGCCGTAGGCGGCCTCGCCGCCCTCCTCGCAGGGCAGGGCGGGGCTGCGCCCCGGCAGTTTATGGTCCGCGATCCGCGTGGCGTCGCTGCGTGGTTTCATAGAGGGGGCCTCCTTATCATCATCCATATATCATCCGTATTCATCCGGGGGTATTATAACACAGAAATGGGGGGATGGCAAGATGGTTTTTTTACCCCCTCAGTCACCGCGCGACAGCTTGTGCAGAGGCGTATGGTTGTTCGCGGTGACAGCTCCCCCAAGGGGGCGCCGCTCAGGAACGGGTAGCCGCAAGCGGGCGGTGGGGTGTGAAGATGCGGGCGGCAGATAAAAAAAGCGGGCGGCAAGAATGCCGCCCCTACAGGTATGTCGCTCCGCGAAAACGGTGTCGCTCCGCGATAACTTCCTCAGCCGCCGGGCCGGATGATTGCAAAGGGGCTGGGTTTGTTTCGGCGGCAGCTCCTCCTACGAGGAGGAGCCGCTCAGGACGGGTGTAGCCGCGAGATGGTGTCAGGATTCGCCCTCGTAACCGATCAAATAATCCGTGCTTACGTGGAAATATGCCGCCATGTGTTTCAGCGTGTTGAAATTCGGCTCCCATATGCAGCGGATGAAGTTGTTCAGCATGGATTGCGAGATATGCAGGTCATCAGAGAGCTGCCGCAGGGTTACATTATTCTCGGCCATGAGCAGTTGCAAGATTTTGCCGAATTGCATGGGTGTCACCTCCTGCGTTAAAATTAGGCACCGTTTGGTACTACAACTATCGTAGCACCAAACGGTGCTATTGTCAATAGTATCAATCGGTTCTATGCTATGCTGTTGCGTAGAAACTTGGAGGGGATTACTATGTATCTTGACCAATTTAAGAATACAGGGCTTCGTTTGAGGGGTCTAAGAGAGGATCATGACCTCAAGCAGGAAAATATCGCGCATCTTCTGAACACCTCTCAAACGGTATATTCAAGATACGAAAGAGAAGAGAGGGCGCTCCCTCTCAACCATTTAAGGACGCTTTGCCAATATTACAATATTTCGGCCGACTACATTCTTGGCCTGATTGATGAACCGCTGCCATACAGGAGATAAGGCTCTTTGTGCTCCGCACCACCCCCTCGGCGCTTACCGTCTCCCGCGGGAGACGGCGCGCACCGGCCCCCCAAGGGGGGCATCCTGACGACAGCCGAAGGGTAAGTTTCCAAAGAAAAGTAAAACCCGCCACCTTGTGTGACGGGTTGTTTTATAGAGTCGCGGGCGGCTTGCTAGCCGCCCCTACAGATACTCTTGTTACACCGCGCGGCGCTTCATCCGGGCCGGGTTGCGCTCCACCTGGGGCTCCTTGCCCTCGGTGATGCAGCCCGCCGTGATCACCACGCGCTCCACCGTGGAGTCGGAGGGCACGGAGTACATCAGCGGCTGGAGCAGCTCCTCCATGGCCGAGCGCAGGCCCCGCGCGCCGGTGCCCTTCTCCATGGTCTTTTGGGCGATGGCGACAAGGGCGTCGCGCTCGAACTCCAGCTCCACGTCGTCGTAGGCGAACAGCTGCTTGAACTGGCGCAGCAGGGCGTTGCGCGGCTCGCTGAGGATGCGCACCAGGGCATTTTCGTCGAGCTCCTCCAGGATGGCGATGACGGGCATGCGGCCCACGAGCTCCGGGATGATGCCGAAGCGCACCAGGTCCTGATGCACGGCCTGCCCGATGAGCTGGTCGTACTTGGCCTTCGACTTATCCTTGATGGGGGCGTTGAAGCCCACGGAGCTGCCGCCCACCCGCCGCTCGATCACCTGCTCGATGCCCGAGAAGGCCCCGCCCAGGATGAAAAGGATGTTCGTGGTGTCGATCTGCACGAACTCGTCGCCCGGGTGCTTGCGCCCGCCCCGCGGGGGGACGCTGGCCAAGGTGCCCTCGAGGATCTTCAGCAGGGCCTGCTGCACGCCCTCGCCGGAGACGTCCCGGGTGATGGAGGGGTTCTCGCTCTTGCGGGAGATTTTGTCGATCTCGTCGATGTAGATGATGCCCTGCTCGGCGCGCTCGAGGTCGTGGTCGGCGGCCTGGATGAGGCGCAGGAGGATGTTCTCCACGTCCTCGCCGACATAGCCCGCCTCGGTGAGGGTGGTGGCGTCCGCGATGGCGAAGGGCACGTCCAGAATCTTCGCGAGGGTCTGGGCCAGCATGGTCTTGCCCACGCCCGTGGGGCCAAGCAGGAGCACGTTGCTCTTTTGAATCTCCACCCGGGAGGTGCGCTCCCCCGCGTGGTTGATGCGCTTATAGTGGTTATACACCGCCACGGAGAGGGCCGTTTTGGCGGCGTCCTGCCCGATGACGTAGTCATCGAGCTTGCGCTTGAGCTCCACCGGGGTGAGCAGGCGGCTGTAGAAGCTCGGGCGCAGGGGCTCCGCAGTGCGCTCGCCGCCGCGCTCCTCCTCGAGGATGTCGATACACAGCTCCACGCACTCGTTGCAGATAAAGACCCCCGGGCCCGCGATGAGCTTATCGATCTGCGACTGGGTTTTGCCGCAGAAGGAGCACAGGGCGGGACGGGCCGGGTCTTCGTGGAAATAGTTGTCACGGGCCATAAAGAACTCCTTTCCCCCTCTGGCCTGCGGCCATCTCCCCCAAGGGGGCGACTTTAAAGGCTCCCCCTTGGGGGAGCTCCCGCGCAGCGGGTGAGGGGGATATATTTATTACCTCTTATCCAGCACCTTGTCCACGATGCCGTATTTGAGCGCCTCGTCCGCGGTCATATAGAAATCGCGCTCGGTGTCGCGCTCGATGGTTTCCAGGGGCTGGCCGGTGCGCTCGGCGAGGATGGCGTTCAGGCGCGCGCGGGTGCGCAGGATGTGGTCGGCCACGATCTTGATCTCGGTGGCCTGGCCCTTCGCGCCGCCCATGGGCTGGTGGATCAGTATCTCGCTGTTGGGCAGGGCCATGCGCTTGCCCTTCGCGCCCGCCGCGAGCAGGAACGCGCCCATGCTGGCCGCCATGCCCATGCAGATGGTGGAGACATCGCACTTGACGTAATTCATGGTGTCGAAGATGGCGAGGCCCGCGGTGACCGAGCCGCCGGGGCTGTTGATATAGAAGCTGATGTCCTTCTCGGGGTCCTCGGACTCCAGGTGCAGCAGCTGCGCGATGACCAGGCTCGCCGTGACGTCGTTGACCTCGTCGCTAAGCATGACGATGCGCTCGTTGAGCAGGCGCGAGAAGATGTCGAACGAGCGCTCGCCGCGGCCGGTCTGCTCGATGACCATGGGGACTAAAGACATGATAAAACCTCCATGTAGGGGCGGCGTGTCAGCCGCCCGCAGAAATATATTTTGGGTTCGGGCGGCTGGCACGCCGCCCCTACAGAGTATCGCTCTTTTCCGCAAAAGTTATTCTTGATAGTTCTCTATGTGCAGGCAATAGGAGTGCCCGCTTGTTTCCATGCCGTATTTCCTGTAAAAGGACTGCCCTTTGGCGTTCCAGTCCACGGCATAGAGATAGGCATAGGGCGCGTCCGTGCGTTGGAAGGCCATCTCAATTGCGCGAGTCAATATGATTGTGCCGTAGCCCTTGCGCTGGTGTTTATCTGCCACGGCAATGGTGTTGATCTCCGCGCCTTTGCGCCAGTACACCCCGACGAGCTCCCCGTCCTTCCAGAATGCCTCGAAGGCGTTGTTTTTCGCGTATTTGGCAAAGCCCTTCGCGTTGTCTATCGCATTGAGCCGATAGTTCGGGGCTTCGCTGAAGGTCATGGAGCGGTCGAGCATGCTGAGATAGGCGAACAAGCGCTTTTTCTCGTAGGGCCGGATTTCGAGGGTTTCATTTGGCAGGGGACGAAAGTTCTCGCGGCGCATGATGAATTCGATCGATGCATAGTCGCGCTCTGTGGTGATGTGAAACGCTTCTTTCAGGTATGCGATGATCTTCCGGTTGCCGTTCCAGAGCCAGAGCACGCAGGACGTTTTTCCTGTCTTTTTCAGCGAGCTGCGCACCAGGGACGCGAGCTCTTCATTGAACGCGCCTGTGTCTTCCTCGAAGGCGATGTGCATCCGCAGGCCGTTCTCATACAGGCAGGCGAAGAAGATGCCTTCATCAAAAAGCTTGTATTCAACTTGCTTTTCCGTGTTGACCGAATCCAGAAAAATGCCCCGTTCGCCGCTGTCGATGCGCCCGATGAGCGCGGCGGCGTAGCCGGTCTGCGCCTGGTCCATGTTAGATTTCTTTCTTCACCGCTGCGGCCTTGACGAAATCGAGGGCCTTGGTGCGGTTGAGGTCATTGACGATGTCTTCCTCGGGCACGGCGTATTTCACACGCGCCACAGGGACCTTATATTGCTCGGCCAGGCGGGCGAATTCTGCTTCAACTTCGTCGTCAGAGGGCGTAAAGCCCTCCAGCGCGGCGATCTTCTGCAGGGCCAGCTCGATTTTGATCTGGGACGCGCTCTGCTCGCGCATGCGCGCCTCGAAGGCCGCGCCGTCCTCGCCGATGATCTCCAGGTAGCGCTCCAGGGGCATCTGGATACGCTCGAGGAACATCTCGATGTTCTGTTGGGTGCGCCGATCGAACATGGCGGAGGGGATCTCGCCCTCGAGCATGGCGGCGAGCTGATCCTGCACCGCGTGGTTGAAGCCCTCCTCGGCGTCCTTTGCCTTGCTCTCGGCGAGCTCCTTGGCGATGCTCGCCTTGAGGTCATCGAGGGTGTCGCAGTCTTCGCCGCCCACCTCCTGGGCGAAGTCGTCGTCCGCCTCGGGCAGCTCCTCGGCCTTGAGCTCATGCAGCGTCACCTCGAAGACCACGGGCTTGCCCGCGAGGTGCTCGGCCTGGTACTCCTCGGGGAAGGTGACGTTGACCTCGAAGCTCTCGCCGGGCGAGCGGCCCACGACCTGCTCCTCGAAGCCGGGGATGAACTGCCCCGAGCCCAGGGTGAGCTCGTGGTTCTGGGCCGTGCCGCCCTCGAAGGCTTCGCCATCCAGCAGGCCGCGGAAATCGATCAAAGCGATGTCGCCGTCCCGCGCCGGGCGATCAGGCACCTCCACCTGGCGGGCGTTGCGGTGCTGCAGCTCGTGGATGCGCGCATCGATGTCCGCGTCCGTGACGGCGGGGGAGGGGGCCTCCACCTCTATGCCCTTGTAATTCTCAATGGAGACCTCCGGCTTGACGACCACCGTGAAGGTGAAATCGACGCCGTTCGCCTTCCAGTCCTGGTCCTTGGGGATGTCCAGGTCCTCCGGGCTGAACTGCGGCTCCAGCGCAGCCTCCTTCAGCGCGCTTTCCACGGCCTCGGGCAGCAGGGCGTCCAGGGCCTCCTCGAAGAGGAACTTCTCGCCGTAGCGCCGTTCGACCATGGCGCGCGGCGCCTTGCCGGGGCGGAAGCCGGGCAGGGCGATTTTCTTCAGCTCTTTGGCGAAGGCGGCGTCCAGCTGGGCGCGGAAGCCCTCCGCCTCAATGTGCGCCGTGACCTTCCAGGTGGCCGGGGCGGTTTTTTCCTTGGAAACAAAGCTCATGGGGGGTTCTCCTTTTTTGGGTTACGATTTACGGGCGGCAGATTGCCGCCCCTACGGGTCAAAATAAGACCAAAAGACATTATACATGATTTGGAAGGAAAATGCCAGTGTTTTTTGAAAAAGTTTTGTTCTTGGCTTATTGGTTTTGCTTTTTTAGACAATTGCAGTGATTTTTTCAGGATTTCGGGCAGCTTGCTAGCCGCCCCTACGGCCCGGATGAAATTTCGGGTGGCCCGCAGGCCACCCCTACAGAAAGCGCGTTAATCAGCGCTTGCTTAGCTTGAACGTCACACCAGGTCAATTTCATATTCCGTGCCCCATGCGCCTGTGAAATAATTTCTTGCGCGGAAGAGGACTTTGTCCGCATAGACCTCCATCTGCACGCCCTCGCCGGCGTATTCGTCGCTGATATGGCTGTGCAGCGAGGGCAGGTTCACGCGGGTGACGCCGCCCGCGTCCCAGGCGCGCAGCGGGGTGTGCCAGTGGCCGTTGAAGAGGAACACGTTGGGGTATTGCTCCAGCACGGCCAGGGCTGCCGTGTCATAAAGGGGATAGTGGAAAAAGACGAAGATGGGCTTGCCGGGCTGCGCGGCGGCCATGGCGGCGCTAAGCTGGGTGAGCTGCGCGGCGGAGATCGTCTCGTCGTATTCGTCCTCGCCGCCGAGCGTGATGAAGGTGCAGCCGCCGATCTCCCTGCTGAAGAAGGCCCCGCCGGTCTCCGCGCCGGTGTAGGACCGGTAGAAGAAGCTGTGGCGGCCGATGGCCTGCTGCCCGGTGGAGGGCGCCATGAAATCATGGTTGCCCATGGTGACGAGCGTATTGGCGGCCTTCAGGGGGTTGTAATGCGAGAGGATGCCGTAAAACATCAGGTACTCGAAGCTCTGGCCGTTCATGGTGTTGTCGCCCACAAAGACCAGGGCGTCCTGTTTCACCTTGGAGCCGGAGATGTCCCGCAGGGCCTTCGAGAGCTCCTGGTAGCCGGTGTATTCGAAGGACTGCATGTGGACATCGGAGAGGAGGCTCACCTGGAGTTTTAGATTGGCCTCATCCTTGGGCACGATGGTCGTTTCGGACGGGCACGGCACGGTCCACAGCAGGATGCCGGAGAGGAGGAAGCCGAGGAGTTTGAGGAAAAGCATGTTGAGGAAGGCGAAGATGGACATGGGGATTTCCTTTCTATTCGTGTTTGCTGAAGCCCTGGCCGATGACATCCCGGGCCTCGGCGATCACCATGAAGCTGTGCGGGTCGTATTCCTTGATCAGGCGGCGCAGGGGGGCGACCTCGCTGCGGTGCACCACGCACAGGAGCATATCGCGCTCCTCGCCGGTGAAGGCGCCCTTTCCTTTTATAATGGTGGCGCCGCGGGAGATCTGCGCGATGACCGCCTTGGCGATCTCCTCGGCGCGCTCGGAGAAGATATAGAACATCTTGCCCTGGTTCACGCCGTAGAGGATGCCGTCCACCACGCGGTAGCACAGGAACAGCATGGCCGCGGCGTAGAACACGGACTCGATATTGCCGAAGGCGAAGGCGCCGCCGAGCATGATGGCGTAGTTGAGGACCATCAGCACGCGGCCGAAGGGGATGTCGGGCCGGCGCTTGCGCACCAGGCGGCCGATGATCTCCGTGCCGCCGTTGGTGGCCCCGCGCAGGAGGATCAGCGCCGTGCCGAGGCCGTAGAGCGCCCCGGCGATCACGGTGGCCAGCAGGCGGTCCTGCGTATAGGTGAAGGTGACGAAGCGGGGCAGCAGGTCCACGATGAGGGAGAACTCCACGATCACCACCAGCGTCTTCGAGAGGAAGCGCCAGCCGAGGAAGATCAAAGCGAGGATAGCCAGCGGCGCGTTGAGCGCCAGGTTGGCCATACCCAGCGGGATGCGCGGGAAGAAGTGGTTGATGATCACCGCGATGCCCGAAACGCCGCTCTGCGCCACCTGGCTGGGTATGGCGAAGAAGACCAGCGCCGCCGCGTTGCAGCAGCAGCCCAGCAGGCAGTAGAGCTGGTCCACGGCCAGGGAGCCGACTTGCTTGGCGGTGGGCTTTTTGAGGGGGAGCTTTTTCGTATATTTTTTCACTTTAGGCATGCTGTACCTCCAGGGCTTGTATTGTCCTTGCACTTTGATAATAATTCCTTCCCCCACGCCCACGCCATCGCAAACCCCAGTGCGGCCGCGAACGCCAGAAACGGCCGGGCGTAATCGTTCATCCAGCCGGGCAGCCGCGGCGCAAGCCAGCGCAGCGCGGAAACGACGGGATAGTGCGCGATATAGATCATGAGGGAATATTTTTCTCCCCAGCGCGGCAAAAAGGTTTTTACGCCAAACGCCGGGAACCGGGCGCTCAGCAGCACCAAGCTGGCGGCAAAGAGCATGCGCGCGAGCTCAAATGGGTTGCGCAAAACCGTGCCGCGCTCCAGCACGCATAACCCCGCGCAGGCGATGGGCAGCAGGGTCACTGCCCAATCCGGCACGCGCCTGAGCCGGGCTTCATTCTGCCGCAGCCACATGCCGGCCAATACGCTGGGCAGACCCGTGAAGAGGAAATTGCGCGTGATCATGTCGCGGTCCTGCACGGCGTCGAAATGGCGCGCCGCCAGGATCGCCAAGGGCACCCCGGCCAGATAGAGCACCGGGATGAGCGGGTACAGCTTTTGCGGGGGGATGCGCTTCAGCAGCAAACACAGCAGGAGCAGCACGTACAGCAGCGCGGCCAGAAACCACAGGTGCGCCGAGCCGCCGGGCCAGAATAAATCCGTGTTGTTGAAGGCGAGGAACGAGGCGGCGGCGCGGTAGTCGAACAGCGTTTGGAAGGGGACGGAAAAGCCGGTTTTTTCAACAAATATGCTATACGCGATATGCATGGCGAAAAACGCGGCGCAACTGATTGCCAGCAGGAGGAACAGCCGCCGGGCCTGCTTGTTCAGGCGCGCCTTGACGCGGGCCATGTCGTTATCCGCCAGCCACCAGCCGGATACCATGAAGAAAAACGGCACCGCGCAGCGCAGTATGGGCTTGATGGCCTCGCCGAAGCCCCCGGGCAGCGGCGCGTGGAGCAGCACCACGAAGAAGGAGACCAGGAGGCGCAGGGTATCCATGAGGGCGTTGCGTGATTTAGCAGGGGGCATGGGAGGCCTCCTTTCCTTAATTTATACAGCAGCGTAGAGGGCTTCAAATCGTTCGCCCGCGTCATTTTCAAAATAAAGGGTGCGCAGGTCGTCGGAGATGCCGTAGATGAATAGCCCTCTCCGCGACAGCCTTTCCTGCTTCAGGCGCAGGTCGCCGGGGTGTATTTTCCCCTCATGCAGGGCCGCCTTCAGGTCATACATTTTCCCGCATCGCCCACGCCAGAGGGATTCGTAGGCGTCCTCTGACAACACTCTGCCCGCCAGGTCCGAAATATGGCGCAGCCCGAACCGCTCGCACCAGAGGATATCCTCCTCGTATTGGATTTGCCCGAGCGCGCACGTGACGATTTCGCATGCATCGTAGATATAGGGGATTTGGCGGATGCCGTGCCGCCAGGCGACGAAAGCGCGCGTGTGCCCGTCGGTGATGTGAAGATTGCCGCTGCCCAGGAAATCGCGGGCGCACACAGGCTGGAAGTTTTG
>Ga0082212_10013900_pt1 | contig 10050 bp, 13 predicted proteins | sample TergutNt197P3_FD_71548 | JGI IMG/M metagenome (GOLD analysis project Ga0082212, IMG submission 71548) | Neocapritermes taracua P3 segment gut microbial communities from Petit-Saut dam, French Guiana - Nt197 P3 | ecosystem: Host-associated > Arthropoda: Insects > Digestive system > Gut ... | reverse complement strand
CATCGACCGCATATAGTGGTTGCATGTTTGAAGAGATGTATTATATTGGGCACGGAGGTCGTTGATGAAGGATTCGACCTCGACCGTCTTGAGCTGCATGGCCGTCTTGATTTGACGGTCGTGTAAAACACGTTTGATGCGACGTATGACCTCCGTGATGTGCTGTTTTGTGTCGTTTTTGGCAATCAAGTGCTGTTCATAAGCGTCGAGATGTACCTGAATCGGTTTTTTCATTTCCTCTTCGGTGCCGTCGACCAAGCCCAGTTTTTCGCGTTCGACCTGCTGAACGAGTTCGTTGAGTTTCTGCTGGGCGGCTTTCTTATCGGTTGAAAGTGCCAGACGACGGTCAATGCCCTTTGCGTCACGATAGCGGCCATACCAACATTTCAATGGTACTTGCATTTTTTCGCCGGTCTTGGGATCAGTGACGGTTTTCATCTTCTTGTAGAGTTGTGCCATGTTTTTTTCTCCTGTAAAAGTTCTGTTAGGGAAACGGATTTATTATCTGAACAGTGAGCCTCAAAAACGCGAATATGGGAAGGCGTATGTGCAAAATTTATTTGATTTTTTTCGGCTCCCGGTAAACCCAAGCGTCGCGTTTTGGGCAACCTGCGGAAATCCACGCCTCAACTTCTCTGTACCTCCAATACTTCGCCCGCCCGATGTTGACGGCCTGCGGCGTATAACCCAATGCGTCCCAAAGCCGCCATGTCCGTTTGGAACAACCGCACAAGAGCGAGGCTTCGGCACCCGTGATCAAAATACGCATATCGTCGGTGATTTTCAATGTCATATCGTTCTCGAAAAAAGATGTGGTGAATATCGACGGCAAACACAGTCTGTCGTCATTTGCAGAGTAAAACATCTGCGCAAAGAGAAACGGCCTTCGTGATTGAAGGCCGTTTTGCTGTCATTCAGATGCCGGGGTTATGCCCGGTTTGCTTTCTGGTTGTGAAGGAAACGGTCATTCGTCGGGTTTGTCACCATGATGGTAGTCGTAAGCGGTCATATATCGCTCGCACCATTCTCGAAGTTTGTGCGACGCGATTTCTTCATCCGGGTTGTGCCATTGAAGATTACCCCATTCCGTGCTTTCCAGTTCATCGGCACAGGATTCGAGATTTACAGCCGTATTCCAAAACAAGTGAGGCTGGTTGAGAGGAGGCATGGTTTTTCCTTTGACTATCGTAATGTGAAATGAACATCGGGCAGGCAATTCCGCCCGTCACTGCCACAAGCCGGGCAAATGCCCGGCGAAAAAGATGTTGTTGATGAGCGTGTCTCTTACAAAATTTCGTCGCCTTCTTCAAACGAGAACAGAACGAAACAACTGCCCGGTTCTTTGCCTTGAAAAACAGCGAGTGTGCCCGTTGGATAGCAATGGCCGCATACGACAACCGGTTCTTTGAGCGTCCCGATGAACCAATCCGGCTTGACCTTCATCCCGCTTGAATCAATTATACGGATATCATCGTCCGCATTCAATTCCAGTTTCGTAAAAGAATCGAAAATGTCTTTGTGATCGTTTCCCAATGCGTAATGCGTCACTTTGCGGGTCACTCGAAAAAAATTGTCCGTAAATGCTGTTCTGGATTCGCTCGACATTGTTTGTCCTCATTTCTATTGGATGTAACACGGGTAAATATTGAACTAACGATGATTGCATATTACATCGTTTTTATCATAAGCCAAGCCATCATTTTACGAAGTCGAAAAGATTCTGGAAAGTTTTTCATGTCTGTTTTGTGAGTCACAATCCCGAAAAAATAATTTTGATGAGACATGTGCGCATATATGCGGACATGTGAAATTCGACTCTGTAAAGATGCAAATACTTTGCTATATTTTGGCAAACTGTGCTTGATTGATTTTGTGTTTGAGGCAATATGTCATACGTTGAATGCAACGCATAACGCCGTAAAAATCGGCACCAAACACATTTTTATGAAAGGTAAAATCATGAAAGCCAAGAACATTATTCTCAACGCCATTTACCACTTCATGCTTGGTCGCAACGAAGTTCAGGGCGAGGTCGTCGAAGCGACCGATAAAGGCTGGAACGTCCGATTGCTGGCCAGCGACAAGGTCGTTAAAGTCAATGATCCCGAAAGGTTTGTGCGCAAGGCAAGAACGATTGCGACGACGGGCGACGAAGAGCAAGAGGCAACGCCAAAGAAGGCCAAACAACCGAAAGAAGGTATGTCGGCACTTGATGCAACGCACAAAGTTTTGGTCGAAATCGGCACAGCACTCACCGTGAGGCAAATCACCGAGGTGATCATCGAAAAAGGTTACTGCCCAAATCTGAAAGGCGCAACGCCGCAATTGACGATCAGTTCGGCAATCCAACGAGAAATATTGAACAAGGGTAATGAGTCGCGTTTTTACAAAGGTGGCAAGGGACTCTTTGGTGCGGTCGAGTGCCAAAGTGAATGAAGCCGATTACCAACAACCTTGACCAATACCAAGCGACGCCGACGAGCGTCGTTTTTTGCTGGCAAGGGCAAATCAACCATTGTCCGACTGGCCTTCGCGGTATAATTCCGCCCAAACCGGTCGTCCGACGGAAATGAAACCGTTCCCTTCGTTTCGCAGTTCGATGAATTTTCTCTCTGCCAGCATTTCCAGTGCGTGATACTCTTCATCTGAAATGATTGTCCGCCGAAAATTGAGCAACCAGCCATGCCGAAAACCCGGCTCGCTGAGGTATTTGCAAAAGACGAATTTCTGATGATCGGTAAGGTCGGATGCAAACACAGCGGTGAGATAGGAAAAATCACAAACCCGACCGTCCTCTATTTTATCCCGGCACAATGCCGTACACGTACATCTTGAATGATTGTTCATTACCAAAACCCTTTCGTTGTATCCCATTCAGTGTTTTCGATCTGTCCAGAGGCGTTTTTCAATCGTTGGAGTTTCTCGTCGATGAAGACATCGAACGCCATCTGGTCGTCCGGACGACGCGGTGAATCATTACTCCATTCAAGATAGATTTCGGTGGCGGGGCCACGCATGTTGCCCTTGACAGCCATGACGACACACCAGAGCGGCCAAGTTTGTGTGATACGAACGTTGTAATCCACGTCGAAGGCCGTGTATGCGATTCGTTGGTCAGACTCACGAAACGTCACCACAGGCGGTGTATCGGCGAACCAGAGGCCGAACTCACAATCTTCGTAATCGCCGCTGTTTGACGACCAAGAGATGGTTGTGATACCGTCGCTGACCTCCGACGTGAGATTCAGCACCGGCGGCAAGCCCAGCACCGGCTCTTCGCCCGCCCGAATGGTGACGTTGCGCACCACGCGGTCGTATGCATCCTTCCAAAACAGCGACGAGTGCAAGAGCGTGACTTCGTAATCACCGTCGGGCAGGTCAACGTCCTTGATCGCCCTTTCGGTTGTGTCGAAGGTAATGAAGCCGAGGTCGTGTTGTTCATTCGTTTCGGTATTGCGAATGAAGATGTACCAACCGGACTGAACGAAGGCTTGCTTGTGAAGAGGTATCGCGGCGATATAAATATCGAAGGCGTCAAAACGCCCTGTGATTGCGGCCTTCCATTCTTGAGGAATGGCGTGAAAGCGATTGCTGATTCGTGCAATGGCGGTTGACCGGCTGTCAAAACGTCCCGGCACACCGGTTTCAAACATCTTGACATACGCATCGAATCGATTATAAAAGAACTGTTGAACGATACGACAAGCATCGAATCGAGAAAGGGCGGCGGATCGCCCGATAATCGGTGAATCGAAGCGGACTGGAATACATGCGGCACCGTTGGGATAATCCCGCAGGACGTCCCTGTAACCGGGAATGACTTCACGGATTGCCGGTGTCGCGTCGAAACAGGCGTTCTGCATCGTTTTGCCGCCATGCGTTTCGCTGTCAAAACGATTGCAGAGGCAATCCTGATATTTGCAGTCGCTGTCGAATCGAACGCAAAACACGGCGTTGCGGCTGCTCATGATGGAGTCGAAGGACACAGCCAACATATCCCACATCATGGGAGTGATATCAAAACGCGACGTAACGGAAACGATAACAGGCATGTTCACCTCACAATATTATGTGGAGTATTGCGAAATTAATACCAACAGAACGATAAATCCCCCTCAATTGACTGCCGTGCCTGTGTGCCGTCGAGAATCGTTTGACGAATCCAGATACCGGTCGATTCGCCGCCAAGCAGCGAGTCCGTAATCAGGCATTCCTCTTGTGACGGGTAAAGACTGAACGTAACGCCTTCGGGCGCGATGTTCTCGTTTTCGGGGTTACGATAGAATCCGGAGGATGGTTGATTGATTCCAATGTCAATATCGCTGATCGGTTCGACGATCTGACCGGTCGACCAACTGACCGTCGGCAGACCACGATAGCCTTTCACGGAGGCACCGGCGGTCGTTGCCGCCTGAACGCCTTCGTAATGAATTTGTCGTGCATTGGCATAATCGCCGGTGAACTTTTTCAGAATTAACCGTCCCGTCGCCGTGCCACCAGACCACGACCCGCTGGAAAGAGTGACCTGATCAATCACGGCAGATTCGCTGTATTGACCGCCGATGGTCATGCCGGGCTTGAGTTCGGTCGTGCCCGAACTGAAATTGACCCAACCCCAATTGATCGCCTTGATGTAAAGCGTGTTGCCGCTGCGATAGTCGACATAACGAAAGTCGCCCGCGCCGGAGTTGGCAGCCCTGTTGCGAATCCAAAAACCGCGAGTCGGCCATGTGGAAGCATTGGCAACGGCAATCGAAGTCGGTGCCGTATAAGACGGTGAAGACGCCGCCGATGTGGTTGATGCCGCGCCCGGCGGTCTGCCCGTCCAAATCGAAAAGGCATTCATCGCGTCTTGAACGGCAGTGGCTTTGTTCTTGGCAACAACCAAGTGATAACGTGTACGACCGACGCCGTCATTCGTCTCAAACCCCTCAAAATTCGGAATAAGATTGCCCTTCGGCATGGTCAATGTGAAGGTATCGGTGCGGTTCACCGTTGCCAGCGAGCTGAAAACCACGTCGACGAGAATATAGGCGGAAAGATCGGAGTTGTAAATGGGGAGGTTCGTTGCGTTGGCCGTCAACGTCACTTCGGGGCCGTTGTTGCCGGTTCCCATGCGAATTGCAAGCGTGCGCGTGCTGTAGGTGTAGGTCAGCGTCAACGTGCCTTCGCCAAGCAAGGCCGACGCTTTTTTGATCGTCACGCCGGTGACGTTGGTGCCTGCGACGCCTTCGATTTCCGGTTGCTTGCCCGAAACCTTCATGTTGAGAACTTCATGATTGGAGGCTGTGCGACCGCTCTGCACAAGTCGCACCATGTCCCCGGCGGCGGGGATGATGGGCAGCGGCTGGGCAAGTGAAAGCCTTTTGCTTGTGTTGTCCCAGCTTCGCACATGAAACGTCACACCCCGCAAAGCCGCCGTCGTGCCGGTGCCGACAAAGAAGCCGATGGCACCGTTCCAAAAATTCGTTGCCTCGTTCAATGTGGGAATCGGGAGACCGGTCAACGTCGCGCCCGCTCCTATTACACGGTCGGGTAAGACCGCGCCGGTGGTCGTCAGGTCTTTGGATGTGTAAAAAATACCCAGTTGATCGGGTGTGGGTGTTGCCATTGTTGCTCCTATGATATTGTGAATGTGAATTTACTGTTGGGCTGTCTTGTGATCGCCAGTTCTGGTACAGGCGGCAGGTCGGTTGCGTGATATTTGACCAGCTCGCCCGTGTTGACGGATTCGTTGTTGTACTTGTCAAGCGACTCGACGCGAAACCAGTACCAATGCCCGTTTTTGCCATCGAGAACGACGGGCGAGTTGATCTCCATGCGGTCGATACCCGGTCGTGCATTGACCTCGCTGACCATAGCCTCGTCGCCGGTGGCAAAGTCGCCGTGATAAACACGGTATTTCTTTGCCTCTTCGACGGGATTCCACGAAAGCAAGGGTTTGATTTGCGGCATTTCTTCACAAGAGTTTGGAATCAAATCAAAATCATCGAACTCATGAATTTCGATAACCGCCGTCGTACCTTGTAAAAACGGGATGGTGATCGACCGTTCCTTTGTCATCGGCATGAACGGCCCGATGATGTATTTACCGTTGATGAAAATCCACGACTGTAATTCTTCCGATTCACTCGTCCATGAGATCACGCACTGGGTTTCGTTCTTGGTACGAAGCGTAAAATGTTCAATGCGCATTCAGACTCTCCTTGACGAATGCAAGTTCATTCGCTATGATGTCCCAATCAGGAATGATGTTATCTGTCTGGTATTGCTTCCTTGCCTTGCGTATCAAACGAAACAGCGCGTCCCATTCCTGACTTTCCTCTTCGGCTTCATGCAGATGACCGATCAAGCGGAGGTGATAAGCATAACCGGCATGAATTTCGGAAAGAATGACCATTGCTGCGCCGATGTGCTTTTCAACGCACTCCAAACAACCGGGACGCGAGGCAGATTCCGTGTTTTGTGAACCACGTTTTTTGCAGCGGCAAGAACGGATTTTTTGAGCGACCATATTGTCGTCGGGTTGCGGCAAGAGAATGCGGCAGTGAGCGGTCGTCACCCGTTCCGCCTTACGGATTTGACGCGACTCGAAATGCTCGCCCGTTTGAATCGTATCAATGACCTCATCGCCGTAGATCGTGCATTTATAAGCGGGTTTGTCATCGCATTCGATCAGATGCTGCTCGCCGGTTTGAATATCATATTCCACCGTAAATAGCGAATCATTTTCATTGATCCACGCTCCCGAAACAAGCAGTTTATCGGGTACATCGGCACGATAAGCAACGCGATAAATATACATGCCCGGCATTTCGACCGTGCGATCAAGGTTGCGGTCGTGGATGTAAAACCGATCAAAGAGTTCCGCAATCACCAACCGATCTTGATAAATGAAACCCGCCCGCGTCGGACGTATGGCGACTGGCGTTGACAGCATATCAAGCGTTGTGCCGTCCATGCGATACAAGTGATAGACCGGATTTTCGGATGAACCGCCTGCAATAAAAGTCACATGCCAGCCTGATTCATCCTGCCATGCGGTCGGTGAACATTCCACGGTATCGTAGGACAAGCCGGTTTCAATTCGCTGCGGTATGCCGTCGCCGACGGATACAAAAATCTTCCAAACATTATCGGCATTTGCCAAGCAGAAAAACAAAATACGCATACCGTTAAGATCGACCGTCAAAAACGGCATGTGGGATGGTGTGTTGTCAAAATTCATATAGTCCTCATGTGTAGGGCCAGTCGATATTGCCATTTTCATCTTCGCAACCGATTTGTAGTTCGATATATCCGTTGTACGAGTAGCTCGTGCGGAACTGATCGGGCAAGTTTACCAGTTCGCGGTCTTCATTCACTGTGCCGTTGCCATAAGTCAAACGGTAACTTCTTTCGATGATGCGCCAATGTGTCGAACCGTTTCTGGCCTTGCCCGGCCCCTGATACGGCGTCAAATCCCAGATCGGATTCGCAGAGTTGGTTGTTTTCCTTGCCATGACGTAGGGTTTGCAATCGCCGCCGCAACACGTCAGGCATTCGCCGTCTTTGTTCAGAACGGCAATCATGCCACCCTTCAAAACACCGATACGGCCTTTGGCAAACAGCGTGATCTTGCCGCGATCATTCTTATCCGGCATCCTCCTCTTCCTCCTCCACGACGCAAGAACTCAAAACGAAGGTTTCGTTGATCCAACTGACGACCAGTTCGTCTTTCTTATTGAAGTGGGCGAGACCGAACGTTGCCTGCGTCATTCGGCCAATGGCCGGTCGTTTCCATTGATGTGGCGATTTTGTCGGGTCAACATCTTTCTTGAGCGACTCATCGGTAAGCGCATGAGTAACATCATAACGCCATGTCGTCGCCGTTTTTTCATCGCCCTCTTCACCGCCGGATTTTTTCAACTCAACAGGGAATAGCGTCGATACGTCGCCGTGTCCGATACGTATCAATGCCCACTTCTCCCCCGTGCCTTCTTCAATCCACAAAATGGAAGCCCCGCCGGTCGTGCCGCCTGTAAAATCGTAGGTGTATCCCTCTTCAATATCGCAGGCTTTCGGTTGCGAATCTTCGGTATAAACCCGTGCGACGGTGAGTCCTGAAATACAAGCACGAACCACGCAACCGGGTGCCGCCGGTTCCTGCACGACGACGAACTTGCCTTTGTGCCGCTCCATTGGAGTGACACCTCGCAACACAGGCGTTTGCTGAAATGCGTCCGGTTCATAACGTGGATGAAAGGCCGGGCCATCGATGCCCAGTATCTCAAACTGTTCGAGCGGATAACCGGTCTCATTACGCACCAGCACATGCAAACCCTGCTCGCCGCGCACCTGCGACGGTTTGCTCTGCGACCGCATGTTGGCAATCGCCGCGTCCAACATGGCATTGTAAGCCGCCGCAGGAATAACAAGCGGGTCGCCGCTCTTGACTTTTCTAAAAGCGTCGGGCATAATACTTCATCTCAATCATTTTGACTTCTGCAAAGGAGAAATCGACATGAAAAAACTATCAGGAAACGGGATCAAAATATTAAAGATATTGCATCTGATATTTGCGTCAATGTGGTTGATCGGCGGCGTGTGCATGATATTGTTATTGACGACCATCACGCCCCAAGAAAGCCATGAGATGTATATGCTGGCAGTGATATTGAAACAGATCGACGACTGGATCATCGTTCCCGGTGCGATGAGTTGTCTTGTGACTGGAATCGTTTATGGTGTTTGGACGAATTGGGGATTCTTCAAACACAGGTGGATTACCGTCAAGTGGGTGATGACCGTCACCATGATTTTGATGGGAACGTTTCTCATGGGGCCGTGGGTCAATGATAATGTTTATACCGTTGACGACATTTCAAATTACACGATGGACAACAGTGTGTTTTTCAGCAACAATCACAAAACCGTTGTTTTGGGTTCCGTTCAAGCAGTTTTGCTTTTGGTTGTTGTTATTCTTTCCGTCCTCAAACCGTGGAAAACCAAAAAATGATCACCAACCGATACCCAATGATGCAAAATTGAGATACGGATAGACCTGTTCGACATAAACACCGACGGGTCGTTTGACGAGCGAACCGGCGTTGTTGTCGGTCTGGTCTTCGTAGCGCACCCAGATGTATGCCCAGCCGGGTTTCCAGATAGGCCCAATATCGCCGACCCAAATGTCCCACATATTCGGACTGACGGCAAAACGATAGGTCAGTTCGACCCAACGCTCGCTGCCTTTGTAAGAACCGGAAACGCCCAAAAAACGCACTTCATCCGATGCAAAACCACGAAAGGGATAGCCGTTGACGCGACCATACGCCCGATTGATGAACGAAATGTAATTCGATGTGACGAATTCCGGAGGAAAATAATGCGTTTCGGAAAACGTACTCACGGCCACATCGAGGTCGACGCCTTCGACGGAATCCTTCGTGACACCGATCAAACCGCCGAAATACGGAGCACGGCGACCGGGCGGCGAGTAAATGCCGATGGTTCGCAAGCTGTGAATGATTTTTTGCTGCGAGCCGGAAATTTCAAACTGGAACGACGACGCAGGCCATTGCTCCTGATTATCGTTGTTGTTGCGAGTAAGATGACCGTAAGAGACGACGGCCTCCCACGCGCTGTTTGCGACGCGGTTGATGTCCGAGTCCTTGAGTGACCATGTGCGAAACCCCGGCTCGACGAAGTTCAAAAACGTGGTCACCGCCTTGTCGTAATCGTCGGTGCCCATGATCATATACGTCCGCGTCGCACCGCTCTGCTCGCCGTTGAAACCAAGTTGGATTTGAGGCGAGTCCCAACGCTCTTCGATTGTAATGGCCATAACCTTATCCAAATGCCGGTGAGGTTTGTTGTTTGGAATTCTTGATCAACTGCTTCGTGTTCTTGGCGGTCTCTTCCGTGGCCTTCGCAACGCGATCCATTGCACCGCCGCCCTCGAGACCACCCACGGCGAAGGCGTTGAACGTACCCGCCGTTGAAACCTTTTGTTCAACGTCCTTATTGGCTTTGTCGGCCTGATTCATAAAACTTGCATAGCCGCTGTTC
>Ga0082212_10013899_pt1 | contig 10051 bp, 6 predicted proteins | sample TergutNt197P3_FD_71548 | JGI IMG/M metagenome (GOLD analysis project Ga0082212, IMG submission 71548) | Neocapritermes taracua P3 segment gut microbial communities from Petit-Saut dam, French Guiana - Nt197 P3 | ecosystem: Host-associated > Arthropoda: Insects > Digestive system > Gut ... | reverse complement strand
CGCCGGACGGCAGGCTCGCGGGCTTCCCGCTGGGCGACGGGTCAGGGCCCGCCCAAGGTTCCGAGAAAAACGGCCCCACCGCCTCGATTTTATCCTCCACGAAATGGGATCACCACAAATTCATCGGCGGCATAGCCGTGAACATGAAATTCTCCAAAAAAAGTTTTGGCGGCGACAGCAAAAAAAAGCTGCTGACGCTGATCAAAACTTTCATGGGGCGCGGCGGCTTTGAGCTCCAGATAAACGTGACCGACAAAGAGACCCTCGAAAAAGCCCGGGCGAACCCCGAACTCTACAACGATCTCGTGGTCCGGATCGGGGGCTACAGCGACTATTTTACGAGGCTTTCAAAATCCATGCAGGAGGAGATCATCCTTCGCTCAGAGCACGAAATCTGACAAGGAAAACAATAGAGCTCCTCGGAAACTTTTATATCAATTTTATGTTTTCGGTCGTTTCCGCCTCCGCGAAAATATTTGCCTCCTCCATGGTCGCCAAGCGTTTTCCGTTATAGTAGATTCCGTCGAATATCACGTCTGCAGTGTTATGCTCGTTCGTGGCGTATCTTTTTTGCGCCCCCTCCACGTGGCTATTCGGCATGGCGATCCCCTCGTCGGCCAAAACATATATTTGTTCCAGTTTTATGCCGCTTATCCTGCCCAAACGGTCGTCGTCCGACCATACGCCGCAATAACTGTGCGCCACGAAAAGCGATGGCTGTTCCTCGCCAAGCTGCATTTCCCCATAGGAAACCGACATGTCATGCTGATAGGCCGAGGGCAATTGATATTTATTGTATTCACAGCGGATATTTTTGAATGTGACGTCATGGACATGGGCCCTGTCGCCATTTTGGATGTCCATGCATATATGCGTGGCATGGATGATGTCGCAGTCCTCAAACACAATGTTTTTGTATTCGTCCGCGCAGGTTTCCGCCCCGATTTCCAGCGCCCTGCCCCAGTCGCACCATATGACGCAATTTTGGACTATGATATTTTCCATATTGCGCCCGTCCCAGCCTTTTATGCCTTTTAACACCATGCAGTCGTCAAAGTTGCGCAGGAAACTGTTGCGCACGATCCCGTTGGATGAATTGAAAAAATCGATTCCGTCCGAGTTGTATCTCCACATTCCGATCAATTTTACATTATCGCAAACCACATTGTCGCAAGCCGCCGGAAGAATGGCGAACGTGGCCGCATCGCGGCAAATTATGCCGCTTATTTCTATATTTTTGCAGTTATGGAAATGAACGCAGCCGTTCAATGTCTCCGTTTCGGCCAGAAACGTTTTGAATTTTTCCGTTTCGAGCGAAAATATCGGCAAGTCGGCTCGATTTCTCCTCGGGAAAGATTTTTTTTGCGGTTCGGGCCAGCCGGATATATCCGTGGGAATCAATAAAGTATAATCGTCCCGAACTTCGCCGCTGCCGTCCAAAATTCCGTAACCGACGACTCTTGCGTTACATATGTTTATGCCGGCGACCGCGCCGTACACGACCGCGCCCGCGTCGATATACACCGTCTGCCCTTCCTTTACTTCGATCAATCCCGGATAATGCACCCCTGGCGGAAAATATATTACGGAGGGGTCGCTTTTGTCCACGCCGAAATTTTCCGGAGGATTCGCGAAAATATGGAGCGCGTTGTGGAAGCCATCGCACTCCACGACATACTGGCCCGGAGCTGATATGGCGAATTCGATGGTCTTTCCGTCTATAGCCGGGACTATTTTATCCGACAGCGGACGGATCACGGCATCGGAAAAAGATTTCTTTGTTTCCAAGCGGACTGTGACCGGTTCATCGGTTTCAAAACTTATGAAAGATGCGATTTCGGTTTGGTCCATGGGCCTCTGCTGGCCGGGCCATGTCGTATTGTACGGCATCGCCGACACGCGGGCGGCATGGCACGGCGCGTTCATTTTTCCGTTTATCGTCACCAAAAAATCTTCGCAAAGCGGTTCTCCCGCAGGGATAGGCGTTACCTTTACCATAAAAATCTCCCCTATTTGTTATTGTGTTTGTTTATGAAGAAAATATTTCACCCGATCCGTCATGTCGGGATGCTCTTTGATCGTCTTTTCGGAGAACATCCCTTCGTCTTCATTTTTGGTGGCGGAGGCCTCGTGGTTTATCAGCGCCCAGGTCGAATCGACCAGGTGGGAGAACATGGGATCGCCCAGCGCCTCGCATATAAAGCGCTGCCTCGGGGAATTTATGTCCTCCCCGCTTATCTGGAACAGGTTGTTTTTTTCGCACAGGGCGATAACGCGCGAAAGCTGCTCCTTTGTGTTTCTTGTCGGCATATATGTCACCGAGTTGAAGCCGAGCCGCACAATTTCCGAAAACAGCAGCTCGAGGTAATCGTCTTCGAATTTCTGCGGCCTTTTGTCGCCGGTGACCGAATCCGCGATATCGCCAAGGTAAGAGTATGCGGCAGCGGCCCCCGACGCTTTCGATATTTTTATGAAGTCATCCACGTCCGGGCATTCGTCATATGCCAAAACGTAAAATTTTTCAACCATGTCGGATTTCAATACGTTTAAAATATCGTAAAGATAACACTCGGGATTGTTTTCAAGCAGGGCGGCCTCCGCCTTTTTTGTCGTGGGTAGCTTCATTTTGTTTTTCAAAAAATTCAGGACTTCGGCAGGGGTTTTGTGTTTTTCTGCGATCAGCTTCGAGAGCGCGAAGGTTATGTGCCGCTCGGTGACCGAGCCGCCCTCCCCGTGCCGCGAAAGCGGCAGCACGTGCTCCGCGAAATCGAGCGCGATGCCGTAGGGTTTCATGATTTCGGAGATGTTTTCGCACATTTTTTTGTTTCTCTGGTTCCTGTTTTTTCGAAACAGGGAAAAATAGCCGTCGAAGGCGCCGATATATTGGTGCGGTATTCCGTGCAGCGCTACATAGGCTATGCTGTCCTGGTCGGTGTTGTTGATTCTTTTGCCGTTTAATTTTGTCTTCGCCATGTCCACCCTGGTCTCGACGCCGACCGTGGTGGATATGCCCAGTATTTTGCCCGCCTCGATGAATTCCCGGGCCCCGCCGATCGAATCATGGTCCATGATCCCCGCGGTCCCAAGCCCGTTCGTGTACGCCATGTATACGGCTTTCGCTGGCGAATACGGCGAGAACGAATATGTGGTGTGTATGTGGTTGTTCACGTTGTCGGTGATTTGAGGCCTTGGAATTTCCCCGGCGTCTATTTTCTTTTTGATGTCGGAGAGCGCATTCAGCCTGTTTTCTTTGGTTTCGTCGTTTAGGCGCGCCATGAGCTTTTTTGTATCCATAATTTATTCCCCCGGTTTTATATTACAGATACATAGTACATCATTTTTTTCTTTTTGTCAATAATTAATTTTTTGTGAATTTTTTTGCGATTTGGAAAAATATGGCGCGGCGTTATGGTATAATTCTGTATCGAGTCAAATTAAAAGCAAGGGAGATTTTTTCGTGGTTATGAAAAGAGTTTTTTCGGCAGCTTTGTGTGTTTTGCTGATCGGCTCCGCGCTCTTGCCTATGGCATCTTGCGCAAACGAAGCGCCCGCAAGCCAGGGCGATGACGCGGCCGATGAAGAATCCGCAAAAAAAGAGGGCGGCGAAAGCGCGGAAATTCCGATGGAGGAATCGTTTGATCCGGGGCTGCCGGACATGGATTTCGGCGGGGCGGAATTCAGGATTCTGAACGTGGACCAGGAATCCATGTGGTGGGCGATATCCGACCTCGACATGGACATCGATTCGATCGACAAAATAGGCACCGCGTTGAGCGACCCCGTCGTGAACGATGCGGTGTACAAAAGAAACAGGACTTTGGAGGAAAGGTATAATTTTGTCGTAAAAGAAACAAGGCAGTCCTCGGGCCAGGTCGCCTCGATATTGAAAAACAGCGTGAACGCGGGCGGCGACGACTATGATTTGGTGTCGCCTTTGACGCAATCCGCCCCCTCGATGGCGATTTCGAACCAGCTCGTCGATTTCAACAAAGTTCCGTACCTGAATTTTGACAGGCCTTGGTGGAACAACTCCGTGAGCCATTATTTCGCGATGGGGAACAAACTTTTTTTCACCTGCTCGGATTTCACGATCTCCGACAAAGACAACGTCGCCATTTTCATGTACAACAAAAAGCTCGCGGAAATTCTCGGGATAGACGGCGCGGAATCGCTGTACGGCCTCGTCGAGCAGGGCAGGTGGACTTTTGACAAGTTCATGGAGCTTTGCAAGGCCGCCCCCGCCGACCTGAACGGCGACGGCGAGATAAAGGGGCCCGACGACAGATACGGCCTGTCGTGCTGCGGCTGGCTTTACACATATCTGCTCGCCGGGTTCGATGAGACCGTCATAAAAAAAGATGCCGACGATTTGCCCTACATAGCGGCCAAGACCGAACGCTTCGCCGACGCATACGCGGCCATGGTGGATTTTTTGTTTTTGCGCGACGTGGTCGTGAGGGAATATACCGACACCCCCAATCTCAGGACGGAAGAGATGTTCGTAAATGACAAAGCCTTGGCCTGCGCGCAGGTGCTGGCCTGCGTGAGGCTGTACAAAAACATGGGGAGCGATTTCGCGCTGCTGCCCTTTCCGAAATTCAACGAAGCGCAGGAGCAGTACTGCACGCCCGCTTTGGGCTCGCAGTGCCTCGTCATCCCGACGACGAACATGAATTTGGAACAGACCGGGTTTATCCTCGAGGCATTGAGCGCGGAAAGCAGAAAAGTCGTGATTCCCGCATATTATGAGATATCGATCGGCACAAAATATCTGCGCGACGACATCTCGGTTAAAATGCTCGATATCATACTCCAAAACAGGATATATGACATAAACGACTCGATGTACAACTGGGGGAGCTTCCCGGGCGCATTTTCGGCGGCGGCTTCAAAAGGCGACAAGAACTTCGCCTCATTGCTGGAAAAAAACGAAGTCAAGCTCGAAGCGGCGATGCAAAAAACCATCGACGCTTTCAATGAAATCGATTGAATGTGAAATTTTTTATGAAAAATCTTGAATTTCGCATAAAACCCGGAATGCTGATTTGCGTGGCGCTGTTGATTTCTTTTGTTTTGCCTGTTTTTCCGGCTTGCTCCAAGGCATCCGGCAAAGCGCCCCAGCTTGTGAAAGTCATGGTGGCGCTGCCCGAGGGAGTCGCGATAGAAGGCGAAAACCCCGTGTATGCCAAGCCCGGCGGCACGGCGCGGTTCAAGCTTGCAATCGACGAGGGTTTCAGGCTTGAGGGCATAGAGACCATAAGTTCGGCGGTGGCCGCGCTGTCGGGAAACGAAGGCTCCTGCGGCGCCTTTTACGAAGACGGCTTGCTGTGCCTTGAAAACGCGCTGTATCCCGCGACGATCAGCCTAAAGATAAGCCCGCTCAAAAAACACAGGTATTTTATCGAAAACAACATAAAAATGGGGCGGGTCGTTTGCGATGTGGAAGAGGGCAGGATCCCGGAGAACACTTTTGTTTCGGTTCGCGTCGAGCCTTCCGAGGACTGTGTTTTCATCGGCTGGTCAAAAGGCGCCCCGATATCAAAAGGGGGGAAATTTCTGTCGAATTCCCCAAGCTACAGTTTCAATCTCGATTCGGACACGTTCCTTTACCCCAACTACCTCTCCAAAAACAGCCGCTACATAAAATACGACGCCAACGGGGGGAGCGCGGGCGAGGGCATCGAGGCGCTGTACTATGAAATCAATGCGAAGCATTACCCGTGCCCCAACGCTTTTGGCGACACGGGGCTGTTTTCCCGCGAGGGATACGCGCTGCTCGAGTACAACACCGAAGCGGACGGCGGCGGCATCGCGGTCGGCCTCGGGGCGAATGTTCCGATGATACCCGGCGAAGAAGATGAAAAAAACATCCTCGAGCTGTTCGCCCAATGGGCGAAATATTCCGATGCCTCTTTGTTTGAATATACCGAGTCGGGGGAGAAAATAACAATAACCGGATATGGCGGAAGCGAAGAAATGCTCGTGATACCCGAAGAGATCGAGGGCAAGCCGGTCGTGGCGGTTTCAAACGGGGCGATAAAGGGCAAGGAGCTCAAAACTTTGTTTTTGACCAAAAACATCGCGGCGCTTTCAGTCAGGGCGGTGGCGGACTGCCCGAACCTGGAGACGCTATATATCTCGGACGGCATCACCAAAATGCAAAACGAAAGCATCGCGAACTGCCCAAATCTCGCCAACTTCTATGTGAACGCGGTGATAGCCCCCCGGTATTCCGGCACTCCCGGCTGGGGAAGCTCGATAAAATACAAAAGGCTGATCACCGCCCCGGGCAAACGGCTGACGGTCATATCGGGCTCGAGCAGCGCTTTTGGGCTGAATTCACCCGTCTTGTTCGAGCTGCTGGAGGGCGAGTATTCGATTGTCAATTACGGGACCAATGCGGGATCCTGCGCGCTGTTTTTTTTGGAATTCACATCCGCCCAGACAAAAGAAGGCGATATCGTGGTCATGGCGCCCGAGCCGGTATGGGAGAGCCAGCAGGGCGGGAACTGGCTCGACGCTTTGACATTTCAACTTGTGGAGGGGGCATACGACGCTTTCCGCCATGTGGACATACGAAATTACATAAATGTGTTCGCCGCTTTCGCGGAATTCAATTCGACAAGGCTGAATATGTCAGATGGCAGCTACGACGACTATATGTCCGATGTGAACCTGTACGGCGACATACTCACAAACCAGGCCGACCACCCCGAGGACTATGTGGCGGGGGGACAGTGGATTTCCTTTGGCAATATTCTGACCAAGGAGGGCGCCGCGAGGCTCAACCGCGTAAACGAAACGGTTCTCTCCAACGGGGGGCGGCTTTACTGGGCCTGTTCGCCGGTGAACCGCAACGCCCTGGTCGAAGGCGGGGACACGGAAAAAAAACAGGCGGCTTATCGCGAAAATATAGCGAGGCTGGTCGATTTTCCCGTCATATCCGTGCCCGGGGACTATATTTTCCCCGGAAATTTCTTTTCCGATACGGACCACCACCTAAACGACATCCACTCCGCGGACCGGAGCGTGCAGCTCGCAAAGGACTTAAAGGCCCAGTTTGAAAAAGAGGGGCGTGGGCGATGATGCCGTACCTGATCCCCGCTTTGACGCTGCTTGCCTGCGCCGCGCTGCATATTTTTGAAAACAGGGCGAAAAAGAAAAAATGGGTTTACGGCATTGCCGCGCTCGCGCTGAATGTTTTCGCTGTCATATATCTGCTCCTTAGCGAGCTTGGCATGGATATTGCGCTGGTGTTTTTGCTTGCGTCGTTCGCCGTGGCGATAAGCCTTGGGCCGCGCAGATAGGTTTTGGAATCGATATGATATTCAATTCGTTCGCTTTTTTTGTGTTTTTCCCCGTCGTTTTGCTCGGGCATTTTTTGCTGCCTTTTAAATTCCGGTGGGTCTTTTTGCTTTTGGCCAGCTATTATTTTTACATGAGCTGGAACTTTGATTTGCTGTACCTGATACTTTTGACCACGGCGATTTCATATGCGAGCGCGCTGGTCATCGAAAAGAGCGCGAGCGCCAAAATCAAGAGGCTGGCGCTCGCGGTCACCCTTGTCTCGTGCCTCGGGGTTTTGTTTTTTTTCAAGTATTTCAATTTTTTGTCGCTCGCCGGATCGCGGCTTGCGAATTTGTTGGGGCTTGGAATCCCCGAATTCACGTTGAGCCTGGTGCTTCCCGTCGGCATATCCTTTTACACTTTTCAGACGCTCTCCTATGTCATAGACGTATACCGGGGCCAAATGAAAGCCGAGCGCCATTTCGGGTATTACGCGCTGTTCGTGTCTTTTTTCCCGCAGCTCGTGGCCGGCCCGATCGAGCGGCCCGAGAACCTGCTTCCGCAGCTCAAAGCCCCGCACAGCCCCGATGCGGGGGATTATTCGGAGGGCATAAGGATCGCGCTTCGGGGTTTTGTCAAAAAAATCGTGGTCGCCGACCTGTCCGCGCAGTTTGTCGACAAAGTCTACAATAATCCCGGCGAGGCGAACGCGCCGCTCATAATTTTGGCCACGGCACTGTTCGCCTTTCAGATCTACTGCGATTTTTCCGGGTATACGGACACCGCGACGGGCTGCGCGCGCATGATGGGCATAAAGCTGATGAAAAACTTCGACCTGCCGTATTCCTCGAAAAGCATCAAGGAATTTTGGTCGCGCTGGCATATAAGCCTATCGTCCTGGTTTCGCGACTATCTGTATATCCCCTTAGGCGGCAACCGCTGCCCTAAGCCGCGTTATCTTGCAAATGTGTTCACAGTGTTTTTGGTGAGCGGGCTTTGGCACGGCGCGGACTGGACCTTTGTGATCTGGGGCGCGCTCCACGGGGTTTACCAGATAGCCGGATACCTCACGAAAAATATGCGCGACCGCATCTACGCCCGCCTCAAAATCGACCAAAAAGGCAAACTGGCCGGGGCTTTCCAAAAAGGCTGCACTTTTGTTTTGGTTTGCTTCGCCTGGATTTTTTTCAGGGCGAACAATATATCCCAGCTCGGAACACTGCTCAAAGGGTTGTTTTCGTGGCCCGCCGGTTTGGGGGGCATCGCCGGCTCGCTTGGCAGCATCGGCTTCAAAAGCGCGCAGATCGCCATCACGGCGTTGTCGGTGTATATAATAGTCATGCTGGACCGCTTTCCCAAGGCGCTTTCGAGCGCCCAAGGCGGGAAGTTTGATTTTTTGCGTATAAACAAATATGTCCTGGGCGTTTGGGTCGTGGCGTTCGCCTGGCTTTTGCTGCTGGCAGGGGACGGGGCCAGCGCGTTCATATATTTCCAATTTTAATTTTCAGGTAAAACTTATGAAAAAATTTGTCATGAAGCTAATGGCGGGAGTTCTGGCGGCTTGTCTGCCTTTTTTCGCCGTGGCCATCGCGGGGTTTTCGCTGGAGCCGCAGTTTGAAAAAACCTTTTTGGGTGCGCTCGCGGACAAAAACAGACGGCTTGAAATCATCGGCAAGCCCAAAATCGTGGTTCTGGGCGGCAGCAGCATCGCTTTCGGCCTAAACAGCGATCTGCTCTCGGAGGAGCTCGGAATGCCGGTGGTCAACTTCGGGCTGTATGCGACCCTGGGAACGAAGCTTATGCTCGACCTTGCGCGGACGAGCATAAAAAGCGGGGATATAATCGTCGTCGCGCCCGAGCTCGCACCAGCGATTATATCCTGCGACGGTTTCTTCAAGCGCGTCCGGAGGGACGGCGATCTTGCCAGCCAACTCGCGCAGGGTGTCCGCCTTCGCATACTCTCCGGACTTCACTGCGGCGGCGAAGCCTTCATCAAGATTCTTAAGCAACTTTTCAGCTTTGACCGGTTCCTGCTTGATGAGATGCGCTCTGTAGTCGCTGTCCCAAATCGCGTGCGCTATGTTGCCGGGCACATTAAGGCGCGCGTTGGTTACAATAGGTTCCCACGCCATTTCCGAGGAAAAACGCCTTCCGTCCTTGTTTACAGTAAGCCAACTTGTGTTCATACCGGGGCTGAGTACGGAGAAGTTCACAGGATGTATTATGGGCGCCGGATTACAGCGTGTGACAGCGGCGCCCGCCCATAACCCCATCAGTATCCCGTCGCCCATGTTCCCTCCGACGGGGAAGTTCTCATTGAGATCGGCCCGCAGCGCCGCCGGGCACCAGCAGCGCATCATTTCCTTGTTATCGGTGATACCGCCGGTCGCCAGGATTACGCCTTTCGCGGCGTTGATTTTCTTTGTCCCTTCATTATCGCTCACTATTACCCCGGTCACACGGCCGTTTTCGACGACCAGCCTCTTGGCGGCTGTGTTAAAACGGAACTGCGCTCCGTGTGATTTTGCTTGCTCGAACAACATCTCGACAAAATACCCGGCGTTCCACTTCCTCTTTTTGAGCGTACACTTATCGGATATTTCGAAGACATGCGCGCTTTGGAACTGTTTATACTTATCGTCAAGGTTATCCCAGTCCACGCGGGCGGTCATTTCGTCGTTTATGGTAACTGTCATTCCTATACTGCGCGCCATGTCTATGTAATAGTCAAGAACTTCGCCGCTTCTTTCGGTGTATGTCCTTA
>Ga0082212_10013898_pt1 | contig 10052 bp, 8 predicted proteins | sample TergutNt197P3_FD_71548 | JGI IMG/M metagenome (GOLD analysis project Ga0082212, IMG submission 71548) | Neocapritermes taracua P3 segment gut microbial communities from Petit-Saut dam, French Guiana - Nt197 P3 | ecosystem: Host-associated > Arthropoda: Insects > Digestive system > Gut ... | reverse complement strand
CCTCCCCTCCGCCAAATCTCAGGAAATGCCGGCTTGAACAGTAGTGGAGCCGGCATTTCTCATGCCTTGAAACGGCTCATTCGCAGGGAGCGTCTCCGCTGTCTGCGCTACGCTGCCGCATTGGCCCATCGAGGTCCTGTTGATCCACGTCATGGAGTTCGCCGAAGCGAGCTTTGAGTTGAACTCCAGGTGCGCATACGTGTTCGCCGTGATGGCGAAGTCGCTGTGCCCCAGCCATTCCTGGATCTGTTTGAGAGGGACGCTGGACGCCAGGAGAAGGCTCGCGCATGAATGCCGAAGGAAATCGGAACGTTCCGATTTCCTCATTCATACTTTGCAGGGTAAGGCTCACCTGACTTTCACCGACAATAGTATCGCATCCTCGATCCGCGCGACGGCTCCGGCAAACTGACGCAGGACGAAGCTATAACTGACTGATTTCGTTTTCCAGATTTGCTTTGTTATTTTCCCCTGATATGGACTTGATAAAAACGCACGTATCATGGCGTCCGGGTCGGCGTTGCACCAATAGGCAAGTTTGTTCATTAACGCAATATCGTCGGCGCTTTCGTTTGCGCCGCGTCTTGCGCTCGATATCAGGGTCAAGGTACAGCAAAGGCAAAGATGACAAGAAGCCCTGCTCATGCTTGAAGTCGCACCGCTTGGCGAGCATATCGATCGACACGCACAGCGTCTCCACAGTCGACACGCGGTATTCGAGGGTGTCGGCGTCGTCCGCCGTGACTTCGATAATCGTATGCATATAGTAGAAGTCCTCGCTGTTGCGGTTCATGTTGTCCTTAATGTACAGAAATTGGATCACATCCTTTGAAAAAACTATAGTATTATTAATGGCCGTATGCTATAATGGGGAGTGCAAAGGCGGGTGGTGCGATATAGATAAAAATGAGTTCATCCCAATCAAGAGCGATGTCGTCTTCCGCTTGTTCTATGCAGACGAACGCAACGAGGAGTTTTTGATAAGCCTGCTCAAGTCCATACTGAGACTGCCGGAGGACGACTACCACGAGATTGAGATAGCCGACCCCCACCTGTTGAGGGAGTTTCCGGACGATAAGCTCTCAATCATTGATGTGAAGCTCTACACAAAAAGCAGAAAGGTAGTGCACATCGAAATTCAACTCGAGGTGTCCCCAGCGCTAAAAAATAGGATAATCCTATATGAGTCGAAGCTAATAACTGAGCAGATAGGGAGCGGCGACGACTACGACATCATCAAGAGAGTAATCAGCATAATTATCACGGACGAACCGCTAATCCCCGATAGCCCGACATACCATCACAGATTCACGTTTTACGACCCTGAGTCTGGCGTGGAGTTCTCCGACATAGTTGAAATAAACAGCATTGAGCTTGGCAAACTCCCGGATACAACGGATGGCACAAAACTATATGATTGGGCGAAGTTTATCGCGGCGGAGTCGGAAGAGGAAATGGAAAAAGTAGCCGAAAGGAACCCGGAGGTGAAGAAGGCTATGGTCAAATACCGCGAGCTGACAGTAGACGAGCGCACCCGCGACACATATGAGCGCCGGGAGAAGGCGCGGCGTGACGCCGCCGCACGGGAAAAGTGGGCGGTAAAGAAACGCGACTTGGAGATTGCAAGGCGTCTGCTCAAGGACAATGTTCCGATAGAAAAGATAATTGGGTTTACTGATTTAACAAGCGAGGAAGTTGAGAACCTGCGCGATACCATGCAACAGGACAGTACGCAATCCTGATCACCCACCGTAGATGCCATGCACAGTAGTCATCATATCAAACACGCCGTCCGGGAGCTTTACGCGCCGGGCGGTGTTTTTGTTGATCGTCTCGTACAGCAGGTCGAGGATGGCGTTGTCGGCGTAGTCCGGGTCGAGTACCTCAAGCCCGCACAGGTCGAGGTACCGCCTTGCGGTGTCTGCTTCCTCAACAGCACAGAGCAATAACAGCCGCCGCAGTTCCGTCAGCAGCACAAGCCTGCTGTGACGATACCCCGATGACTGTTGTCTGCGGCAGGGGCTGCATTGGATCCGGAGCCTGCCTTCCTGCCGCCCCGCCATCAGGGATCTCAGCTTTCCTTGGTCGAGCCGGGCTGTACCTTAATACATTTATCGTATCTGCAGCAGCTTGCGCTGGCGCTCTGTGCTGAAGTAATCGAGAATAAGCGCGAAAATCAGTATTGCGCCCTGTGCGACAATATTCCAATATGCCGGAACGCCCAGTATGTCAAGCATATTCTGGAGGACGTTGAGAAGCAGTATTCCAACGAAACCGCCGGCAATATCACCTGTGCCGCCGTGGAAAGCCACGCCCCCAAGTATCGCCGCCGATATTACGCGAAAATCGTACCCTGCCGAACTGATCGCCAGCGGCGTCGCCATCCTGTTCCTCAGCGTCCACGCGATCCCGGCTAGAGCTGCAAGAACGCCGTTGTTGATAAAGACTATCATGCGCGTACGTTTGGGATTCAGGCCGGCAAGATGGGCGGCGTGAGTATTGCCGCCGACCATGTAAACCTTTCGCCCGAACGGCGTTTTTATAAGCATGATTTGGTAAACGATTATTATCGCTATTGAAACCAGGAATATCCCCGGGAAAATGCCATATATAGCTTCGCCGACAGCAAGGACGTTATGCCGTGTGACCGGTACCGGCGAGCCGCGCGTCCAGACGTTTGCGAGGCCGGCATAAACCGACGACATGCCGATCGTCGCGATAAATGCGGGGAAACGCAGATAGTTTGTAAGGAACGTATTAACGAGGCCGCAAGCAACGCCAAAAAGCAGCGTGATCAAAAAAGCGGCGCCCCACGGGAGACCGGTATTCATACAGATTATGGCGAACAACATCGAAGCGAGCTGTGCTTGACCTCCCACCGACAAGTCGATATTTCCGCTGATCAGCAAACAAGCCAGACCGCTGAGCATGACGCACTGTACGGTGAGGTTGTAAAAAACGTTTATCAGGTTGAGGCGGGACATAAAGCCCGTATTGAACATAGCGGATAGCGGCGCACCTTTGAGGACGCCGCTTCCTATTATCATTGTCATAATAGTTAGCGCTATGAGCACTGCCAGCAGGAGTGTCGTCTTTGACCGAGCGACTCTTTGCAACGGTGTTGTTTCTTTCACTGGATCGCCCCTCCTCTCAAACGGCCTTTAGCGCGGCTCTGGCAAGACGTTCCTGATTGATAAAGTCAGCCGATAGCGCTATGAGCAGGAGCAGCCCTGTGAACACCTGCACCCAGAACGGATCGGCGCCAATCGTCGACATACCTATCTGATACGTATTTAGTATCAGCAACCCGACGAAGGCGCCGCCCATGCCGCCTGACCCCCCGCCGAATGAGATCCCGCCGATAAGCGCGGCTGTCAGGCCTGTGAACTGATTGATCTGCAGCGCGGCAAGACTGCCCTGATTTATGCGCGCGGCGCTGAATATGCCGGCGACCCCACCCATTACTGCGCTGTTTATAAAGAGTAAGTATATAATAGGTTTTGAGTTTATACCGGCAAGCCGCGCGGCCCTTTGATTTCCACCTACGAGAACCGCTTTCATGCCGAATCGTGTTTTACTGATGATGATCCCGTATATAATAAAGAAAGCTATCAGAATGATAACCCCGATCTGGACTCCGGGGATAGGTTCACCCCTGCCAAGATACTTTAGCACATCACTGCTAAAAGTGACATTGTTCGTACTGCCTCCGCCGCCCCATGCGGAAATAAAGTACATTATCCCCTTTGCGACGGAAGCCATAGCCAGAGTCGCAATAAAGGCGGGAAAGCGGAAAACATTTACCAGAACGCCGTTGAAAACGCCGAATACAGCGCAGCACAGCAGCGCTAAAATGATACCGATCCACCACGGATACCCCCCGACCTTGAGCGCAAGAGCAAGAACCATACCTCCGAAAGCGCCGATCGACGACATTGACAGGTCGAGGTTTCCGGACAGGAGAAGGCAGCCGGTCCCTATCGTAAGAAACGCCGGGAGTACCAGCGTATTCATAGTGTTTCTCAGTGTTGTGATATGAAAAAACCTGTTTCCTATCGAAGCGGACCAAAAGCTGAAGACAGCGACCATTACAAGAAGCAGCAGCACAAGCGACACTACTTTATGCTTGAGGATCGACTTGCAAAACCGGATAAGCGGCTGTAAAAACCGCAAGTTAAAATCAGAGTCGTCTTTGATCATAAACTTACCACTCCTCCTAATCTACCATAGCCAGCTCAAGGACAGCTTTTTCAGTCGCCTCGGCGCGCGGCAGCTTACCTGTGACCCTTCCGTTGTGCATAACAACGACAGTATCGGCAAGGTTGATAACTTCCGTAAGCTCTGATGAGATGAATATCACACCTATGCCCATACTTGCAAAATCACAGACCATCTGATATATTTCCTGTTTCGCTCCCACGTCTATGCCCTTTGTCGGCTCGTCAAGGATCAGCAGCTTTATTGACATTTTCGAGTTTGACCAGCGTCCTAAAATGACTTTCTGCTGGTTGCCTCCGGACAGTTCGATTGTGAGTTTTTCTATCGAATGCGTTCGGATCGAATACTTTCTGACAGCTTCGTCCGCTACTTCCGCGCAGGCTTTACGGTCTACAAAGAAAACGGCTTTAGTGAGATCGTTGATAACGGGCATGACCGTGTTTTCTCTTATCGAACGGCTCAACACAAGCCCGTCGTCCTTGCGGTCCTCGGGGCACAGGGCTATACCGCAGTTGATAGCGTGGCGCGGCGTCCTGATCTTAACGCGTTTACCATCGAGATATATCTCGCCGCTGTCGATAGGGTCGGCACCGAAAATAGCGCGGGCGACTTCAGTCCTCCCGGCGCCTATCAGCCCCGCCAGACCGACGTTCTCTCCCCGCCGCACTGTCAGGTCGACGTCTTTGAGAAATATAGTCGACAAACCGCGGACGTCAAGCATAACATCTCCGATATCGGCGTTGCGTTTAAGGTTTGCGTAAGTGTCTCCTATATCCCGCCCGACCATGGCGGTTATCATTTCCTGCCTGAGGGCTTGAAGTTCTTCCTCTGTCGCGCCCTTCGGAGTCTCAAGTTCAGTAACAAACTTGCCGTCCTTAAGTATAACTATCCTGTCCGCCAACCTTGAAACCTCGCTCAATCTGTGCGATACATAAATTATGATTTTGCCGCCCGCCTTGAGCTCGTCTATTATCCGGAACAGACTCTCCGTCTCCCTGTCGGTGAGCGGGGCTGTAGGCTCGTCAAACGCTATGACCGGCGAGTCGCGGCGGTAGGCTTTCATGATCTCAACCATCTGCTGGTATGCTACGTTCAGCCGCCCGACCTTCTCGATCGGGTCGATAGGGAGTCCGAATTTATCAATGATTGCCTGAGCATCACTGCGAAGTTTTTTCGAGTCTACGAAACCGAGCGCGTTTTTCGGCAGCGCGCCCGCGAAAAGGTTTTCCATAACGCTCATTGCCGGTATGACCTGACGCTCCTGGTATATGACGCTTACTCCGGCCGCGATCGCTTCCTGAGGCGTTGAAAAACTGATTGGCTTTCCGTTCAATATTACCTCGCCTTCATCAGCTTTTATATCGCCGCTAATGATTTTGAGCATTGTACTCTTACCGGCGCCGTTTTCACCGATCAACGCAAGGACGCTGCCGCTGCCAACGCGGAAACTGACGTCGTCAAGGGCGCGCACGCCGGGGTATGATTTCCCGATGGATCGGAACTCCAGATAATTCTCCATATGATCATCCGCCATAATTATAACAGATTTTTAGATCGCGCGCGGCGTTTTGGCGCCGCGCGCGATCCCGCAGTCGTTATCTTCGGTTAATCAATAAGCGTTTGCCTAGCCCCTTACCTTATAGTAGTCGGGCACAGGGACCTGATATGGGAACGAATCACGCGTAAGGCCTTCCTTCGGGAAGTCAGGGTAATCGTTCCGCTGGGCGTAAATGTCAGTCCACGCGAGGTACTCGGCGTAATTGCTTTTATCGAAGAATATTGCCGGTACTATCATGAGCGCATATGGCCCGCCTCTGCCTTCGCCGCAGTCGTTGATATTGACCCATTGCGGCCAGATAGTATTAGGCTCCGCCCAGCCGTTAAGAAACGCGTTGAGCCCGCCCATTATAGGTTCTGATATAATGACTTCTTCCGTGTACCATGCCAACCGCCAGGCGGTCTCAACTCCTGAGTTCCACTGTGGAATGAGAGCGGCCGCGCTTGTGCTTATAACGCAAACTTCATCAGTTATTCCCAACGTAGTCGCCGCGACAGCCGCGCCCAGGCCGTACGGCTCTATAAGGGCGCTAACGAGCCAGAGGTCGCAGTCCTGTGTCGTAAGGATATTGGCGACAGCTTGCTGCGCGACGTCCGGCGTGGTCCCGCCGCCAAAAGCGGCGACGTCTGCGACAAAGTGGTTAGAGTTCGGTATCGGGCCGTCGATCATGACCTGATCGGAGCCGGCCTGGATCAAGTTGAAAACGCCGATCTCCGCGTTGCGCAGGACTATATAACCGACCTTTTCCCATGGTATATCAGGATGGTACTCCTCTTTCCAGTCAAGAAGCCCTCTGGAACACTGCTCTCCGTTGTAGATAAAGTCAAAACCGACAAAAGGGTGGAGCAGCGGCCCGGGGTCGTCAGGACGGGCGGAGTCGTAATCGCGCGCCGGGTTTAAGAATGTCATCCATGCTATGTCGGGGTTATCAGCCATGATATCTACCACAGATTGGGCAATCATACCCTGCGGGTCGATGATCAGCGCGTCATACCCCTGGTCTATCTGGGTTTGAATAAGCGTCAGGAACAGGTCGGGATCGTCGTTAGCGGTCACCATGCCGTCGAACTGCATGTTCATTAAGTCGCCCCAGTGTCCCAGACCTGCCGCCATCCTCTCTGTGTTCGGATCCGGCGCCGACTGCCTAACGTAGATAACTCTGGGCCTGCTGAGCTGCGTGTAGTCGAAGTTAGGGTCGTAGTGCCCCACTCTGTCGAGGTTTACGGTACCGTTCGCGTTCATCCACGGGGAACCTGCCGCACCGCCGCCTCCGGAGTTGCCGCTGCTTGGGGCGCCATTTTTGTCGTCTGTTTTGTTGCACGCCGCAAGTGCGAACAAGAGCAGACACGCGAGAATAATTGCTATCGCTTTTTTCATGAATAGTCTCCTCTCTTCCAATTGATTTATCTAAATACTTTACCATGAGCAGGACGATTTTTCAATCATTTTTCGTTGCAGGTAACTGCATTAATCACCGAATTATGGTTAATATGCAAGAGACTGTTCATCCGTAGGAGCATCTTAAATTCGATACGTCCTTCCACTTGATCCACTTGATCTCTCAGTGCCGGTCTGACCTATATTATTGTTTCTCCGCCGTCGAGTGTGAGAACAGAACCGCAGGCAAATGAAGCTTCATCGCTCGCAAGGAACAATATCCCCTGCGCGATCTCATATGGCTCGGCAATGCGGCCCATCGCTTGTTTCTCAAGAACCCTTTCCATGAAATTCACTCCGCCTCTGGGTTCCACAGGAGGGCTGCCCGGAGGCCTCTTCCCCATCTCTGTCCGTGTCGCGCCCGGGCAAATGCAGTTGACGCGGATACCGTCTCTGGCATAATCGTAAGCCATTGCCATCGACAGAGACTTTACGGCCCCCTTGACCGCACTGTAAAGACAGTCATACGGGTTTGCTATTAGCGCGGCGACTGACGCGACATTGACGATGCTTCCGCTTTTCTGCTCGAGCATATGCGGGATTGCAGCGCGACACAGGTCGATGATGCTGTAAAGGTCGGTCTCGAAAAGTCTGTCGCGTAACTCGTCATCCGCCTCATGCAGTTTATATTGCCTGCCGCCGTTTACCCCCGCAATGTTTGCCAGAATATCGATCCGGCCGTATGCGTCGATTGCCGTTTTGATCAAATTGACGCATTGCTGCTTAACTCTGACGTCAGTCTCGACATACACTGCTTCAAGGCCCTCGTCACGCATTTCCTTTTCCATCTTTTCACCGCGCCCGTCCCCGAGCGCGCCCATCACGACCCTCGCTCCTTCTCTCGCGAAGAGCCATGCTGTCGCGTTGCCGATCCCCGAAGTGTTACCGGTTACGACCGCCGTTTTTCCGCTGAGCCTTCCCATATTTTTCCTCCGAATCATGTGCTAAAGGTTGTACACAGCCTGGAATGCCGGGTTGACTGCCCTGGTTATATTTCCTCCGACCTGCTTCGCGTCGCCGACGACCAGGCACTCCGTTTCAGGCGCGCAGTGGCGGAAAGATTCGACAAGCTTCTCGTTGATTCTCATGCCGACAGCCAGCAATACCGTATCCGCCTCGATATCAAATGTTTTGCCGTCTTTGTCCTTCGCGGTGACGCCGCTGTCCGTGACCCCGGCCAGAGAAGTTTCATACCGGATCGCTATACCCCTCTTTTCAAGTTCGCCCGGGAAAGCGTTAAAACCTCTTATCAGGCCGGATTCGGGATCATACGCAGGCAGGGCAGGGCCTTTGATCATATCGATGATCTGTACATCTTTGCCGTCTTCGAAAAAGTCGACCGCCGCTTCCATTCCGACGTCGCCGGCCCCGACGATAACGACCCTGGCGCCGACTTTGTCTCTGAGTTTAGTCTGGGCGTCGGCCGCCCACATTACGTTGGGTTTACCGATACCGGGAACGTCAGGAAAGACCGGTTCGGCCCCAACCGCAATGATCACGGCGTCATACCCCTCTTTTTCGATAACGGCCGGCGTAGCTTCGGTGTTAAGGAGGACCTTTGCCGTACCTGCTTTTGTGATTTTCTCTGTCTGTACCTCAAACCACTTGAGGTAGTCCTTTATATCGATCTTAAACGAGGGCACGGCAGCCGGTATCAGTTGCCCGCCGACGCGGTCGGTTTTTTCATAAAGCGTGACGTCGTGACCGCGCTCCACGCCCGTAAACAGCGCTGTTAGCCCGGCGGGGCCGCCTCCAATGACCGCGATTTTTTTCTTGGCGCGCGCCAATTGGAGCTCGCTCTCTTTTATTGTCATCGACAGCCCCAGCAGCGGGTTGACGGCGCAGTTCACTTCTTTCGGACCTGTCGGTTTTGTCGACCCCGGTACGGAAAGACGATTAATGCATTCGTTGCAGCGCAGGCATGGGCGTATATCTTCCGGACGGTTCTGCGCTGCTTTTTTCGGCATATCGGGATCGGCCATAAGAGGGCGGCACATAGCAATAAAGTCGCAATAGCCTTTTGCCAGATATTCTTCGGCGAGATCCACGTTTGTAATCGAACCGACCGCTGAAATGATCACGTCGCCCTGAAGTTTATCCTTGATTTTTTGCGACCAGTGCACGTTGAACCCGTGGGGCATCGTGTAGCTCTGGAGCCAGTATTTAGCATAGACCTGAGCGCCCTCGGTGTGCAGCCCGGCGGACACATTGAACATATCGACGCCGTGGTCCGTGAGTATTTTCATCAGTTTGATGGTTTCGTCGATATGCATCCCATCGTCGATGATTTCGTCGCCGGATATACGGTAGTCGATGACAAAGTTGTCGCCGCACAATTCGCGGGTTTTCTCAACAACCTCGATGGCGAATCTGGCGCGTTTTTCAGTCGAGCCGCCATATTTGTCCGTGCGTTTGTTGTAGTGAGGGCTTGTGAATTGCGAGATAAGGTTGCCGTGCCCGCCGTGGAGCAGCGCGACGTCCATTCCGGCGCGTTTCATTCTGAAACATGCCTGGGCGTATTTCAGGACGGTTTCGTCGATTTTAGCCTGGTCCATCTCGATAGGTATGCGCACTTCACGGTTTTGCTGGGCCGCGTGCCTCTTTTCGGTGTCGCCAGGGATGGGGCTCGAACTGTATGGAAGGCGGCCAAATGTCTCGTACAGGGCGTCCTTGCCGCAGTGGTTGACTTCGAGGGACGCGTGGCAATCGTACTCCTTGCACATGTCCGCATACCAGGACAGCGGCAATTCGGCGTCGGGGTGGGAGAGGTCAATTATGTAGTTTTCGTCCTTGCTTTCGGTGTAATCGATGGTGCAGTTGCCGTTGTACAAAATCGACG
>Ga0082212_10013897_pt1 | contig 10052 bp, 6 predicted proteins | sample TergutNt197P3_FD_71548 | JGI IMG/M metagenome (GOLD analysis project Ga0082212, IMG submission 71548) | Neocapritermes taracua P3 segment gut microbial communities from Petit-Saut dam, French Guiana - Nt197 P3 | ecosystem: Host-associated > Arthropoda: Insects > Digestive system > Gut ... | reverse complement strand
TTTTGATTCTGCCCGTTTTGAAAAAGACCCGGCATTTTTTTACAAGACCGCCGGCCGTTTAATCAATCAGGATTTTAAAAAAGCGGAACCCTCCCTTGTTCACCGGGTGTTGGCCGAACTGGAGAACCGCGGCCTGCTCCAGGCAATCATCACACAAAATATCGACATGCTCCACCAGAAAGCGCAAAATTACACAAACCACAGCTCGCGGTGTCGTATAATCGAACTTCACGGATCGCCTGCTGTACATTATTGCCTTCACTGTCCGGGAATTCGCCTTAGCTATGAAAAGGCCGCCGCACTCTTTGAAGCGGGAGAATTGCCGCTTTGTCCGCGCTGCGGAAGGGCGCTGAAACCGAACATTACCTTTTATGGAGAAATGCTTCCACTGGAAGCACGGCGGCAAGCAGAAGAAGAAGCCCAGACAGCGGATCTGATGCTGGTCTGCGGCACCAGTTTATCGGTACACCCGGCAGCGGATCTTCCGCGAACGGTACTTCGCCGGGGCGGGCGGATCATCATTGTAAACAGACAAGATACCATCCTGGACGAAAACACCAGCATGCGCTTCAGAGAACTGGAAGAAACTTTTAAAGAATTAAATGTATTACTTGACACACCGCCCTGAATAATTATAAAAAAAGTAACACAGGAGAATCACAATGAGCACATACAATCCATACGAAAATGTAATTGCAACCATTCGCAATGCAGCCGGAAAATTGGGGCTGGAAGAAAGCGACTATGTTATAAGCATGTACCCTGAACGGGAGTTAAAAGTTTCGTTTCCTGTCCGCATGGACAACGGCTCTGTCAGGGTGTTTGAAGGCTACCGGGTACAGCACTCCAGCGCGCGGGGCCCCTGCAAGGGCGGTATCCGCTTTCATCAGGATACGGACGAAAACGAAGTAAAGGCGCTGGCAGCCTGGATGACTTTTAAGTGCGCGGTGGTAGGCATTCCGTACGGCGGTGCAAAGGGCGGCGTTAAGGTTGATCCCTTTACCCTTTCCCATGCGGAACTGGAACGGGTAACGCGGCGTTTTGCTGCAATGATTACGCCGATAATCGGCCCGGAACGCGACATCCCCGCGCCGGATGTAAATACCAATGCAGAAATGATGGGCTGGATAATGGACACGTACAGCATGCTGAAAGGCTATGCGGTTCCCGGTGTTGTTACCGGTAAGCCAATAGACATCGGCGGATCGCTTGGCCGTACGGAAGCGACAGGCCGCGGCGTTTCGATTATCGCTCAGGAAATCTGTAAAAAGCTGAACATGTCCATAGAAAAAGCAAAAGTTGTCGTCCAGGGCATGGGTAATGTCGGCAGCATCTCCGCAAAACTGATCAACGAACTGGGTGCAACAATTGTCGGTGTCGGCGATGTTTCCAGCTGCCTTTACAAGGACTCCGGCCTGGACATGCCCGATATCCTCCGTTTTCTTTCGGCAAAGAAAGGCAACCTGCTTAAAGACTACGAACAAAGCGGCGCCAAGCGCATAACAAACGAGGAACTCTTAACCCTGCAAACGGATGTTTTGATCCCCGCCGCCCTGGAAAACCAGATCAACGCCGGAAATGCTGCGAACATCAAAGCTAAAGTGATTATCGAGGCGGCAAACGGCCCAACAACCGTGGAAGCCGACAAAATCCTGGAAGAACGGAATATCATTGTAGTACCCGATATACTTGCCAATGCCGGCGGCGTTGCGGTTTCCTATTTTGAATGGGTGCAGAATCTTCAGTCCTTTATGTGGGAAGAAGATGAAGTTAACCAAAAACTTGCCGTTAAAATGCGCAAAGCGTTCGATGATGTCTACAAAATGCACGAAGATAAAAAAGCCACCCTGCGTACGAGCGCTTATATGATAGGTTTGCAAAAACTTGTTACCGCATACAAAACACGCGGCATTTTTCCGTAATGTTCAGGCTGATACACACCTGTCTGCTTAATTAGCAGGTGTGTACAACCCCCTGATTTGCAAAAAATACACATAATAATTCAAAAAAGCTTAAAACCCTCTCTTTTTGATCCCAATAGAAAATTTATTGTAAAAATCATCTGCGTCATTGAAGTAATACCGGAAAAAGATCCCTATTGAATCCTCGTTATCGCCCAGCATTACATCAAACTCTATAAACGGAAAATAATACTTTTCTCCCATATCATCTTTAGTGGTAAAATATCCCCTGGTCATACCGCCGCCAAGGCCAAAACCGATAAAATCAGAATAATAAACTTCTATAAAACTGCCGAAATAAAAGCCATACGATATTCCGATGTCTTTAAAAACAGGAAAAGCTACACCTAAAAAGCCGCCGCCTTCTCCTGCAATGCCTATTTTATAATTACCAATATTTGTAAGCAAGCCAAGGTGCAGGCCAAGCCTTGGAACCAGTGTACTTGGCCCGTAATCCCAGAGGCCAATACCAACAGAAATATTGGCATAAGGCTCCATGTCAAAACCTTTAGCAGCCTTAGGTACATCGGCAGGGGTACTCTCATTATTCGGCGGCAGGCTTTGCACAGCCGTTTGTATTGTCCAGGTATTGTTACTAAAGACATATGTCCCGGCCCTGCGTCCGTTTTCAAAGTAAAAATCAGCAAATCCTAAATCGAACGCATTCTCCTGTATTACAACATTTGTGCCAATAGTTATTTGGATAATCTTATTCCCGGAAAATGCCTCGCTTCCGATAAGAATTACATTATTGGGAATTGTTACGCTGGTAAATCCTTTTTTATAAAACGCCCTTTCCCCAATTGCAATAACAGTCATTCTCCTAATTTGCCTTGGAATACGGATTTCTGTTTTTGTTCCGTTATATCCGGTAATTCGTGCTGTTGGACTATCACCTACGGTTTCAACTATAAAATCATTTTCGTTGTCATATTGCTGAACTGTATTTATCGGCGCTTCTGCTTCTATTGCAAATGTTACAAGTAAAAACAAAAATATACATCTTATTCTTTTAGTGTTCATATATTTAAAGTTCTTCAGCTTTTTTTCGGGGCAATATGCTTGGCAATTTTTTCGCGCAGCGTATTTGCATGAAACGGTTTTACCAGAAAATCACTGGCGCCGAGCAGGGCGGCGGCTGTTACATGATCGTTTGTTCCCATGGATGTTAAAAATATAATGGGGGTGTCTTTATGTTTTTCGAATTTCCTTATAACAGGAACAAGGTCAAAACCGTTTAACTCCGGCATTTTATAGTCAAGCAGAATTAAATCCGGCGTAATTTGTTCTAAATATTCTTCCACCAGCAATGGGTCTGATATGGTAAAAACATCATAATCTTTGTCTAACGCCACTGATATGGCTTTTAAAACAACCGCAGAGTCGTCAACGGAAAGAATTTGCGGCTTGCTCGCTTTTTCCTTAATCTGGGCCAGTGTTTCATCCAGCACTTCATCCATGGGTTTTTTCTCACTCATGCTCAACTCCTTTTAACAATTTTTGCATCGTCTCCGAAGCTGCCTTGTAATCGGTAATTGTAACGGCATCGATAATATTGTCTATTACCTCTTTCAGCGTACCGTCTGCCTTGAATGATTTCAAGCTTTTAAGGCCTTCGGCTATGGCTAAAAAATTATTCCTTGCAAGGGCGGCTGTTAGTTTTTCAAAGACAGGCAGGAGTTCGCCGGGGAGCTCAAGGCTGGCGGCATCTGTACGCTGAGGCAGGGCAGCGAATGCTTCTGTAAGGTTTGAAGCAAGGGAGCGCAGCTCTTCCAGAAAGGGCGGGAGTTTTGCGGTACATAAAACAATATCTCCATGACTGGCTGCGGTTTCCAGCGAAAACGCCAGTGCGGATAGCTCTGTTGCGCCAATATGGGCCAGCGAACCTTTCATGCCGTGGGCTTCTATGGAAAAATTGTGCATATCGCCGGCTGCTAAAAATTCATTCAGCTTTCTATCGCACTTTTCTATTTCTTTTACCGTCAGCTCCAGCGATTTTTTGTAAATGTCCCGGCTGCCGGAAATCCATTTCAATCCCGCCTGTACGGACAATCCCGGTATCCGCCTGATCATACTCCAAAAAGCGGCATGCAAGGGATCTTCGGCATTATCGGCAATGGATTCTTCTTCCCGAACCCTGGTTACCATTTCGGCGGGAAGCCAGTTTTCCAGTATTTTATTAAGCTGGTTTTTGTCTATGGGTTTTGTCAGTAAATCGTTCATACCGGCGGCCAATAATTCTTCCCTTGTACCCGCAATGGCATTGGCGGTTAAGGCAACAATTGGAATGTTAATACCCAATGAACGTATTTTTTGAACAGCCTCTGCCCCGTCCATTTCCGGCATCATGTGATCCATAAATACCAGATCGTATTGTTTTTTGTTTATCAGCTCTATCGCTTCCTGGCCGGAGTCAGCCGTATCGGCGGTTATTTTACAAAGCTGCAAGAGGCCGGCCGCAACATTTAAGTTGATACTGTTGTCATCTACCACAAGAATCTTTGCATCAGGTGCGTATAGTGCATTTTCTGTTTCGCCGGTGCCGGCGGCTTTTGTTTCGTCTCCGGTAACCTTCGGGATGCTTACACGGAATACCGTACCCTCTCCATACACACTCTGTACGGCAATAGAGCCGCCCATCATTTCCACCAAAGATTTGCTGATGGACAGGCCAAGCCCGGTCCCTTCTTTTGTGCGGTTTTTCCGCATATCGGCCTGGGTAAACGCATCAAAAAGCACCGGTATTTCTTCTTCCCGTATGCCTATGCCGGTGTCTTTAACTTCAAAATTAATCTCCGTATCCTCTGCGCTGACACAGAAGCTTACGCTCCCTGCGGCGGTAAACTTAACTGCATTGTTCAGTAAATTCAGAAGCACCTGCCTGAGCCTGACATCATCACCGTAGAGGTACCGCGGTATTGTTCCTTCCATAACCAGATTAAAGGTAATGTTTTTTTTCTTAGCCATTAAAAGTATTATCGATTCGATATTTCTGATCAGCATATGAAAATCGTAATGATCAGGTATAATTTCGATTTTGCCGGACTGAATTTTTGCATTATCTAAAATATCATTGATAATATCCAGAAGGGAGACGGCGGATGTATGAATGTCTTTAACGCGCTGGTACTGTCCGGGGTTCAGGTTTTCTTCCAGCAGCAATTCTGACATACCGATAATTCCGTTCATGGGGGTGCGGATTTCGTGCGACATATTGGCAAGAAAAAGGGACTTTGCCTCCGAAGCCTCCTCGGCCAGTTCCTTTGCCGTAATCAGTTGCTTATTCAGTTCATTAATATTTTTTACATTGGTTCCAAGTTCTTCCGTCATGGTGTTAAAGTCGTCGTACATAACCTCTATAAGGTCTTTTTTTCCGTCTTTGCGTGAGGGCGGTATGTGTATTGTAAAATCACCTGCTGTTACTTTTTGCGCCGCCTCGCTGATAATCCGCATCGGGCGGTTCCATGAAACATGGCGTACAACGGCAATGCCGATCATAAAAAAAGCCGCTGTAACAATTACATATGCCATTAAAGTATTGATAACAAAACGGAGGTTGGTTTGCACCAAACCGGTATTTACAAAGTGGTCGAATAACCACATGTGGAAACCGTTAATGGCCGATAACGTTACAAGCATTAACAGATAATCTTTTATTGACATATATCCGGCGTTTATGCGGGGATCTCTGTGTTTTTCTGCTATTAAACCCATCTTTGCAATAAAAGAAGCTAATGACACAACTGCGCCTCCGTTATATATGCAACAATGCCGATGTATACCCGTCCGGACAATCAGTTCCTTCTTAGTTCATCTGCCTTTTTTTGAGCTGCAGTTAGAGCTGCCTGCGCCTGTTTTTCGCCTTCCTGTTCCAGCTTTTTGGCATTAGATTCACCCTCGCTGCGCAGTGAGTCAGCTGCGGCCTGAGCCAGCCTTTTTTCGATAGCGTTTTTACCCTCAGCTTCATTTACCAGTTTTTCTGCTGCAGTGTTGGCTTCTCTTCGTACTTTGTCGGCAGCCTGTTTTGCAGTGCTGCGGATATTGTCCGCTTGTTTTTGAGCTTCTGCCATAATTGTATCTATCTGACGGTTTATTTCTTCACTCACCTGCGCCTTAACTTCTTCCACTTTCTGGGTTACCGTTTCAGTTACCTGATCTTTTACTGCATCGATAATTGCACCGGCTGTGTCGGCTACGCTAAGGCTGATGTCGGGGTTCTTGGCAGTCCCTTTGACCAATCCTGTTACCTTGATCTCCTGTATGGTCGAACCTCCGGGAATATTGTTTAGAATATTGGTTGCGCCGGAGCCGATAGCCGAAGCAGGCACAATAGTATCCATCCTGTAATTTAAGGTCGTATCCAGACCCATATCTCCTTTAATCTCCACCTTGGCAGACGGCATATGAATCACTATCGGTTCTTCTATCCACACCCGACCGTCTTTTATTTCGTATCCAATGTTAATATTGCCGGGAGCAGGAGTACGCCAGCTTTCGTTTTTTAACAGATCTGCCACTGCTCCAAAAAGTTTTGAATTGCGTATTTCCAGATTCTGTGTCTGCAGCCGCCCTTTTGAATTTACCTTGTCCAATACAGGCGAAAGATGTTCGTCGAGTACGCTGTGCAGGGTTAAAGATGCCGATATTTTACCCACATAGTTCTGCGGTTCAGGCAGTATTTTCTCGATCATCGAAAATGAAGAGATTGCAGAACTTATATCAAATTGCCTTATGTTCATATCAAAATCTACAAAAGGAACTGCTATATTACTGGTATTATATTCACCATTAAGCGCCATGCTTCCTTCCAGCAGGTTCATATGGAGGTTTTGCATTGTTACTGCGCCATCCCTTACCAATACCGCACCGGCTGTATCTGTAATATCCAGCTTGTCAAAAAGAATATTGCCGATGTTTACTGTCATAACAAAGTCAATATTTTTGGGAACTTCAATGACACTCAGCGGGGCGGCATCTTCCTGGGCCGGGGCGGTTTCTTTCGGCTCGCCGCTCATTAATTCATTAAGATCGATTGTATTCGAATTTAATGCAAGCGTTCCTTTGATTGTTTCATTTCTAAAAATAAAAGGGATAAAATTTTCCAGCGAGCCGTTCATCTCGATATCAGAACGGCCTATTATTGCATCGAAACTGGTAAGATCGACTTTTCGCGGCGTAAAATGAAGCTGTGCAACTTTTACATTTACCCCCTGCGGAAAATCCGGACTCTTAAAGTCGAATCCGTTTATTTTCAGATGTCCGTCTGCATAGAAGTCTTCGTACCGCTCATTCTCGATCATAGACATTCTTCCGGCAAGCGAAACATCGCATTCCAGCAGGCCATGCAGCGTTATATCTTCCAATGGAACAATATCAGCAACCGAGTTAAAATCTATTATACCGGCCAGTCTTGCTGCAATCTGCATATCACTTTCCGGTGTTTTTATATGAAGTTCCGCGTTAAAAGGATTGCCTGCCATTGTAAAATTAAACTTGTCAACATCAACCGTAGTGCGATCAAATACTTCTCCGTCATAGTGTGCATTTACATCTATGTTGATATTATCAACCGATTTGGGAAGGTCAGGATAGCTGAACATGGCATTATCAACAGACAGCGCCACATTGGCGCTTGGCATTGTTTGTTCGTTGTATGTTCCTTTAACTTCACCGCTCAGCGCAAGGCTCCCTGCTGTTCTGATATCTTCAAAGTCATTCATATAAATAGCCGGAATAAGCGATAAGAGGCTTTTGAAATCGGTCTTTTCAGTTGCAAAAGTAACATCTACATTAACGTCATCTTGCTGCAGTCCTACCGAACCGTCAAATTTTAATACAATGTCATTCAGGTTGAATGTATTATCTTTGATTAAAAAGAACATATTTTTAAGGTCGGCTGCAATCTCTGAAATAAATCCTACCGTTACTTTATTCGCCAGCCTGATCCCGCTCATCCAGAAATCTATTCCGTCGACTGCCAGTTCCATGTTTAAATCTGCATTGTCCTGCGTCATATCGCCGCGCAGAATGTAATTAAGGGATTGGACTTCTGCAGTCATATTATTTGCATCATCACGAAAGGTGATGTGCATATCGCGTATTTCAAATCTTTTTAATGCCACTTTGAACGCAGCCGGGGCAGATTCTTTCTTCTTTGTTTCAACTGTTTCTTTTTTTTCTTCGCCGGGTTTTACAATATCCCAGTTTGCCCGTCCATCTTCCAGTATGTGGCCATTGAGGCGGGCCCGATCGAGCAGTACAGATTTTATTTCTATATTCTTCATTCTGATAACGCTCATAATGTCCACTGTTGCACTGAATATGTCAAAAGACACCAGAAGTTCGTCTTCAAAATCGTCTACTCCGGTTACTTCTAAACCTTCCAGAGCTACATAAGCGTTCGGAAAATTACGGATAAACGAAATTTTTAAATCTTTAAAATCGACCTTTGCCATTAACATCTTGTTCAGCTCTGTTTTGGCAAGATCCATTAATTGCGTCTTAAAGAGAAAGGGAGTAATTAGTAAAAGCAAAATAATCAATAAAAAGGCGCTAAAAGAAATTAGTAATATTTTTTTCCACATTTTTAGATTTTTAAACATAATTACCTCTTTTTTATTATTATAGTATCTTAGTCTCCGTCCGCCTAGCGTTGTTTTTTTGCCCAAAGGCCAAGGGCAGGATTTGGAATAAAGAAAAACTTTTCCCCATTCTGCTGCAGGTTCCATCCAGGGCGGATTTTTTTTACATCGTAACGCATTTGCTCTGTTTGCAAATCGCCCCATTCAAACCCGGCGGATTCTATTTCTTTCCGTGACAAACTCTGCGAACTGCCGTTCGCTGCGCCGGGACAGTACCGGATGGTAAAACGGCCTTCGCTTGAACCATGAATCAGGTGAGCTGCCGCACACAGGTTATCCGCCAGTTCAGCGTCAGCGGCAGCCCTTTCCATAATTTCTGCCTTTGGTCTGTAACCGTGTTTGCGAATTAAAGTGTCCACTCCCTTGTCTTCGCCGAAGCGCTCCAAGCCAGGCGCCAGAACAACGAGTTCTCCGCCGTCTGCCATAGCCATTCTGGTCCGGTAAATCGCTTTATTCCCCAGCCAGGTTGTGCGGTATTCTTCCGGCGCTAAATAGACAACAGCTTTTTGAATACTTTCATCCATAATATTTACATTTACTTCACGGGAAAGCTCGGCGGCTTTTTCAAAACATTCACGGCCAAAGCCAACGTAAAGGCCCCGGACCGCGGCTGCTCCCGTGTCAGTCTGCCCGTCCACAACAGTAAGAACCCAGAGTACCGGGGGCAGCTTATTTCCAAAACGGCGGAATCCTTCGTCAAAAAGAGCACGGACCGGCGTGTCGGTTTTGCCCATAATCCGTTCCATACCATAGGCCGCTCCGGCAAAATGGCTCTTGTCGATTGCTTCCTTGCCGCCGGTTCCGACAAAAAGATTTTTTGTGTGATTTGCCATGCCGATTACTTCGTGGGGAACTACCTGTCCAAGCGAAAGAATCATCGAGAATCCGCCGTCAAGGAGAAGTTTGTTTACCTGAACAGGCCAATCGTACCTGACTTTTCCTTCGGTAATTTTTTCAACCCGGCTTTCTTCAATGCGGCCCAGAGTTACTATGTCGTTGCGCCAGTCGTGAACACGGAACAGGGCTTTGGGGGTCCCCGGGAACATGCGGTTTAGCTCTTCGCCGGTCATGGCCATGTGAGTACCAAGGGCTGGCATGACTGCTCCAAGGCGGCTTCCCAGTTCCCTTGCCGCAATATCTGTAAGAAAACCTGCGCGGGAATGAAAGCGCGTAATGTCAGGAGGGAGAATCAACACCGGGCCCGAGTTCTTTATTTCTCCCAGCGCCCTGGAAAGAGCTTCGGAAAAGAGACTGTCTATTTCTTCATCGCCAAGGTCCAGGCCGGCCCCGCCTTTTGCAGCGAGCATCATATCACTTAAAGTTATCGTCCCCAAACTTGTTAACCATCAAAGCGGGCTGGTGAGTTGCGTCCAGAGTATCCCGCCAGAGGTTACCCTCCGGGTCTACCTTGTTACGGTGAGTTATAACCATCTTTATTGGCAGGTGTACA
>Ga0082212_10013896_pt1 | contig 10053 bp, 6 predicted proteins | sample TergutNt197P3_FD_71548 | JGI IMG/M metagenome (GOLD analysis project Ga0082212, IMG submission 71548) | Neocapritermes taracua P3 segment gut microbial communities from Petit-Saut dam, French Guiana - Nt197 P3 | ecosystem: Host-associated > Arthropoda: Insects > Digestive system > Gut ... | reverse complement strand
CCTATGTTTCCATCGACAGTCCGCGTCCCGAAAGCGAAATATCCACGCAAACCGTATCCATCGAATATGATCTGCGTTTGGCGAGCGATGACAGGTTGCAGTCGGTAAAAGTGCTGATAGACGGGCGTCCCGTACAATTGCTTACAGAAACTCAACGGGGTAAAAACGTGGTGACAATAGAAGTCCCTCAACGCGACTGTGAGGTAACACTGATTGCCAAAAACAGTTTTGGACCGAGCGTTCCGGTATCCGTCAGTTTGAAATGGAAAGGAAACAGCAAAGAGGAAGAGTATAAACCCAAATTGTATATTTTGGCTGTCGGCGTCAGTCAATACGACAACGCAAACCTGCGTCTGCAATTTGCCGCCAAAGATGCCGCGGATTTTGCCAATGCAATGCTTCCGCAGAAAGGTAGATTGTATGATGATGTGACCGTCAAACTGCTGACAGACAAAGAGGCAACAAATAAAAATATCCTTGAAGGATTGGATTGGTTAACCAGTCAAACAACAGGCAAAGACGTAGCCATGCTGTTTATCGCCGGTCACGGGATCAACGACCCAACGGGCAGTTTCTTCTATATGCCTGTCAATGCCGACATTGAAGAAATCCAAACCACATGCGTCAGTTATCTTGATATTCAGAAAACTGTTTCGTCCGTTGCCGGAAAAATCATCGTCTATGTGGACGCCTGTCATTCGGGGAATGTGATGGCGGGAAGCGCTCAACACAGCGCTGTAGACCTTGTTGGGATGGTCAACGGACTTACCGATGCAGAAAACGGAGCTATCGTCTTCACATCATCCACCGGACGACAGTTCTCGCTCGAAAATCCCGAATGGAACAACGGCGTTTTCACCAAAGCGCTGGTGGAAGGTATTCTCGGAAAAGCAGACCTGTTCAACAGCAAGAGCATATCCTACAAAACATTGGACGCCTACATTGCGCAAAGGGTCAAAGTACTGACCAACGGCAGACAATCGCCCACAACCATCATTCCGCAAAGCATGCCCGATTTTCAGATAGCGATGACTTTTTAAAACTTTACAAAACTTCGTCTCTGTAACTATTTTCCGACAAATCCGTATAATTATAAATAATATTCTTCTAATCAGTTCATCGCATATAAACATGAATAGTGTATTTTTTTCAGTCAGGGTATTGTGGTTTTCCACAAAAAAGTTCATCATGTGCAACGTATGTCTGATATTGTTGATCACAGGAGCGGCAGCTCAGGAAATCGGGACTTATGATATCATCAGTACTACGGGAACCATTGTAGATAAAACATCGGGGAAAGCATTGAAAACAGGTGATCGGATCAATTTACAAACCGATCTTCAGTTTAACAGTTTAAACGACAGGGCTGTAGTGTTAAGTCCCTCAAAATCAAAATATTTTTTGGAATTACCCAAATCATCATTTGTCAGTCAACAGATGAATGTTGCCTCCGATCAGGCTATAGCTCCTATCAAGACGCGCCCTGCATTGATTACAGGCGTCAGAGGTAATTCCGTATTAACTGTAAAAGGGGTATCTCCGCAATCTTTAAAGGAATATTTCGCAGTCGACACCTTTACGATTATCGGCTCCAAATTTACTTTTCCGGTTAAAAAAGCGGATGCAGGGAAATTTGATCTGTTGCTCCGTTATGAAAACGGGGACACTGTGGAGGAATATCTATCAACCGATTTTTCCATCGCAAAAAACGATTTGAAAATTCAGGGCAATGGAATTGCCGAATGTTATGTGCTTTTAAAGGAAGGCGATCAGACCATTCCGATAACCCAACTGTCTCTGTTCTTTGTCGACAAAGAACAGTTATTCACTGAATTCAATTCGTTGCTGAAGGCTTTGAATTTAAAGAAAAAAGATAATATGGTACGCACAATTCTTCGTCAGTATTGTACCGATGTATACGGAATGATCGACAGTGTTACATTGGAAGCAACCCTTACTGATTATTTGAGATGAGATGATATGGTTGAGAAATCTGATGATATGGTGTACGGTAACAATATACGCGTGTTGTACGGGCGTTCCCGGAGAAGACGTACATACCCCGCCAAATACCGATTCCATTTCGCTGCTGTTGCACAAAGGCGTGTCGTTAGCCGACACCATGCCTCAAACAGCATTAACATATCTTGAAAGAGCAGAACAGTTATCCCGACAAAAGAAAACGGGAAAGGGTGTTCTGTTTGAAATATATTACCATCTTGGACTGTTATCCGAAAAGACAGGCAATTATGAACTTGCTGTTTCCTATTTCAAAGATGCGGTAAATTCTTCGGACAAAGCACAATTAGCAAGGAAGGGTACTGTGTTCAACCATTTAGGACAAATTGCCCTGCGAAAGGGAAAATATGATGAAGCCATGTACTATTTTCCCCAGGCGTTAAATATTCGTTTACAGTTAAATGACCGTGAAGGACAGGCTTCATCATACCTCAACATCGGCACGGCATACCAGAAAGGAGGAAATTTTGAACAGGCGCAGGAACAATACGAAAAGAGCCTGAATCTGTACAATTTGCTGAACAACGAGACGGGAAAAGCAGAATGTTTGAACAACCTGGGAGGACTTTATCTCATCCGAAACCAACCCGTGCAGGCGCTGGAATACTATCTTGAGAGTGAAAAAATATTCAACGCCACAGGCAATAACGAGCAACTCTGGCATGTGTATGACAATATCGGTTCGACCTGTCATTTGATGGATGAAACCAAACAGGCGCAAAATTATTATTACAAGATGCTACAATTGTCCGGTTCATTATCTTCACCGGCTATACTTGCGGAAACCTACTGCACCGTTGGGAACTTTCTTTTTGATATTCAACGAAGTGATTCGGCAATATATTATTACGGCAAAGCCATAGAAATAGCCAATTCATCGGGACTGTTCGAAATACTGTATGTTGCGTTGGAACAGCGAAGTCGGCTTTACGCCATTGAAGGGCGTTACGGCGAAGCATACGCCGACCTTATGGCTTACAATTACGCTTACGACGAAGTGAACAACAAAGAAACGATCAGAGCATTCACGGAAAAATCCGAGCAGTATAAAATTGAGATAGAACGAAAAGAACAGCAGTTTAAAAACCGCATTCAGTGGATATTCATCATTGCGCTTTCGGTGGTGGCGCTTCTTGTGGCAGCGGTGGGAGCTGTGCTGTACCGCGGCTTTGTACAAAAGAAAAAAGCCAATGCTTTGCTGGCAAAACAGAACAACCTGCTGGCAAAGCAAAAGGAAGAAATCACCGACAGCATACGTTATGCCAGCCTGATACAAAAAGCAGCACTACCTGCCAAAGAATTTTCGGACAGCATTCTTTCCGAACATTTCATCTACTTCAAACCGCGCGACATTGTGAGCGGCGACTTTTACTGGATGAACCGGACGGATGACCATATCATCGTGGCTGTGGCTGACTGTACGGGTCATGGCGTACCGGGCGCTATTGTCAGCATGTTGGGAATATCGGCGTTGAGCAAAATTACCGGCAAAATGAAAATACCCAAAGCCGATGAAATCCTGAACGAATTGCGCAGGGAAATCATCCATACACTGAACCCTGTGGGAAGCGCCAGCATACGACAGGATGGAATGGACATAGCCCTTGTGGTGATTTCTACAAAAGACCGCGAGTTGGAATTTGCCGGAGCATTTAATCCTTTATATTTAGTTCGCGACGGCGAACTTTTCGAAAAAAAGGCAGACAAGATGCCCATAGGGATATACATCAAACAAAACCAGCCATTCACCTCAAACCGTTTCGATTACTTGCCGGGCGATACCATCTATATGTTTTCCGATGGTTATTACGACCAGTTTGGAGGTGATGACGGTTCAAAATTCAAATCGAAAAATTTCAAAAATTTATTGATCAGTATCAATAGCCATCCTTTGGAAGAACAAGCACGAATACTCGAAAAAACCCATTTAGAATGGAAAGGAACACACCGGCAGATAGATGATATTTTGGTGATGGGTATTAAATTGTCGTAATTCTCATTGAGCTGATTTGGAATTAAATCATCGAATTAAATCCCTGATCACCACCGAAGCGCACACACAGCCAAACATTGCCGGGAGGTACGAAATAGTGCCTACAACTGATTTTTTGTTCTGTTCATCGCAAAGTTCCACTAATTCCTTATCTGTTTGCTCTGTGGAAAAGACGGCTTTAATGCCGGTCGTTACATCCAATCGGCGCAGACGTTTGCGCAGAATGTAGGCTAAGCGACAATTGTACGTTTTCGAAAGGTCGTCAACACGAATTTGCGACGGATCGAGTTTGCCGCCTGCGCCCATCGAACTGACAATGCGCTGATGATTTTTCAGACCGTAATACAGCAGGAAAATCTTGGGAGAAAGTGTATCAATGGCATCTACTACATAATCGTAAGGACGAGTGACGATTTCTACCAGCCGTTCGTCACGGATGAACTCATTGATCGTCTCCAATTGCACCTCCGGATAAATATCGCGGAGGCGTTCGGCCATCACTTCTGTTTTCGGGCGACCTTCGTTGCTGCATAACGCCAACAGTTGTCGGTTTCGGTTGCTGTACTGCACCGTATCACCGTCAACAATCGTCAAATGTCCAACGCCTGCGCGGCAAAGCATTTCAACAGCATAAGAACCCACGCCTCCCAAGCCTGCTACCAATACATGAGCCGATTGTAATTTTTGCAGATTTTCCGTACCGATCAGCATCTCTGTTCTGCCAAACCATCCTTTTTGATGCAAAATATTTTGATGAATTAGTGTTTTGTTTATCGAAATGATTACTTTTGCAAAGATAATTATTTAATGACAAATGCAAACATTAGATTACATTACCCAGCAGATGGGCAGGAACCCTAACGGGTTGGAAGAGATGATTATTGGCCTGTTACACAAGGCTTATACAGACCGTTTGAATCATCGCTTTACGGTTGACGATGAAAATATTTTGCTTGACGGCGAAACTGACGAACAGGCAGGAATCGTTGAGTTAACGGAGGATTATGCGTGTGCATTCAAGACAGAACCCGTATGCGCCGGATCGGTTAAGGATATAGCCGGACAAGTGGCTGCTGCCAGTGGAAAACTGTACCGCGAAATATCCGTATGCGGCTCGCAACCATTAGTAACACTTTTATCGCTTTCCGTTGGAACACCGGTCAATGCAAATGCACAGTCCGAATTGAAAGATGCCATTGCAAGTATTGCTTCGTATGGCAACACATTCGGGATTCCCGTTGTGGGTGGTGATATGCGGTTGAACGATTCGGAGGGTATAGCAGCCAACCTGTTGGCCATAGGTTTAATTGATAAGGATTCGCGTTTAAATTTGTCCTGTCATGGCACTGACAATCCCGTTTATCTGGTTGGAGCGCCCGATTCAAATAGAAAAATACCGTCAAGCGCTTTCATTACAAGGTCTTTGTATGAATTAATATGCGATTTGCACGACGACGGCGCTATTGTCGCTATTCAAAGTATCGGCCGTTGTGGTATTGTCGGCGCGTGTGCGAATATGGTTGCAAACGGAACCAATGGCATTGAACTGAATGCGGAAATATTAGATGAGCAGAAACTGACAGAGTTCATTCCCGACAAGGTAGTCATGATTCTCAGAAGAGAATACGGGAAAAAACTGGAAAAAGCCTGTCACAAGTGGAACATGCGATGTATGCAGGTGGGCGTGGTGATCGACGAGCACAAGATAACGGTAATCAACGCGCAAAACACGATCGCCGATTTGCCGGCATCTATCCTGTCTACATTTTTCGCTGCCATACCGGACAAGGACGTCCAACCATCGCTCATCGCAGAAAAACAGTCAACAACAGAAGTGCCCCTTCCCGAAGAACATAAGGATGTGGCCAATTTTCTGATGACTTGTCCTAACCTCCTGTCGCAACAGTGGATATTTGAACAGTTCGACAGTACTGTGGGCGCCAACAATCTATCCACCAACTTTATTTCCGACGCAGCTGTTCTCCGGATTAAGGGTGCGCGACATGCTCTGGCTGTGTCTTTCTGCCAGAATGTAGCCGATATTGCCAAATATCCGGAATCGGTTCATCTCGTCATGGCCGAATCGTTACAAAGAGTAATCTGTTCGGGTGGTATACCGTGTTCATTAACTGGTTGTCTCAACTATTACGGCACTATCAATGACAAAACGGAAAAATACATGAAAGACATCAATGAACATGTTGCATTGTTTTGTAAAAAAATGGGGATCACATCGTCGGGAATCCACATGAAACAGGCTGCCGCTGCCGGTAAGTCAACCGTCGGCAATTTATCCATTGGCGCCATCGCTTTTCTGAACGACAGACACCAACACATGACCATGTCTTTCAAAGGGAAAGGCGATATGATCTATATGCTCGGTAAACCCATTGACAATATCAACTCGTCGGAATATATCCGCAACTACCATAATATCAGAAATACTCCACCGCAACCTGTTGATTTGGAGATGGAAGCGAAAGTTTTGCGTGTCGCCCAAAGGGTCATTTCACGCAAGTTGGTCAAATCGGCGCACAGTGTATCAAAAGGCGGTTTATTCATAGCATTGCTCGAATCGGCCATGGTACGCAGTTTCGGATTCGATATCACTACTGTTGACGAAATCCGCAAAGATGCGTTCCTGTTTGGCGAATTGCCTTCGAGAATTGTGGTGAGTGTAGCTATGTCGCGTGAAGCGGATTTTATTGATTTCATGATGGAAACCGAAGTGCCGTTCCTCACGCTGGGACACGTCACCCGCGAAGAAATCCGCATTGATGATAACTCGTATGGATTCATCAGCGACTACAAGAAAAAATATTACTAAGATCAGGACAATGTTCGACAGGATTGCCTGTCGGTACGATTTTCTGAACCACTTTTTTTCTTTCCATATTGATAAAATATGGAGACGAAAAGCGGTTGATGAATTGCGCGAACTGTCGCCCGACGAAATCCTCGACGTGGCTACCGGAACAGCCGATCTTGCTTTGATGATTCATCAAAGGCTCTGCCCGAAACATATCACAGGCATTGATATTTCGGAAGGGATGCTGGAAGTTGGCCGGCAAAAAATCGTCAGGAAAGGTCTGGAATCGAAAATCAATCTGATTTGGGGCGATTCGGAAGCCATCCCTTTCGACGACCACCGGTTCGATGCCGTCACTGTGGCTTTTGGCGTGCGTAATTTCGAGAATCCCGACCGCGGACTTTGCGAGATGTTGCGTGTATTGAAACCCAACGGTAAAGTCGTCATTCTTGAATTTTCAATTCCGCAAAACCGTATTTTCCGTCGTATTTTCCATTTCTATTTTTTCCATATTTTACCATTCGTTGGGCGATTAGTGTCAAAAGATACACATGCGTACAATTATTTACCGGCATCGGTACAGACATTTCCTCATGGTGCGGAATTTATAAATAAAATGGAAAACTGCGGTTTTTCGAATATCAAAATTCGTTCGTTGACTTTCGGTATTGCTGCTGTTTATACGGGAATGAAAAATAACTGAGAGACTGTCAAAAATTAGAGGCTTTCGGGTACGTAATCAATCCATACTTTCATCTCTCCGGCTTCTCTATTATCCCACACATAGTAAGGGACGAGAAATACATTCCGGGTTCCGGTGTTCGCATGAATAGTGATTACTTCATCGTACATGTCGGGAGAAATAACGTATGCAAATCTTGTATCCGACGTCAGCGTTATATTTTCAAAATCATCGGGATTGTCTGCCTGTTCGATGCAATAAACGAGAGGCCCGCGTTGAACAGCGCGTTTTCCGGTATTCTCCTTCACGTTGGGGTCTGCTTCAATCATTTCAACGGGCATATAAAAATCAAGTGTAATGCGGTCACCTGTTTTCCATATCTGATCCAAAACGGCATAACCTTTTTCCAATTCAGATTTATGCAGATATTTCCCGTTTACATCAATCGAATAGTGTTTACACCAGTCGGGAATACGAAATCTGATTTCTTTATTCAACGGAGATGAAACATGTGCGACGGTCAAACTGACTTTGCCATCCCAAGGATACTCTGTTTCCATTTTCAGGTTTATCGTATCCTGCCCGACAGGAAAATCGGCTGTATTGCCGATATACAGATTGACCCATATTGCGTTGGCTGAGGTTCCGTACACATAATTGCCGATGGAAGGAAGAAAACGTGATATCTGACTTGGACAACACGCACAACCGTACCATTCTTTTCTGTGGTGGTTTCCTTTTGACGCCAGAGGATTCACGTAGAAAAACCTGTCGCCGGCAAGCGATACTCCGGCAAGTGCGCCGTTGTACAACGAACGTTCCAGAACGTCAATATATTTGGAATCGCCGGTAAACATGTTCATTCGTGAATTCCAGAATACCATTCCGACAGAAGCGCATGTTTCACAATACGCATCATAGTTCGGCAAATCATAATCTTCCGTAAAACCTTCATTATGACGCGAAGAGCCAATTCCGCCGGTAATATACATATTGCGCAGAACGACATCATCCCACAAACGGTGGAGTGTTTCAATGTAACCGCTGTCTTCTTTCAGGGCTGCGACATCAGCCACACCACAAAACAGGTACATGCTGCGCACCGCATGACCGCTGATTTTGGACATTTCACGAACCGGTTTGTCATCCTGATAGTATTGTGGATTCCAGATTCCCTCATCGCCTTTGCTCCCATGCCCCTGTCCGCGTTCTTCCAGAAGCCAGTATGAGAAATCAAGATAACGTTCGTCTTTGGTTACATGGTAAAGTTTCACAAGCGCCAGTTCGATTTCTTCGTGTCCCGGTACCCAGTGACGTTTGTCGGGCCCAAAGATATCCATCATGTGGTTGGCCATCTGAATGGAAACATCGAGTAATTTTCTTTTTCCGGTAGCCTGCCAGTATGCAACGGCTGCTTCAATCATGTGTCCGGCGCAATACATTTCGTGCTTGTCCATATTTCTCCAGCGTTTATCCAGACCGGTAAGCGTGTAATACGTATTGATATATCCGTCCTGTTGTTGTGCGGCAGCAAATTTGTCAATCCATTCGTCGGCTTTTTTCTCCAGTTCGGGATCGGGATGATTGATTAAAGTATATGCAATGCCTTCGAGTGCCTTGTAAACGTCCGAATCGTCAAAGAAAATACCGGAATGTTTGCCTTCGCCTTTTGCGGCATTTTCGAAGTTTCGTATGCGCCCGGTTTTATTTTCAATCTGGTCGATACAAACGGCTAAGGTTGTGGTTGCATGATTTTTCAAGCGTGGCGACCAAAAAACATCCGCAATTTTCACGTGCGAAAAATCAACCTGCTCTATCATTTTGAAAGGTGGTTGTTTCTCTTCTTCCTGACTGCAACTCCAGAGAATTGCGCAGGATAAAAGTATTCCTGTTATCTGTTTCATTGAATTAAAAAAAAAATCGGGTCAAAGGTATCAATAAAGTTGTAATATCTTGAAAAATGTTCGTTCTTTTTTTATTTTCATTGAGGGATTACCTTACGGTGAACTACGCTTCGTAAAGTTCACAACAAAATCGGAATGTAATTTTTTGAATCGTGAACCCAAATTTTTTACATCCCACCCTGCAGGACATCTCGCCGTTGATACAACACTTTTTCAAGTTATTTATTTTCCATTCCTAAACGTTGCGCAGCGCTTTTTCAGAGGGTCGGATAACTCCAAAATCAGTTTGAACGGGATGTGTTATGCCCTGATTATTTTGAAAAGAGGTGTTACGTATTGAAAAAATCAGCATCTTTGCAGTCGAAATGCGGATGTATCAATAAATTTAACGATGAAAGTCATTATTTTTTCGGCGCCATCGGGTGCGGGCAAGACTACTTTGGTGCGGCATGTTCTTCAAAGCGGATTTTCGCTTGCTTTCTCCGTTTCGGCATGTACCCGACCGGCGCGGCAAGGCGAAGTACATGGTGTGGATTATTTTTTCATGTCGGTTTCCGAATTTCGCAGACATATTGAGCAGGATGATTTTGTGGAATGGGAAGAAGTATACGAAGGAAGTTTTTACGGAACTTTGCGCAGTGAGGTT
>Ga0082212_10013895_pt1 | contig 10054 bp, 4 predicted proteins | sample TergutNt197P3_FD_71548 | JGI IMG/M metagenome (GOLD analysis project Ga0082212, IMG submission 71548) | Neocapritermes taracua P3 segment gut microbial communities from Petit-Saut dam, French Guiana - Nt197 P3 | ecosystem: Host-associated > Arthropoda: Insects > Digestive system > Gut ... | reverse complement strand
CTCATCTTGAAATTGTTGCTTTCAGGGATGTAAGTGTTGTAGAATCAACACCGATTGTGCGGTTTTATTTTGTTTTGGACAGGAGTGGCTTGTGCCTGTGACGGAACGCTGTTTAAAGACAATGAGCCGGAAATATGGAGTCAAAGCACAATTGATTGGGATTGAATATTGTCTGTTTGCAATTTCGTAAAAAATTATTTACATGAAAAAGGAATTGTGATAATAATGATTCGTTACGAGAATATCTAAAAAATACAACTTTGGGAGTTGTTACCACTTTGTCGTGGAACTGTTGGCGCGTTCGTTTACAGACGGAGATTTCATGAAATCTCTGGGATTGTTTCACACGACGGAGTCGCTTGGGCTAGTTACGCCTCAGCAGCGAGGCTGGAAACGAAAGTCTTTCACCGGATGCCCGGCTATGGAAGCTTTAACAAACTATTATGGGGGGTGTATGAAGAAGGTTTTTAAAATATTATCGGTGGCGCTACTTTTGGCCGTTTGGGCGATACCCGCGGCTGAAGCGGTGACGATTGAGTACACGGCGGAAAATGTCAGTGAAAATCGCTGGCTGTACGATTTCACGATATTCAACGATTCCGAGTTTGCCATTTACGCGTTCGACATTGATTTTGGCGTTAACGTCGGCGAGCTGGAACTTATAAACGTTGCTTCCGGTTGGGATGGGTTTGTTAGTGAACCTTTCGAACTGTTCGATGACTGGTGGTTTGGAGGAGTTCTGGCAGCTTGGGCGGATGAAAATGTACCGCTTTTGCAGGCCGCTGATCTGGGCGTATTTTCAGTTGCGCTTAACTGGTATGGGAACGGCCCCAGCCTGGGTTTTATAGCATACGATGCAGACTTTATCGAGCTTGAAGGTTTTGAGTATGCGTTTGTTCCCGGTAGCGGTTCCGAACCGGCTATTCCCGAACCCGGAACACTGACGCTTTTGGGAACGGGCTTTGTAGGACTTATTGCGTATTACCGTATACGTAAAGCAGGAAAACGTTAAGTAACAAGTAATTGCAAAACCCCTGGGAGCGCGGACGTCACGTCTGAAAATCATTGAAAAATGCGGACAAGATGTCCGCGTTCCCAGCGAAAACGCAGGTTTTGCAATTAACTTGTAATAACCAATTACTCAATGACAAGGATAGTATCCATGAATAATTTAAAAAAATATTCAGCCGCCCTGCTGACACTGGCGGTGATTTTCTGCACATCGCCGCTGGTTGCAAATCTTGCGGCGAACGCTGACGGCTTGAGCATCAGCGGCTTAACAGTAATTGAAACGAAGCGCGTAAACGCGACATCCTTTGAATATACCGTCAGTGCGCGGGCGGTAAACAACGGAGCCGACGCTGCAAACGTAAAGGCGGTTCTTGTCGAATGGCCGACAAACGTTACAGTTATTAAAGGCGAACTGAGTTTCGGCGACATCGCGGCTGGAGCGACTGCGACAAGTGAAGACACATTCACGATTAGCCTGAACAGGGCTACCGGTTTCGATGGAACACAGCTGGTATTCGAGTTCAGCAGTACTCCCCCCGACGTTCCGGAACCGAGGAGCGACTTTATTGAAACTGCGGGCATCTATTGGGCGCCCGAGTTCAAAATGGTATATGTCGAGGGCGGCACATTCACACTCGGATGGGAAGGCCACGACACGTACACCGGCGATTTGCCCCACAGCACGACGGCGGTGAGAAACGTAAGTGTCAGCGACTTCTATATCGGCGAAACAGAAGTGACCGCCGATCTCTGGAATGCCGTAATGGGCTTATCAAGTATTCCAGCCAGCAGCGGTAACCGCCCCATGGTGAACGTCAACTGGTACGACATCCAGGAATTCTGCGCCAGGCTGTACGCGATAACCGGAAAGAGATATCGTCTTGCAACCGAGGCGGAGTGGGAATTTGCCGCGAAGGGCGGCAATCCCGGCTATGCGGCTGGCCACAATAGGCTGCTCTTTGCCGGCAGCGACATTGAATCTGAAGTCGCTGTTGTAGGCGGCGTAAAACCCGTCAAATCGCTGGCGCCCAACATCCTGGGCATATACGATATGTCAGGAAACGTGGACGAATGGGTTTGGAACGCCTGGAGCGGAACCCATACAGGCGGGACGGATCCCACCGGATCGACGGTCATTCACCAGCAAAGGACACGCAGAGGCGGTCCGTCCGACGGCGAGCCTTTCTTCCGGTTTGCCGTCGCCCGCCAGATCCGTTCGATCGACGGCGCGGACGGCTCGCTCGGATTCCGTCTCGCAGTGTCGGCGGATTTTAACTCTTTGCCGCCGGGTATGACCGATCCTATGGAACTCCACGAACCCGTACTGGACGACCGTGACACCCCGAATTCATACCGTGACCCGAGATGGATAACCGGTGATGAATATGAGTGGTCCGGCAGCTTCCAGAATTACGGCGCCGCACGCATCAAAATCTGGGAAGACGGCACGGCCGTGATGAGACCGAACTCCGGCACCGCGATCAACGGCCAATGGTACACAGTGAACAACTTTGCGCTGGTCATTGTTCCGGCAACTGGGACTACAAGAATTTACCCGTATCTCTTTAACACACTCGACAATTTATCGCTGATCAACAGCGGCGGATTCCTCCAGGCGCCGTACGGGTACTTTACCAAGCAGTTGGCGACGACGCCCGCGATAAACAAGCCTGTTATCAACAACCTGGTGGCGACCGAAGACCTCGCTCCCGGCAATGGCGTATTGGCCACGTCGGGAACAACTGACCACAGGCTTTGGGACATGGATAACATACCCGAAGAGGCCAAGAGTCAGGATTCGAGGCTGGTCGATTCGTTGACAACCGGATGGTGGTTGGGCCTTAGTGCCGGAGGTGAACACACGTACCGCAAAGACGTGGACGCCGACGACCCGGACGAACCAGGATCGGGGCAATTCCGGTTCCATGTTTACATACCGGGTCAGTGGAACAACACGCTCGCCAGAGGCTCATGGTTCACTGTCAACAATATGTTCCTGCGTGTCTATGATCCGAATAGCAACGCGAGGGCAGACTATATGTACATTGTCACCGGCTCGGGGGGAAACAGGAATTTCATGCACCTGTCGTTCCAGGACTATGAGCGCGGGGACAACAGATACTTCTCAATCTATCCCAACGACCAGATTACAGGCCAGACGGAAGAACTTCCGACCGGCCCCCCGATGTTTATGGGTCAATCGACTTTCAGGGCTGATCGGTCCAAGCCAAAGCCTTGTCCGGGGCTGCCCGGGCTGGGTCCAGACGGGAACGACATCCGCGAATGCGACGACATTACGATCGACTATGATGAGGGCGTCCACGTTTACTACAGCAGCAAAACGGATCCTCAGACCGAGTTGATTCGCGCATGGCTGCCCGCGCAGAATGCGGTGGTCGCGCTGAAGGCGTCGAACGATCTTACCATGCATGACTTCATGAATGCCGTAAGGCCCGCCATCGATGGCAAGCCATACTCCATGGATCTGCTAGCGTTCGAAATGGTCGAAGCGACGCAATCGAGTACCGGCCTGATCACCGGCGTGATCCAGTTGAGTTATGGAAGCTATACGCAGGATGTGATCATCAATCGCGTGATACCGAGACTGCCGAGGGAGTCGTCCGGTGGGCAAACCGCGGTGGCGTGGACTATCACGCCCGACGCGACCCTCAACGAAGAGCCGTTTATTGTCACGGCCACCGGACTTGTGGACGGCTGGAGCATGTTTGATCTGAGCGTAATAGGCGCTGCCGGCATCAATAACGCCCTGTGGTTCGAGGATTGCGGTACAGTATCCTTTAACCAGGATGTCACCCTTTCGTATCAGGGATCCTCGACCAGGGAAGTCGCTGCGGGCGAAGTGCTCGTAATCGACGCGAGCACGAGCGAGTGGGCGTTGTCTCTTGACGACGGCAACTTCCTAACCTTTATCGCCCTGAATTCCTGCGGCAATTTCTGTGGTTTACCGCCGGAGCTGGATCTTGCGGACTTCCCGGGTGCGCTGGAGCCAATCTACGCGCCTGCTACATGGCTCATCACGCCCGACGCGACCGTCAACGACAAGCCGTTTATTGTCACGGCCACCGGACTTGTGGACGGCTGGAGTTTGTTTGATCTGAGCGTAATAGGGGCGGCTGGCATCAACAACGCCCTGTGGTTCGAGGATGGCGGTACAGTATCCTTTAACCAGGATGTCACTCTTTCGTATCAGGGATCCTCGACCATGGTAGTCGCTGCCGACGAAGTGCTTGTAATCGACGCGAGCGTTAGCGAGTGGGCGTTGACTCTTGACGACGGCAACTTCCTAACCTTTATCGCCCAGAGTTCCTGCGGCAATTTCTGTGGTTTGCCGCCGGAGCTGGATCTTGCGGACTTCCCGGGCGTGGTGGAAATCCTTCTTCCGATAGCCACGTGGATCGTTGAACCTGAAGCGCTTTACAACGGCGACCAGTTGACCATTAAGGCCACGGGGCTAATCGAAGACTGGCTGGAGTTTGACCTTGGCGAACTTATGGGATCAGGCTCCGGATTCCTGTTCAACCATGTTCTTTATTTTGAAGATGGCGCGGCCTTGACGTTCAATCAGGAGGTTGACCTCAGATATCAGGGCGCCATAGTGCGAACCGTCCTGCGCGGCGATGTGTTTTTCCTGACCGAAGACACGAACGAATACGGCGTGACTTTGGACGACGGCAACACCGTGGTGTTTGTCCTTGAATCCGATGCCGGCTATTATGGCTCCATCGGCGCGGAGCCTGATTTGTCGTTGAGCGCGTTCCCAGGCAATGCGTACATCGAGAATGGCCCGGGCGTATGCATAGCAAACTAACACGTAAGTGTTAATACACTGCCTCTGACGGCAGTATTCACCAGGAGGCCGGGAACGCGCGTATTTTGCGCGTTCCCGGCTTTGTGAAAAAAACGACGAATCACGCCATTTTTAAACTATTCGGCGACTTTAACGAATTAATAATTCAGGATGGAGAACCCCAACTCCCAGGTAAAGATGCATAACTTGTTATTTTGGAGGAAAATGATGCAAAACAAAGCAAAGAAGCTCATGTTGCCGCTCATTGTGGTAATGATGATGCTCGGGTTGCTGGCCGGTATGCCGATTGTGGCATACGCGGAGGAAACCGGCGACGTTCCAACTGTTTATGCGTCCGACGCGCAAGGGAACGTTGGAGATATCGTGGAGGTGAACATCGGGATAAGCAATAACCCAGGAATCGTCGCGGCCAGACTGGCGGCTCACTATGACGCGTCGGCTTTGCGCCTTGACAGTGTTGCCGACAAAGGGTTATTCGGAACAGCAACTCTTCTCAACCAGTTGACGTCACCGTACACAATGTTGTGGGATAACAGTGACGCTCCCGAGAATTACACCGGCATCGGAGACCTGATAACCTTGCGGTTTGAGATACTGTCTGACTCAGGTTCCAATATAACGGTAGCTTACAATGAGAAGCCGGGGGACATTGACATCCTCAACTTCGACCTGGACCCCGTCTATTTTACAGTTGTTAATGGTTCGGTATCCGTAAACGGGGAACCGGCAGTAATTGAAAGCATCGCAGTTACGACGCCTCCATTGAAGACGGCGTATTTTGCGGGAGAAACGCTCAACCTCGCGGGTCTGGCCGTTACGGCCACATACAGCGACGGCAGCAGCCTGCCAGTGACGGACTACAGCACATCCCCGGCCTCTGGCGCGGTGTTGAATAATGTCGGTCAGCAGACTGTGACGGTGAGCTACGAAGGGAAGACCGCTGAGTTTACTGTAACTGTTAACGTGGCGGTAATTGAAGGCATCGCAGTTACTACGCCTCCATTAAAGACGACGTACTTTGCGGGAGAGACACTCAACCTCGCGGGTCTGGCCGTTACAGCTACATACAGCGACGGCAGCAGCCTGCCAGTGACGGACTACAGCACATCCCCGGCCTCTGGCGCGGTGTTAAACAATGTCGGTCAGCAGACTGTTACGGTGAGCTACGAAGGGAAGACTGCTGAGTTTACTGTAACCGTTAACGTGGTGGTAATAGAAAGCATCGCAGTTACTACGCCTCCATTGAAGACGGCGTACTTTGCGGGAGAGACGCTCAACCTCACGGGTCTGGCCGTTACGGCTACATACAGCAACGGCAGCAGCCTGCCAGTGACGGACTACAGCACGTCCCCGGCATCTGGCGCGGTGCTGAGCAATATCGGTCAGCAGACTGTGACGGTGAACTACGAAGGCAAGACCGCTGAGTTTACTGTAACCGTTAACGTGGTGGTAATAGAAAGCATCACAGTTACGACGCCTCCATTAAAGACGGCGTACTTTGCGGGAGAAACACTCAACCTCACGGGGCTGGCCGTTACAGCCACATACAGCAACGGCAGCAGCCTGCCAGTGACGGACTACAGCACATCCCCGGCATCGGGCGCGGTGTTGAGCAATGTCGGTCAACAGACTGTGACGGTGAGTTACGAAGGGAAGACTGCTGAGTTTACTGTAACCGTTAACGTGGTGGTAATTGAAAGCATCGCAGTTACTACGCCTCCATTAAAGATGACGTACTTTGCAGGTGAAACACTCAACCTCGCGGGTCTGGCCGTTACGGCCACATACAGCAACGGCAGCAGCGTGCCAGTGACGGACTACAGCACATCCCCGGCCTCGGGCGCGGTGCTGAACAATGTCGGTCAGCAGACTGTTACGGTGAGTTACGAAGGCAAGACCGCTGAGTTTACTGTAACCGTTAACGTGGTGGTAATTGAAAGCATCACTGTTACCACGCTTCCTTTAAAGACGACATACTTTGCGGGAGAAACACTCAACCTCGCGGGTCTGGCCGTTACGGCCACATACAGCGACGGTAGCAGCGTGCCAGTGACGGACTACAGCACATCCCCGGCATCGGGCGCGGTGCTGAACAATATCGGTCAGCAGACTGTTACGGTGAGCTACGAAGGCAAGACCGCTGAGTTTACTGTAACCGTTAACGTAGCGGTAATTGAAGGCATCGCAGTTACGACGCCTCCATTGAAGACGGCGTACTTTGCAGGAGAGACACTAAACCTCGCGGGTCTGGCCGTTACGGCCACATACAGCGACGGCAATAGCCTGCCAGTGACAGACTACAGCACATCCCCGGCATCGGGCGCGGTGCTGAGCAATGTCGGTCAGCAGACTGTCACGGTGAGCTACGAAGGCAAGACCGCTGAGTTTACAGTAACCGTTAACGTTGCGGTAATTGAAAGCATCGCAGTTACGACGCCTCCATTGAAGACGGCGTACTTTGTGGGAGAGACGCTCAACCTCGCGGGTCTGGCCGTTACGGCCACATACAGCAACGGCAGCAGCGTGCCAGTGACGGACTACAGCACATCCCCGGCATCGGGCGCGGTGCTGAGCAATGTCGGTCAGCAGACTGTGACGGTGAGTTACGAAGGCAAGACCGCTGAGTTTACTGTAACCGTTAACGTTGCGGTAATTGAAGGCATCGCAGTTACGACGCCTCCATTAAAGACGGCGTACTTTGTGGGAGAAACGCTTAACCTCGCGGGTCTGGCCGTTACGGCCACATACAGCGACGGCATTAGCCTGCCAGTTACGGACTACAGCACATCCCCGGCCTCGGGCGCGGTGCTGAGCAATGTCGGCCAGCAGACTGTGACGGTGAGCTACGAAGGCAAGACCGCTGAGTTTACTGTAACCGTTAACGTGGTGGTAATAGAAAGCATCGCAGTTACTACGCCTCCATTAAAGACGGCGTACTTTGCGGGAGAGACGCTTAACCTCGCGGGTCTGGCCGTTACGGCCACATACAGCGACGGCAATAGCCTGCCAGTTACGGACTACAGCACATCCCCGGCCTCGGGCGCGGTGTTGAACAATGTTGGTCAGCAGACTGTCACGGTGAGTTACGAAGGCAAGACTGCTGAGTTTACAGTAACCGTTAACGTGGCAGTAATTGAAAGCATCGCAGTTACGACGCCTCCATTAAAGACGGCGTACTTTGTGGGAGAGACGCTCAACCTCGCGGGTCTGGCCGTTACGGCCACATACAGCGACGGCAGCAGCCTGCCAGTGACGGACTACAGCACATCCCCGGCCTCGGGCGCGGTGTTGAGCAATATCGGTCAGCAGACTGTCACGGTTAGTTACGAAGGGAAGACCGCTGAGTTTACTGTAACCGTTAACGTGACGGAAAAGTTAATTATTGTCAAAGGTATGAACACTGAATACCAGATTGGGCTTGCCATTCAGGAAACCGGAGAAATTGTATATGAACCGGAATTTCCGGATGCCGGGGAGATAGAGTTCGTGGTTACCGGAATTGAAGGTCATTTTATGCTGTGGTTTGGCATAAAGGATGTCTATCCCGGAATAATTGTGGAAAATATCGAAGCCGACGAATCTTACGATATCAGCGAATACTTCTATGAAGTCGAAGTTCCGGAAGGCGTCTCCAACGTCGGAATTTCACTGATCGAAGATGTATGGTATGTGGAAGGCGTCAGCGAAGTCGAAACAATCTATTTACTAAAAACGGATGCTGAAGCGGTATTGGTCTTCGATTATAACGGTTCCCGCTATGAAGAAACGTTTATTCTCGACGGGACCAATCCGTTTAAGGAATTCGGCGACGCCCCCGATTTTTCGATCCACGGCATTCAGGTGGTTGCGACAAGGCGATTGGACCAGAGCACCTACATTTATGAAGTAAGCGCCTTTGTAACAAACAATGGCGGCGGAGCGAAAAATGTAAGCGCCGTTATTGCCGAATGGCCGGAGAATGTTACGGTGATTGATGGTGACCTCCATTTCGGCAGTGTTTCGGCGGGAGCGACGGTGCTGAGTGAAGACACCTTAACGATTTACGTGAACAGGACCGTCCTCTTCGATGGCACGCTTCTAGGGTTCGATTTCCAGTACGATCCGGAATAATCCGGAGGGAATAACATGTGAAGATAATTGCAAAACCCTGGGTTTTGCAATTATCTTCACGGGGACATCGCAACGCCGCGGTTCGGTATATTACTGGAAACCGCGTGTGTGATAATAATTGTTTTTTTTTGAGGAAAACAATGAGAAACAGTACGAAAAATCTCATATTTCCGCTTACCGCGATAATGCTGACGATCGGGTTGACGATTTTGATGCTTTTTGCGGCACACGCGGCGGAAACCGACCTTCCGGTGATTTATGCATCCGCCGTGCAGGGGAAAGCCGGGGATATTGTGGAGGTGAACATCGGGATCAGGAATAATCCCGGCATCTCTTCGATGAGGTTGTTCGTTTTTTATGATGATACGGCGCTCCGCCTTGTTGGACGGGCAATGGATAAAGGAGTATTGGGAGCGCAGTTTCACAGTGACAAATTGACGTCGCCATATACATTGTTATGGGAAAACGGCACGGTTAATGAGAATTATACCGTTAACGGAAATCTTGCAGCCCTTGAGTTCGAAATATTGTCGGAAGCGGGTTCGGATATAAACCTGAAGTACGACTTTGCGCAATATGACATTCTCAACGTTAAATTGGAGTCCGTCCATTTTGACGTGGAAAACGGCAGGGTTCATGCAGGTACGCCGACACCGGAAAACATCAATATGCGCCGGGAATAGCCGATTGTGTACATTAGGCGCCCTGTAACGCGGGCATCCAACAATGTATATAGATGAGAAACAAAAGTTGGAAAGCAGCAAAAAATACTTTGCCGGTGGTTTTGGTAAACGTGACGCAGCAATGATGCAAGCGATGCTTATACCGTTGGCTCTAATGATTTAAAGATTTTTTTGGAGTGTATCATGACTAATGAATATGAAATAATCGAGCGTGAAAATAAAATTCGCCGCGACAATAGCGGACGTTCTTTGAGCCGCAGAAACGTGCTTCGGTCAGGTATAGCTGCCGTGGCGGCTGCCGGGATGCTGGGAAAATACGGCGGCGGCAGCGCTTCCGCGCAAACACCACCGCCTGCATCGAAGTGGTGGACTACACCTGTCATCATCGAATCCCACCTCAACGGTTTCCGTGATACGTCTT
>Ga0082212_10013894_pt1 | contig 10054 bp, 9 predicted proteins | sample TergutNt197P3_FD_71548 | JGI IMG/M metagenome (GOLD analysis project Ga0082212, IMG submission 71548) | Neocapritermes taracua P3 segment gut microbial communities from Petit-Saut dam, French Guiana - Nt197 P3 | ecosystem: Host-associated > Arthropoda: Insects > Digestive system > Gut ... | reverse complement strand
TTTGAATGTAATGTCATTTTTACGGCAGTCGTTATATTCTGTTCTTCATGGACTGTCGCCGCCGAGATTGTTGCCAATAAATGCAGGAAGGTAAGACAAAACGCCGTGAACGGGTACGTTCCTTTTAATTGGCTTCAAAAAAGCGATGGTCGGTCCCCCCCTCGCCGACTTTGAATTTTACCGGTCGGAAGCATTTCGGACAACGCCCTTCATAGCGAGTGCCTTCCTTGTTGATGTAAATTCGCACGTAAATCCCGCAGCAGTTAAATTTTACGCCGATAAACTTTCGTTGTTCCTTCTTTTCCGGCACCTCCGGCTCGATTGGCTTCGGCAACGGAGTCGGATCACTGGTCACGTCAAGCATAGTGTTCTCATGTTACCATTTTTCACGAGTCTCGTCTATTGCCGTTCCAAGTTCAATAATTGCTGCTTTAACGGCAATCGTCATCTGAATTTTCCTGCAATGATGTTGGTAGGTTCCGTTCCATGATCTGCACACATTATGGCTCATCAGATTTGATGGATATTCAACTTCGACCCATTTTGCCCCTATTTATTTTTCCTAGACTTGTTACAATACAGGGCGGTATTGTGCGAGTACTTAACGATTCTTGCGAACATGGCTTTATTTGAGATTGAGACCCAAGCCCATATCGTCATTGCCTGGGCAAACGATGAAGAGGAAGCCCGAAACATCCTTTATGGCTACTATCCCTCGGAAGAAGTCATCCGTGCTACACGTCGTCCCCGTGATGCCTGGGTCATTTCCAAAGCCGCTCTGGGAATTACTGGGCAAACCGACCCTTGCGATGCCGCTAGAGATTGCATTTCCAGAGCCGCTGGCGACAAAGTTCACGCCATTCGCCTCTACATGCAACAGACCGGTTCCGATCTCGATTACGCCAAAAAAATGATCGAATCCAATATGATGATAGGATGGTAGGCTTGCTGCGGACTCACCGGCGGACTTATACCCGCCGCTCTTGCGCCCGACACACTTGTATAATCGTTGTAAACCGGTTCCGGCGGTTATTTTTCCGTTTTTTGTCAAGTTGTACTCTCGGAAAAGACGATTGAACGAAATAGGTGTACTTGTCGGAAACCGATTCCGCCTCTACCCAAAACGAACGTTTGGAGGAAATTATGCGACTGTTCATAATCCCGTTTATTCTCGTTGCGATGCTTATTCAAGCACCGACACCCGCTCTTGGCAATACAAATCAAGAGGCGGCGGAAAAGATCGCTGACATCATCGGCGAAAAATTTCCCGACGCTGCCGTTGATGTTGCCTACAAAGGGGGGCAGGTTTGGCTGAAAGGCGAAGCCGGTACAGCGGATCAGCGGAAGAAGATCGTCGAGCAGGTCTTCCAAGTTACCGGAGTCAAGGTGAGCGAAGTGAACGACGAAATTCAGGTCGTCGCCTCGAAACCGGCAGCCAAAGTGCCTGTAGCACAGCCCCAAGCGGCAAAACCGGCTTCGGCGGTAACGGCTCCCGTACCGATGCCGAAGGCGAATCTGGTAGTACCCAACAATACTGCCCAACAAATGCCGCAACAGCAACAACAAATGGCGCAAGCCCAGCAGCCGCATTCCTTCGCCGGAGCAGTTATGGCACCGTATCCTCATCAGCAATATCCGGCGGCTTATGGCTTGAAACCGGGACAGCCGTCGGCAGTTCCTGCCCCTTATGCACCAACAGCACACGTTGTACCGGGACAAGCCCAGCAACCGGCTCCACCGCATGGTCATCAATATCATCCGGCATACTATGGACCGCCCGGACAAGCGGCACATCATCCCGAAGCCTACGGACCTCAGGGACCGTTGCCGGGACAATACAATCAGCCGCATCTGCCGGATTATGCTTGGCCCACTTATGCAAATTATCCGAACTACGCACAGGTCTCGTATCCGAGAATGTATTCCCCAAAAGCGTGGCCTTATATTGGTCCCTTCTATCCTTATCCGCAAACCCCGCTGGGTTGGCGCAAGGTAACGCTGGAAAACCACAATGGTCGCTGGTGGCTCGATTTCGACGATGGCACGCCGTCCGGTCCGTTCTCCGGGCTGTTCCGACAACCGATGCAGTACACCTACTAACAGAGACATGATTGGGGCAAACTTAATGAGTCAAAGGATTGGCAACATGACAAAGAGATTTTTTACAATAGGCAGTATTAGTGTGCTTGCGTTAGCAGTAGCGACGACGAGCGGTTGTGTCGGTGTGTCCGGTCCCACGCTGGGTGTTGCAAGTATTCCCGCACCGGTAAGTCCTTACCACCAGCAACAAGCAGAGGATGCCGCTTATGAGAAACTGCGTTTCAGCAAGGTGGCGATTCTCCCGCCGATTACGGAAGAGAATCACATCGCTCTTGACCCTCCGACGGACGACCAGGTTGTTCGTGAATTGAATAAAGTGCGTCCCATCGACGGTTCTGTCCCCGGTTTGGAAACGACCATTCGCAATATCAAAGGAATCACGAAGGAACTGATTCAGGATACTGTTGATCCGCCGCGAGTGGTGCCGCTGGTCGGTCCGGTGCAACTGCACCATGCTCACTATAAATGCACCATCTATTTTGAAGAGATCACGCAGGTTGGTTGGCCCATTCCGCACCAGATCAAAACGGAAGACGGAATCGAGGTTTTGTACATCGACAAAGATCATTTCCATCAAGTTGCCGGCGGCGAAGTCAGTGTGCCCGCGATGTAATCAATCTCCCATTTCGCTTGCGTTTTAGCCGTGAAACGCGCTGTAGCAATTTTCAATACGCTTTTTCTGCGAGAAAGCGTTCGGCATCGAGTGCCGCCATACAACCGCCCGCAGCGGCGGTGTTCGCCTGACGATAATAATCGTCGGCAACGTCCCCCGCCGCAAACACACCTGGCACGCTTGTATTTGACCGAAACGGCACCGGTCGGGCAATGTAGCCCTTGTCCGTGAGTTCGACCTTGCCCTGCAAAAATTTTGTGTTCGGCGTGTGTCCAATCGCCATAAAAACGCCAGAAACCGCTATTTCCTTGTCCGGTAGTCCTGCGGTGCTTTGGAGCAATACTCCCGTTACGCCCTCTTTGTCGCTACCCAAGATTTCCTTCGGGATCGTGTTCCAGAGGATTTCAATTATCGGATGCTCCGCCGCTCGTTTTGCGGCAATTTTTGAAGCCCGAAGTTCATCGCGGCGATGAATCAAATAGACCTTCGAGGCGTTCTTCGTCAGGTAGATGGCTTCTTCCACGGCGGCATCTCCTCCACCGACTACGGCAAGAGGTACATTGCGAAATCGGGGCAACCCGCCGTCGCAGACGGCACACGCACTGACTCCCCGGTTTTTGAATCGGTCTTCCGAAGGCAACCCGAGATAATTGGCACTTGCGCCGGTTGCCACGATGACCGTTTTCGTTTCGTGAGTTTTTCCGGTGGAATCGACGAGTTTCAACGGCGAACCGGTAAAATCGACATCGACCACATCGCTGGTTACAACTCGTGTACCGAAATGGACGGCTTGTGCCCGAATGAGTTCGACGAGTTCCGGTCCGGCAATACATTGCTCGTCGGGTTCATGCGGGGCGAGCATTGCCAGGCGGTTGCCCGGAATGGCGGAGTGAAGATACTCGGTCAATTTGCCGGGGGGAAAACCGGGAAAGTTCTCGACTTCGGTGGTGAGGGCGAGTTGCCCCATCGGGAGCGTTCCTTTGTCCTGATTTTCTTGTGAAACATCCCCTTCGATGACAAGGGGTGAGAGCGAGGCGCGAGCCACATAGATTGCCGCCGTCCAAGCCGCCGGTCCGCTACCGATGATGATTACGTTTTCCATATCGAATCATTATACCGACCGGATATTCGGGAGTAAAGCCTTTTCAAAGACTCTTTGTGCTGTCAAAAAAAGTATCGAGGCTGATTGCCGACCAGGATTCCATTTGATCTTTACATTTTCGGAGTTCGTCAAGCGGCATAAAACCGGATTCGATTAAGTCCGATTCGTTGGAAACAACATTCGGTTCAGCAACATCAAGGCGGTGAACAATGCCGAGGTGCACTCGTCCGACTTCGGTCGAATCATCGTTGATTAAGCCGACGCATTGTTCCGTAAAGGTTGTACGCAACACGACCTCTTCGTGCAGTTCCCGCAACATTCCCTCTCGATAGACATCGCCTGAAAGTTTCCCCTGATCTTCGGCGGCAATATGTCCGCCGACTCCGATGCTCCGCTTTTGGTGCAATCGGCTCTCCCCCATACCTTTTCCTCGGACATATTGAAAAATATGGATATTTCCTGACAAATCGGTATGGCAGAAAATCATGTACGGAATTAACTGTTTGAAACCGGGATCGGTCTCTACTTCGCTTCTTGGGCGGAACTGGACGTTCTTCGCATCAAGGAGTACATCCCGATAGCGGTCAACGTCGGTACAGAATCCCTGAAAATAGCCGAGGGTGTGAAAAATCGGTGTCGGAATCACCAAGACATGCTCTTCCATTGTGAATGGCAGTGTAGCATGTTCTTTCGGTACATGCAAGGGACTCAAGTGAATGTGCCGGACATTGACTCGCTTGCAAAATATGGGAAAATACCCCATTCATTTGTCCTCAAAAGTCCTTTCCTCTCTGTTTTCAGCACATGGTAAACCAAGCGATAGAAAAGGCAGATACTTTGATCGAAGCCATGAAATGGATTCGTCAGCATCGCGGAAAAATTACAGTTATCAAAATCGGCGGCAGTCTGATGGAAGACAAATCCGCCATGCAGCATCTCTTGATCGATACCGTTTTTATGGAATCGGTAGGAATGTATCCGGTCATTGTGCATGGCGGCGGAAAAGCCATCAACGATGCCATGCAGACTGCCGGTATCGAACCTCGATTCGTACAAGGACGGCGATACACCGATTCAGCATCGCTCGCTATCGTGAAGCGGGTACTCGGAAAAGAAATCAACGAACAACTCGTTGAGAAAATTAACTTTTACGAAGGACAGGCAGAATCGTTGAGCCCCTGTTTCGATTCCAACGTTCTTTTCGGTGAAAAATTGGCACTGACCGACGAACATGGCACCGCCGTCGATATGGGCTGGGTGGGAACCGTCACGCGTGTCGATACCGCTCCCATTCGTAAATTGTGCGAGCAAGGAATTATGCCGGTGATTCCGTCCATTGCCCTGATGGATGATGGTTCGGGACAAGCACTGAACGTTAATGCCGACACCGCCGCCACAGCCGTTGCCAAAGAACTCCACGCCGAAAAATTGGTTTACGTCAGTGAAGTCAACGGTCTGCGAACCAACCCGGATGACCCGAATTCGATGATTGATTCGATTACGGCGGAGCAAGCCCGACAAATGTTGGCATCAGGTGCCATCGTCGGCGGAATGATCCCGAAGATTCAAGCGTGTTTAGAAACATTGGAGCGGGGAGTCAACAAGATTCACATTATCAATGGCACTCTCCGGCATGCACTCCTGCTGGAAATCTTTACCAGTATGGGAATCGGTACGGAAATTACCCGTCCGTAACGGTATTTTGCAGACAATTTGTTATAATAGCCCTCGTTCGAGCAACGAAACGGAGTAGCATGGCAAAACGTCCTTCCCCTAATACGCTTTATACACACGATAATCTGTACGTTTTGTCGGGAATGAACAGCGAGTCGATCGATCTGATTTACCTTGATCCGCCGTTTAACTCGAAACGGACGTACTCTGCACCCGTCGGTAGCAAAGCCGCCGGAGCGAGTTTCAAAGATATGTGGACGTGGCAAGATGTGGACGAGTATTATCTCGATACGCTTGCAGAAAATTTTCCGGCATTGACAAAGTATATCGCCAGTGTCGGTCAAGTTCACAGCAAACCGATGATGGCGTATCTGACCTATATGTCGCAGCGCATTGTCGAAATGCACCGGATTCTCAAAGAGACCGGCTCGCTTTATCTGCATTGCGATCAGACGGCAAGTCATTATTTGAAAAGTCTGCTCGACGGTGTATTTGGCAAAAATAATTTCCGCAACGAAATCGTATGGAAAAGAACAACAGCACATAGCGATAGCGGAAAATATGGCATGAACGCCGACTGTATTTTGTATTATACAAAATCTGATGTATGTACATTCGTTTCGCAATTTCAAGAATATAGTGATGAATACAAAAAACGTTTCAGAGAAGATGAAAACGGCAGAATGTTTATTGACGATAATTTATCTGCCAAGGGATTAAGTGGCGGCGGATATGAATACGAATTCAAGGGTGTTTTCAATTTATGGCGATGTCCGAAAGAAACAATGCGGCAATATGAAAAAGAGGGTAAACTCTATTTCACTAAATCGGGAGGGATTAGATTAAAAAGATATTTAGACGATTTGCAGGGACTTCCTTGCCAAACAATTTGGACAGACATTAACCCAATCAATTCACAATCCAAGGAGCGCACAGGCTATCCCACCCAGAAACCGCTTGCCCTTTTGCATCGTATCATCAAGGCATCGTCTAACGAAGGGGACACTGTGCTTGACCCCTTTTGCGGTTGTGCAACGACGTGCGTTGCCGCTCAACAGTTAGGGAGAAAGTGGATCGGCATTGACATCGAAAAACAGTTCGTCAAAATTTTGATCGACCGATTGAGCGACGATGCCGGTCTTTTCAAAGACTTTGTTGCAACGGACCAAATTCCGAAACGGAGCGATATAAAAATCGTTCTCCCGTCGTCGTCCGTTAAAGAGCAACTATACAAAGAGCAGGACGGCAAATGCAATGCTTGCAGGCAGGATTTCGACTTGCGAAATCTGGAACTTGACCACATTATTCCGAAGGCAAAGGGCGGCGGTGATTACTATGAAAACTATCAACTGCTCTGCGGTTCGTGTAACCGAATCAAGGGGGATAGACCGATGGAATACCTGCGATTGAAAATCGAAACCCGCGAACGCATGATGAAAACAAAAATCTTTTTCGGAGAATGATGCACGACCGTTACACCTCGTGTCGGCAAACTCGGTTTCGCCCACCTTCTTTTGCGTGGTATAGTGCCCCATCGGCTTTGGCAATCAAGTCCTTAATCGAAGTTTCCAGCGTGGGAATTTGCGCATCGAGACCAATACTGATGGTTACTTTTTTCGCCGCCTCCTCGGTAAAGTGCGGCATCTCCGTCTGTTCGATTTCCTCACGAATCCGTTCGGCAACACAAAATGCACCGTCTGAATCCGTATTCGGCAGCAAGACAACGAACTCCTCTCCGCCCCAGCGGGCAACGAAGTCAAGCCCACGCTTGAGCGGCACCGGCAAAACCGTTGCAACCGTTTTCAATACGATGTCCCCCTGCTGATGTCCGTAAGTGTCGTTGTAACTTTTGAACCTATCGACATCGATCATCAAAAGGCTGAGCGGTATTTTTTCCCTAACGGCTCGATTCCATTCCAACGCCAATCGGGCATCAAAAGCCCGACGGTTTGGAAGCCCGGTCAAAGGGTCTTTCGCACCGAGACAGGATAACTCGACAATCCGTTCCGCAAGTAATTGAAAGTCGCCATGAAAGCCGGTTATGTCAAGGCGGTAATCCGTGTTACCCTTTGCATATTCGGAAATCATCACGTTGATGTTTCTAATCAGACTTCGCACGGTATCAATCATCCTTTGGATTGCCTTTCCCGTTTGACCGATTTCGTCATCATCGTCGATATTGTCAATCACAATACTCAGTGTGCCTTCTTCAAATCTATCAATATTTTTCGTCAACACGAGAAGCGGTTTACTGATAGAAGAAATGACCCAATACAAAAATACGATGGCAATGCCCGCTCCAAGAAAAAGGATGACAATGGTGTTTCGGGTCAATGCGTTCGACTCCGCTTGGAGTTCCGCCAGAGGAATACCAATAAAAAATGCCGCAAAGGCTTCACCGTTTGCGTCCGCGAGCGGCAAGTAAAATGTCTTGTATCGTATGCCGAAGATGTCCGAATCACAGGAATGTTCCTCGTTGTCTCCGAGGACAATTCTGGCGATTGCCGGGTCGATGTGTGTTCCTACGGCACGTCGTCCATTCATGGTAATGGTCGTGGCAATCCTTTCATCTCCCAATAAAACGGTTACTTCGGATTGCAAATGTTCTTTCAGTTCATCGACGGCATCGTCTGTATCAAACCGTACACCTGCCACAATGGCACCGATCAGTGTGGTTCCGTCGGTATCATAGATGGGTGCTCCTGTTCGGACGGAGACATTGACCACGGTACTGGTTTCAAAATGCGTAGAAATCCTTCCTTCCAAAGCGTCTTTGACCGATTGCAATTCCAGCAGCGAATCGCCGAAATTATCGGGTTCATGCGTTCGTGCCAAGACAATTCCTTCGTGATCAACAACGGTACAAAAAGTGATTTGATATAACTCGTGTACGTGAGCAAAAACCTGAAGAATCGCCTCTCGGTTATGGTCTTTGACGGCTTTGATTGCGTCGATGTTTCGTGCCATCGAAACGGCTGCTGCATTGGAATGTTGCTCGTTGTTCTTGACGTGCAGTTTGAGCGATTGGATGTTTGCCTTAACTTTTTCGTGAACAAGAGCATCGCCATAAGAGAACAATTTGACCGAATCGTAATACGCAGCAATGGTCATTGCAATGACCAAAATCACCGCTGCGGGTAAAACGACTCTCCCTTTGAAACTCTTTCTAAACATTGTGTGTTAATGGGATGATTCCGGTGTTCGTTACCGAACGCTCGTTTGTTTTATATTCTACATCGCAATATGCCAATGCCAACACACCGGCATTTTATTCTTCGCTGTTTTTGCCCTGTAAGGGCAGAGCATACTAACCCAGGGCAACGCCCTGGGTAATGGAACGCCACCTCATTAGCCGTCCTGTAAGGACAAGGCAATTCCGATTTTCCCTTGCCCTTACAGGGCGGCTGATTTACGCAGGCACCTGCTTCCCAGGGCGGCGGCGAGTACGCCTTGCCCTGGGCTATGATGCGTCAGCCTTACAGGCTGTAAATTATTTTGCTGAAACCACAATTCCAATCTGTTTATGTCGTAATTATTTCCCCCCGCGGACTCTCTTTCCGGGGCGTGCTTCGCTTTCTTCGATGATCCGCAGGAACAGGTCTTCGAGTGTGGTCGAAGGATTGCCGCTGTAAAGCAGTTTGGCGTTCGGGTCTTCTTCGATAATTTTGGTGATTCGATTTTTGGCATCGTCGCTCAATCCCGATACCCGGAATTCCGTCTGGTCGGACACTTTCAGGAGGTCTTCCACACGCCCCAATTCTTTGAGTTCTCCTTGATGCAAAATACCGATTCGGTCGCAAACATCCTGCACGTCTGCCAAGAGGTGCGACGACATGATGATCGTTTTTCCCTGCTTTTTGAGGTCGAGGATCAAGTCCTTCATGTTTCTCGTTCCAATGGGGTCGAGTCCGCTCGTCGGTTCGTCGAGCAGGATCAATTCGGGATCGTTGATGAGTGCCTGGGCGAGTCCGATTCGGCGTGCCATTCCTTTGGAGTATTCCCGAAGTTGCCGTTTTCTGGCGGATTCGAGACCGACCATGCTGATTAGTTGGGCAACGCGTTGGCGGCGTACTGCATTGGACATACTGAAAAGGCGACCGTAGAAATCGAGTGTCTCTTCGGCATTGAGGAACCGATAGAGATATGATTCTTCGGGAAGATAACCGATTTTGGCGTTTTTACCCACATCGGTTGCGGCTTTACCGAGCATGTGAATCGTTCCGCTGGTCGGAAAGAGGAGTCCGAGCAGTAGTTTAATGGTCGTCGTTTTACCGGAGCCGTTAGGACCCAGCAAGCCGAAAACTTCACCGCGTTTGACGGTCAGGTCGAGTGCTTTTAGTGCTCGAACTTTTTGACGTCCCCAAAAGTCACGATAGACTTTTGTCAAATTATGCGTTTCAACAACAGTATCCAAAGGTGTACTCATCCGCAATTTTCTGCTTTGTTCCGAAAAGTGATCCCAAGAAATGACTGCGTCCCAGTGTACCACAAGGCAACGGACAAAAAAAGCCCCCCGGACACGAGATGTGCAAGATTGCCAAAATCCCGTCATTCCCGCACAGACG
>Ga0082212_10013893_pt1 | contig 10054 bp, 6 predicted proteins | sample TergutNt197P3_FD_71548 | JGI IMG/M metagenome (GOLD analysis project Ga0082212, IMG submission 71548) | Neocapritermes taracua P3 segment gut microbial communities from Petit-Saut dam, French Guiana - Nt197 P3 | ecosystem: Host-associated > Arthropoda: Insects > Digestive system > Gut ... | reverse complement strand
CGGGCTCCGCAAATATGATATCCGGGGAGGCGTTGAGAATTCTGCAAGCTATTTTAGCCTGCTCAGCAGTGCTGAATTGATAAATATACTGCCCATCAGGTCCGGCAATTGTTTGTGTAGCGCCTATGTGATGTGGCGCTGTTTTGCCATCGGTAATTTGCGCCAGAATACGCGCTGTTTGATATTCGTCGCTAATGGTAATTTTACCGCTTGTTTTTTCGTAGTCAACTTCAAAACCCAGCCCCCGTTCATTCAATACACTTATGGGTAAAAGCGGTTTGCCTCTTTTTAAGGTGGCAGCGGTAGCCAAACCTTTTTTGCGACCATCTACCGACATGCTCTTTTCACCATAGGTAATTGCCACAGAATTGGCGCCTCTCATTAGTAAAGCGCCTTTACTGTCATAGGATATCTGTACTCCCAGCTCTTCAAATACTTCTGCCGGTAATAATAGCTCCCCATTTTCTATTTCTGCTTGGCTGGGCAAGCTAATTGAGCGCCGGTCAATTAGCAGTTCAGTGGAGCCAACAGATAAGCCGGCTGAGACAAAGAATGAATCGTCCCAGCATGAGGATACCAAGTGGGCGACTGCCTGATAATAAGCATCATCGCCGCTATAGTTTGGCGTAGTGGAACCTGAAGTAATTATCACCGCCAACAATAATACTATAACTAACCATAGGGGTTTTTTATTGATCATTTTTACTCACATCCTATATAACAAAATATTCAATTATACCGTTAACAATACCTTCAGCCAGCTTTTCTAAAAAATGGGGGTCGGATAATTTGGCGCGGTCGCCTTCATTGGTGAGGAAGGCCACCTCAACCAATACAGCTGGCATCTGCGAGGCTCTAAGTACGGCGAAATTTGCCTCGCGAATGCCATAATCGCTTAGCCCCCCCGAGGAGAGCAAAGATTTTTGTATGCATTCCGCTAAACGGCGGCGAGCCGCGCGGTCGTAGTTATCGTCGCCCACCGGAGCATAAAACCAGGTGGAGCTACCATTGGCCTGAGGGTTATTGTCGGCGGCATTTACATGTACACTAATCATAATATCAGCTAGGGCGGCATTAGCCGGCGCCACTCTTAGCTCCAGCGAAAAATCCGTGGTTTCGTCACGGGAAAGCAGTACCTTTGCGCCTTTTTTGTTTAACATATCCTTCATATGGAGCGCTATATCATAATTAATATCTTTTTCCGCCAAATCGCCCACCATTGCTCCGGGGTCTATTTTACCGTTCTCGTTTATGGAAGCATGACCGGGGTCAATATAAATCAAGTGACCAATTAGCGGGCTTAGACCCACACTTAAACTAATCTGGCTGGCATAGCCCTGCTCAAGCATATTGTAATGCAGCAGGTTGTTGCCGCTGAAAGTAAGGATATTATTAAAAGCGCCCTCAATAGCAACCGCAAGACCCCCGGTACCGTTTTTGGGCAAGCTGCCGCTGATCGACATATCGGTGATGATGCTAAAACCGTTGCCAAACTCTTTTACTTCATAGCGTATCATGCTATCCCCGCTTAAAGTAAGCTGATAGCCAAAATTCTCCTCCTGCCACTGGCAAGTGATTTTACCCTGGGCAGCATTCCCGGCAAAAACTGGCGGCGCGGCGCGGGGCAAAGCTGCCCCGGAGCTTAAGGCTTGATCAAAGCGGATATAGTCGCCATGTACCCAGCCCAGGCCTTGAGGGCTTTGCACCTCGTACCAGAGGCCTTGGCTAGCCTGCACATATAGGCGGTCGTCACCGGAAAGCTTGGCAATTATTTCCCCTGCCGGAGTCTGGCGCAGGTTTAAGGTCTCCGAGTTTACGGTTGCCGGGGCATAGGCATTGTCTAGAGCCGGCGCCGGGGTCTGGTAATTGGCTACGACCAGCCATTTGGCAACATAGCCGGTTTTGCCATTATAGGAAACAGCATACCAATAACCGCTTTCACCGCTGACACTAAGGCTGCTTGAGCCGCTAAAACTGCCCAGCAAAGCTTTATCCGTACCCGGCCCCCCCCGCACATTGACACTGCTAAAAGCGGCTTTTACCGTAGCGGGTAAGTTATTGTTCTGACTAATATTTAAATACGCGGCATTAATATAAGCCAGCACACCGCCCTGATAGCGTATGGCGTACCAATCATCTTCGCGGTTTAGAACCACAAAGCTATCATTTGTATTTGCCTTAGCAATAATACTATGAGCTATACCCGGTCCGCTGCGTATATTGAGGTCGTCGGTAGTAACAGTGCCGATAATATCGGCATAAGCCGGCGCAGCCACAGTCAGCAAAAGCAAGATGGCTGGTAATAAAGCAGTGTATAGCCGTGCAAAAAGATGTTTAATATTATATGCCATAGCAGTTTACCTCGATAAAATGATCTATTAAAATGATCCGGTAAAATGATTTATCAGTAATTATTCTACAATTGTATCTGTTTTTCCTGCCAATTCCTTCAAGGCGCCTCTAATTTTATCCCATATATCAAATTACCATTTGCCCTCTATACAAGCTCCTTGAAAAATGCTATTATTAACTTATCGACCAAAGTCGCTAATAAAAAACACGAATTTGACCTTCTCCTGAATCCTGAATACTCGATACTCGATACTTGCGGGCTTTAGCCCGCCTTAGAAAATGTTCATCATATCCGGCTATTTTTTTTCAGGGCTTGTTCAAGCAGATTTCACATAGCGGTTTTATGCTATTGTCATGAAGAAATTTATTACCTAAGGAGGTAGAAAAAATGAGCGAGCACAAAAAAGAAAATTACTATCTGGAGTTAACCGCTTCGCCACAAGTTAATGCAGAACCGATAATAGAACATGAACGGGTACAAATCCAAGCGCTTACCATTTCCCAAGCACTGCCCCAGCAAAAAATCCCAACCCCATCAGAAACCCAGCCCCAGGCGGACTATATTTGGCAAAGCGCGCTTGAGTCGGAGCAAGAGCAAAAAATTAATTTCACCCCGGCTTACGCACCTTATGGCCGCAAAAATAAAAAGAAGAGCAAAGGTTATGGCCTAAGCCGTCTGGCTGTGGTAGCCTTGATGTTTTGTTGCCTGGTTTTTTCCTCCATACTGGGTTTTGGCGGCGGCTGGCTGGCTGGTCATAATAATAACCCTGTGACGTCTGTTACAGAAAGCAATTATGCACCGGATTCTTCAGCAAAATTCGCGGCTTATTTAGCGGATCACATGGCAGCCCTGCCGGAAGGCATTGCCCTCACCACAGCGCAAATAGCGGCTCTCACGGCAGATTCAGTAGTAGAAATAGAAACACAAGTAGCGGTAGCTGGCTATAATTTCTTTGGCCGTTCCATAGCCGACCGTCTCGTACCGGCGGCTGGCTCCGGAGTTATTATAGCCGAGACCGGTTATATCATTACCAACAACCATGTAATAGAGAACGCGCAAAAAATCGACATCACTTTACGCAATGGCCAAAAATATGAAGCCAAGCTAATTGCCACCGACCCCAAAACCGATGTGGCGGTAATAAAAATAGAAGCCGCGGGCTTAAAAGCCGCCACTATTGGCGACAGCAAAGCCCTGGTGGTTGGGGAACCGGCAGTGGTTATCGGCAACCCCTTAGGGCAATTGGGCGGCACAGTTACCAGCGGAATTATCTCAGCTTTGGATCGCGCGGTAACCTTTCAAGAAGACGACGGCACTACCAAAACCATGAACCTGCTGCAAACAGACGCCTCCATCAACAGCGGCAATTCCGGCGGCGGCCTTTTCAACCAATACGGTGAATTAGTAGGCATAGTAGTAGCCAAAAGCAGCGGCATTGCCATTGAAGGCTTAGGTTTTGCCATACCGGTAAATGATGTGCGCGGTGTAATAGACGACCTGATAACCTATGGCTATGCCCGCGGGCGCATCGCCTTAGGCGTCAGTCTGATCAATATCCCGGACGAACAATCAGCCAGAAGAAACAACCTCACCACACCCGGGGTTTATATTCTAAGGGTAGAAGCCGGCAGCAATGCCGAGCGGGGCGGGCTAAAGCAAGTAGACCGCATAGTACGCATAAACGGCACAGAAATCACAGAAGCCGCCCAAGTAAGCGAAGCCATCCAAAAACTATCTGTAGGCGACAGCCTTACGGTAGAATATGAACGTGAAGGCAAACCATACAGCGTAAACATAACCATGCAAGAAACCGTACCGGAAAGCATAAGAGCAACCAAAACATCATATTAAAACCGGGCGCCCGTAGGGGCGGGGTTCCACCCCCGCCCGAACCGGGCGCCCGAATGGACGGGGTTCCACCCCCGCCCGAACCGGGCCCAACAAATAATTCCCCTCCTCAGGAGGGGTGGCGCAAAGCGCCGGGGTGGTTATATGGAATTTTCAACCAAGGCTCATATTTTGGTAGTGGATGATGAAGAGAAGATCCGCGCTCTTATCCGTAAATATGCCGAATTTGAGGGTTATCGGGTCAGTGAGGCTGCGGATGGCATGGAAGCGGTGTTGCTGTGCCGTAAACAGGATTTCGATTTAGTGATACTGGATATTATGATGCCTGTTTTAGATGGCTTTGCCGCCTGCCGTGAAATCAAAAAGGAAAAAGACCTCCCTGTGCTGATGCTTTCGGCACGTGGTGAGGAATATGACAAATTGCTGGGTTTTGAATTGATGGCGGATGATTATGTAGTCAAGCCCTTTTCCCCGCGGGAACTCTTAATGCGCGTTTCCGCTATACTCAGGCGCTTTGGTAAAAGTCCTTTACCCCGGGAATTGCTTAACTTTGAAGGGCTGTCTATCGACGCGGCCGGACGCCTGGTATATGTAGACGGGCAAAGGGTGGAGCTTTCCCCCAAGGTTTATGACCTGCTGTGGTATCTGGTGAACAACCGCGGTATCGCCTTGACCCGCGAGCAGTTGATCAGCGCGGTGTGGGGTTATGATTTCTTTGGCGATGACCGTACCTTAGATACCCATATTAAGCTTTTGCGCAATAGCTTGGGTCCGTACCGCCGCTTTGTGGTTACCTTGCGCGGTGTAGGCTATAGATTCGAGGGATAATAATGCCGTCAAAACCCGCCCACAGAACTCAGCCCCCTTTAAGCTGGCGTATCTTCTTTTATTTATTGGGTTTTGCCGCGCTTTTAGTGTTATTATTATGGCTATTTCAAATAGTATATCTTGATACATTTTACCGTAAAGTAAAAATCAATGAAATAACCGGCGCGGCGGCTATTATCGGGCATAATATCGAAAATATCAATAATGAAGAACTGCTCTCACTAATGGACCGTCTGGCCTCCGAACGGGAGCTTTGCATACGCATTTATAATTTAAGCGTGGTAGGCAATAATGAACGCCTAGACGATGTATTTGCCTATGACGCGGATGTATTGCCCGGTTGTGTTATCCATCATCTGAGCTTAGCGGAAGTAGCATATTTCTACAATAGCGCCCTGGATGCCGAAGGACCGTATACCCAAGTTATAAGCGGTGATTATCTACGCAACCGTACTTATAATCCGGGCTTTTTTTTCAGCCGTCCCACCGTTATTAGCAGCGGTGAAAGCATGATCTTAAGCCAGGTGTTTAATACCAGTAATGGCGATGAATTCCTGGTGCTGTTAAACCTAAAACTGGAGCCGGTAGACGCCACCGTGCATACCTTACGTATACAATTGTATTTCATTACAGCTCTCATGATTGTAGCAGCCTTGGTGCTTTCTTTTCTCATTTCACGAGGCTTAGCCATTCCTATCACACGCATCAATAATGGCGCCAAACGTCTGGCTGCCGGGGATTTTAGCGTATCTTTCGACGGTAAAGGTTATCGGGAAAGCGGCGAACTGGCTCAGACCTTAAATTTCGCCGCTGCCGAGCTATCCCGTGCGGAACGCTTACAGCGGGAGCTTATCGCCAATATCTCCCATGATTTACGCACCCCTTTAACCATGATTGGCGGCTATGCCGAAGCCATGCGCGATTTGCCCGATGAAAACAACGCGGAAAACGCCCAAGTGATCATCGACGAGGTTAAGCGATTAAGCTCTCTCGTGAACGCGGTACTAGACCTTTCCAAGCTGCAATCCGGCGTGGCGCAGCCCCATTTTACTGAATTTGATTTAGGGGAGCTTACAGAAAGCCTGGTAGAGAATTATCGCCGTTTGCTAACCCAGGAAGGTTATAAAATCATATATGAAGGAAGCGGGGAAGCCTGGGTAAAGGCGGATCAAAAAAGAATAGAACAAGTACTTAGCAATTTCATCAACAATGCCCTAACCTATACCGGCCCGGAAAAGGATATAAAAATACGCCTAAGCAACTTGCGGGAAAAAGTACGCCTGGAAGTAATAGACAGCGGTGTTGGAATAGCCGCTGAGCACTTAAACGAGATCTGGCAGCGTTATTACCGCTTGGAAGGAGCGCATAAACGCGCGGCGCACGGAGCTGGCCTAGGCCTTTCCATAGCGCGCCAAGTATTGGAGCAGCATAATGCGGCCTATGGCGTGGAAAGTGAAATTGGACACGGCAGTATTTTCTGGTTTGAGCTGCCGCTATTGCCATAAAACATTTTTAGTACCTTACGGGCAGTTTTCATAAATAAAAAACAAGCATTTGCGCGAGGTGTATTATTTTTATTAAACGTTTCGCTATGCGAAAACGATTTGGAAAATACTACTCCCCATACAATTCCCGCAGCAAATCCCTAACCCCCAAAGTATTCTCCTTAATCTGCCGATAGCCATAAAAAACACTGCCGCTGATGCCCAATTCTTCATTGAGGCTTATTTGCCGCTCAATTTCCGCCGCCGTGCTCCATGCTGCTTCATCGGAACTGCCCAATCGATAAGCGCCATGTCCAATATATAAACGCACCCCTGTATCGCGGCAAACATCCGCCCACCAGCGGGCAAGTTTGGCATAATCACTGCCTTCTTTGCCAATAGGCCAATAGAGCTGCGGCACAATATAATCCAACAAGCCTTCTTTGACCCACTGGCGGGTGTCGGCATAAATCTGGCTATAGCTTTCAAAACCGTTGCTATCCGAACCTAGAGGGGAATTCTTGCTGTTTTGCCAGATGCCGCTGGGGGATACGCCAAAAGCCGCGTCAGGCCGCACTTGCCGCACTAAAGCTTGAATCTCAATAATCAGGCTTTGTGTGTTTTTGCGCCGCCAATCACCCAGTGCCAGTTGGGCAGGCTGTCCGTATTTAGCATAGGTGGCGCTGTCGTCATAATTGGGGTTGGAAGGGTAGAAATAATCGTCTAAATGTATGCCATCCACTTCATAATTTTCCAATATTTCGCGAATGCCGGCCAGAACCAGAGCTTGGGCTTGCGGTTCACCGGGGTTTAAATAAAGGCGCCCGTCGCCTGCGGCAAATGTTAAGTCCGCGCGCTCCTTCAGCGGCGAATCTTTAGGCAAGAAATCATGGCTGTTTTGCGGTTCGTCCTTGCTGCCCATGGTCAGTCGATAGGGGTTGACCCAGGCATGCAGCGCTAGATTGCGGTTATGAGCTTCCTCAATAATAAAAGCCAGCGGGTCATAGCCGGGATCTAATGAAGCGCTGCCGGTTAAAAATTGTGACCAGGGAAAGATTTGCGAATGATAAAGTGCGTCCCCGCTGGGGCGCACTTGAAAAAATACGGTATTCAAACTACTGTTACAAACAGTATCCAATATAGCAGTAAGTTCTTCTTTTTGTTTTTCTGCCTCCCCTATTGCCTTGGGGAAATCTATATTCACCACTGTAGCTATCCACACTCCGCGCATTTTCTCCGGCAATAAAGGTGTTATAGATGATGGTGGGTCAGGGGGTGCTAAGGGCAAAGTGTAAGAAACTATGGGCGCAGATCCCTTTGCAGCAGAGCCTTCCTCCGGCAAAACTGTACTGCCCCCAAAAAAGACTTCAGAAGCTTGTGCCCAAGCGTCGGTATCATCATCTACCCAAAATACCCGGTTAGATTTACCGTAGAAAATGATAAAAATTATCGCCGCTAAAGCAAATATGAAAATGATAATCCACGGAAGCTGCCTTTTTACAATGCCCATATCATTTCACCATATCTATCTGGAGTGGTTCTTCAAACGCTTCTGTTTGTACATTTTGCGGTCAGCCCTATTAATAATGCACTGAGGGGTGCTACAGTGCTTATCCCGGCAGGATTGTGCTTTACACAGCTCCAGCGGGATACGGTCTACCATTTCTATGCCGTAGCTAAAAGCCAATGGTATATCAGAGTTTTCATGACTGTTGAACTCTTCAGTTTTTTCTACCAAACGAGCAATAATCCGTTCAGCGCCTTTAGTCGTTATGCCCGAGAGGATCAGCAAAAACTCATCGCCGCCGACACGGCAGAATACATCTTGGGAACGGATAACACTATTTACTATGTCGATGAAATTGATGATATAGCGATCACCTTCGTCATGGCCTTTTTGATCATTAATTTGTTTAAAACTGTCCAAATCAAAATAGCATACCGCAAAGTGACTGCGGCTTTGTATTAAACCATTAATATATTCCTGGGCATACAGTTGGTTGTAAGCAGGGAATTTGGCGTCGCGGTACATAATATGCTGTAAACGTTCATTAAGTACTATGGTTTCGGAAATATTTGTGAGCATGTGAAAATAAGCTTCTTTATTATTTGCCCATACACCGGGCATGGAATTTACCATGTACCACTTACCGTTTTCCATATTGTATAGCCGCCACTCTTCATCCTGCTCCTGCTCAACTGTTATATGAGCTTGTAACTGCCGCACCAAATGCGCGGTGTCCGGCGGCATATCTGCCAGGGCGCTGTAATTATTGAGATTCTCACGGCCATGTAAAAGATCGCCGCTATCCTTTCCCAGCACAAAAAGAGAAATATCGGCAAAAGAAAGGATGATTTCCAAAATATTCTGGCTTTGGGTCAGCTGTAAATCCCGCTTAGCCAGCATAACAGCCATTTGGTTGAATGTATCCGATATTTTGCCCATAAAATCAATCTTTTGCTTATAGCGCCCACCGGCAATTTGCTCCACCTTCCATACCAGATGCAGCATATTTGCATGTAATTCTTTTAAGCCGCCTGCCAGATAGCTTCTGCGGGGAGGGAAAGCCACATCTAAATTGCCGCGAGCCATAGCTAAAGCATATTCTTGCAGCTCTTCTAACTGATGAGAGAGCTTGAGCATACGCTCACCAATGACCAGCAGTTTAGGATCATCACTCTCAAGCGCTTCCTCCGCTATGTACTCTCCATTTAAAAAACCATCCAGCCAGGCCTTAATAGCCCCTAAGCTTACCTCCATAACAGCTATTTATCCTCCACATTGGTCTGCTTGGCAGCCTTTAACTCCTAACTTGGCCTGCTTCGCTGGCCATTAATCCCGTTTCTCCTTAAAGCGGCAAATCCGTTCAACTGAAGCTCAACAATCTATTCTCCTTATTCTACCTGAAATACCTCTAATTTGCAAGTAATAATACATATTTATCAGCATATTTTTTATAATAAGAATTATCAATTAATATTTTTATCAAATATGAGGATAATACCCGCCTTATAGACGGGTATTATCCATTTTAGACGGGTATTATCCATTTTATTTGATTGCCGTAACTTATCGACCAAAGTCGCTAATAAAAAACACGAATTTGACCTTCTCCTGAATCCTAAATACTCGATACTCGATACTTGCGGTCGAAGATCGCGTTAGTTATCAGTTATTGCCAGCCGGTTTGCGCTGCGTAAAATGCCCATTTCATCCAAGCTGGGGCGCCTGGGTGAGGTGTGTTGCGTGGTTCGTTTAAGGCCATTTTCAACGCGCAGTTTTTGAAGCCTTCTGTCATGATATATTGATCCGGCGGGGCTTCGCCGCAGCGGATTTGGCTCGTGCTATAGTAAATCCAGGTATTGGCATATGTCCTTTGATTGCTGCCGCTGCGTCCGTCCCTCACTTGACCCATATAAGTCCATTGAGCGGGGAAATTCGTATTCCACCAGGCATTGTCGTCCCAAACGCAGTTAGTGGCGTTAGCGGTACCCCTGTTGTAAACCTCTACGGTATAGGCATGGGTACCTAAACGTCCAT
>Ga0082212_10013892_pt1 | contig 10055 bp, 11 predicted proteins | sample TergutNt197P3_FD_71548 | JGI IMG/M metagenome (GOLD analysis project Ga0082212, IMG submission 71548) | Neocapritermes taracua P3 segment gut microbial communities from Petit-Saut dam, French Guiana - Nt197 P3 | ecosystem: Host-associated > Arthropoda: Insects > Digestive system > Gut ... | reverse complement strand
CCACGGTAACCTAAATTTTTATTTTATCTGTTAGGAGGAAAGAGATGAAAAGATTATTGGTCCTTTTCGCAGCTGTTGCGGTATTGGTATCGTGCAGCAGATCTGCCAACCAGGAAACGACAGCAGAGACAAAAAGCGTAGTGTTTCTCTGCTCAACGCTTGGAGACATGGGTTTTCTGGATAATGCCTGGGAAGGCATTCAGAAAATATGTGACAGCAACGGGTATACCAAAACGGCCATTGAAATGGGAAGCGATACATCCGCTTATCAGGCTGCCTACCTGGATGCGCTGGATTCAAAGAAGTACAATGTGTTTATTACAGCTCTTACCGGCGGTTTAGGCGATTTAACCGTTAGATATGCCGCGGAGTTTCCGGAGTATCAGTTCATTGTTTTTGATGTCAGCCGGACCCTGCAGGTAGAAAGTTCCAATCTGGTAGCGCTGACATACCGGCAAAATGAAGGCGCGTATCTGGGCGGAGCTTTTGCGGCGCTGATGACCAAAACCGGAAGAATAGGCATTTATCTGCATGCGGAAAGCCCCATATTGAATGATTTTGCTACCGGGTTTTATCAGGGGGCAAGCGACATCAATCCCAATATTCGAATCTACACGGCATACGGCGCCGGTGTTTCAGGCGATTCTGCCCGTTCTGCAGAATTGACCAATGTTATGCTTAACTCCGGCGTTGATGTAATCTACGGCTGTGCGGCAAGTTCAAATCCGGGATTATTTCAGAATATACTGGACCGGGGAGCTTTCTCAAGCGGACTGTACGCCATCGGTTCTGATTTTGACCAGTGGTACAGGTATACCAATTCCAATTCACCCGCGATTGCCCAGGGAGTAATAACTTCAGTGGTAAAGAATGTCGGGGATTCACTGGTAACCGTTTGGACCAATCTGGAAAATGGAAGCCTGTCATGGGGCAATCTCTTTTTCTTCGGCATTACCGAAGACAGCGTTGGCCTGGCAAAGAATGAATACTATAAAGCGAATGTTCCGGCGGATATTCAGGCGCAGATGGAAACCATTGAAACCAGAGTTCGCAGCGGAGAGATAAAGGTTAAATCCTATTTTGATTTTGCAAACCATGAAGAATTTGTGAGTTTTGCCGCACAAACCAGAAGCTGATAATTTTGGAGTAATTCCATGTCCGATACCGCTGCCGACTACATTTTGCAGATGCGCAACATTGTAAAGATATATCCAAATGGATTTGCAGCCAACAAGGGAATCAATCTTGATATTCGCCGGGGGGAGATCCATGCCCTGGCAGGTGAAAATGGAGCGGGCAAAACTACATTAATGAACATTCTGTTTGGTTTTGAAGATTGCCAGGAAGGTCAAATCGTAATAAAAGGCAGGTCTGTATCCATAAAAAACCCGCTGGACGCCATTGCCCACGGTGTCGGAATGGTTCACCAGCACTTCATGCAAATTCCGAAATTTACGGCAGCGGAAAATATTGTCCTGGGCATAGAACCAAACAAGGGACTCCTGTTTGACAAAAAGAAGGCCATAGAACTATCCCAGGATATCGCCGACAAATACCACTTTGACATAAAAGTTGACGGTATCCTGGATGATCTGAGTATAGGCCAACGCCAGAAAGTTGAGTTACTCAAGGTTCTAATCCGGGGAGTTGATGTGTTGATTCTTGATGAACCTACCGCTGTTCTTACACCCCAGGAAACGGAGGAACTTTTTGTTCAGTTAAAAAAACTCAAGGAAAATGACATCTCCATTGTTTTTATCTCCCATAAGCTGGAAGAAATAATGCAATTGTGCGATCGCATTACTGTTTTGCGCCGCGGCGCCAGCGTCGGTACCGATTTGATATCGAATTTAAATGAGGCAAAGATCGCCCGGATGATGGTCGGCAGAGATGTCGGTTTGACAATTAAAAAAGAAATTCATGCGCCAAAAGAAAAAATTGCGGAAATAAACGATATTGCCTATGTTGATAATGAAGGCCGCCGGATGCTCAGCAATCTGTCTTTCAATATCAAAGCGGGAGAAATTGTCGGCATAGCCGGTGTTGAAGGAAACGGCCAGCAGCAAATAGCCGATCTGCTCAGCGGTATAATACCTGTTCAAAGCGGCTCGATTCGTATTATGGGAACCGAAATAAAGGGGAAATCCATTCGGCGAATACGCGAACTTGGGGTTGCGTATATATCCGAAGACAGAATGAAGTATGGGTGTGCGCCGGATCTTTCTGTCCGGGACAACATTGTCGCTGACAGAATTTACCGGAAAGAATTTCGCCGGGGATTGTTTTTGGACAGAAAAAAAATCGAACAGTTTGTGGATGAATGCATCAGGGATTTTACCATTGCCTGTGATAATCAGACGGCGCCGGTTAAATTTCTTTCCGGGGGCAATATCCAGAAGGTTGTTGTAGCCAGGGAATTTACTTCCGGAGCCAGATTGATTATTGCCAATCAGCCAACCAGAGGTATTGATGTTGGCACTACCGAAATGATACGGAAAAATATTGTAAAAATGGCAAAAAATGACAATATTGCGGTTCTGCTTGTTTCATCAGACCTGAATGAGATCCTGGAAGTTTCAGATCGTTTGTTTATTATCCGCAAAGGAAAGTTTGTTGCACATCTTAAGGATACACAAAAAGTATCTGAAGAATTGCTTGGAGAATTTATGCTTGGAGTACAGTCCATGTCTGCGCAGGAAATGGGCGCTGAATTATGAAGCAGAGCGTACAAAGAACCGAACTGCTGTTTGAATTCCTCAGGGTAGTTCTGGCACTGTTAATTGCCTACGCTGTTGTTCTGGTGTGTATTGCGCTGATGTTTACCCGGCCTCTGGAAAGTTTATATTATTTCATTGTTGGTCCGTTTAGTTCTGTCAGACGTTTCGGTAATTTAATAGCCCGGATGATACCCTATATGTTTACCGGTGCGGGGATGTGTTTCTGCTATGCAGCGGGCCGGATGAATCTTGCCGGTGAAGGCGGATTTATGTTTTCAGGGTGCATAATAACCCTGCTGGCAATGTCCCTGGCAAACGTCGTACCCCATGTGATGCTGATCATCATCCTTATTATGGCGGGTGGGTTATGCGGTATGTTTGCAACCAGTATTCCGGCGGTGCTTCGTGAAAAGCTCGGAACAAATGAACTTGTTGTGTCCCTGATGATGAATTATACCTTGATGTATCTGTCAAATTATATTTTAAAATTTTTTATGCAGGATCGTACTACCGTTTATATTACTTCCGAACCGCTTCCACTTTCCGCAAAGCTTTTTATTCTGATAAACAGGACGGATATTCACTCGGGATTACTGATCGGCCTGGCGGTTGTCATCATTACGGTACTGATTTTCTACAAAACCCCTTTGGGCCTGGCTATAAGAATTTGCGGCGCAAATTCAAAATTTGCGCAGTATGCGGGCATACGAATGACCGGAACCCTGATAACCGCGCAGCTTTTGGCTGGTTTTCTGGCAGGCATGGGCGGTGCCATTGAGATTATGGGCAATTACCAGCGGTACCAGTGGGTCTCCCTGACCCAATATGGTTTTGATGGCCTTCTGGTTGCCGTTTTGTCCCGGAAGAATCCTGTTTTTGTTCCTCTTGGTGCGTTTCTTCTGGCGTATATGCGAATTGGAGCCAATATTTTGAATTTCAATACCAGCGTTCCCATTGAATTCGTTCAGGTAATGCAGGCGATTCTTATTATCCTGATTGCTGCACAGACATTCCTGGAAAAACAGAAAAACAGCATCATTTTCAAAGATGCCCAGCAGCAGATGAAGAGCGAACAGGAAAAAGCCATATGAACAATATTGAAGCAATCTGTAATTTTCTTTTTACCGTTTTACGTATGGCTACGCCGCTCATATACGGCGCTTTGGCGGTATGCGTAACCAGACAGGCCGGTTTGCGTAATATGGCTGTGGAAAGCATGATGTTGAGCAGCGCCCTCTGTGGGGTTATTGTCAGCGGCTACCTGAACAGCCTGGGCCTTGGGCTGCTCGGCGGTATTATCGGCGGAATACTCATTTCTCTGGTTATAAGCTATGCCGCATTTATTTGCAAAACCGATCTCTGGATGACCTGTATTGCCATGAATACAGCCCTTGTTGGCGGGACCATACTGGTCATGTATCTTCTGACCGGGCAAAAAACCAATACTCTCGGTCATATTCTAAGCAAAGCAATGGATAGCTGGGACATTCCATTATTAATAAATATTCCCATTATTGGCGCAGTTCTTTCAGGACAAAACGGTTTTACCTACATAGCTTTTTTCCTTATTTTTGTTGAGTGGTTTTTTCTCTTCAAGACTACCGTAGGACTGCGTATCCGTGCCATAGGACAAAATCCGCAGGCAGCCGCATCGGTAGGCATCAGTGTCAATAAAATGTATTTTCTGTCATTCGGTATTTCCGGTTTCTTTGCCGCACTGGGCGGTATGTTTATGTCCATGGGTTATTTGAAATGGTTTGCCAGAGACATGATAGCGGGACGTGGGTACATATCCATGTCTGCTGCGAATATTGCTGATGGTATGCCTGTTGGAGCGGCGTTAGTCGCCATTCTTTTTGGTTTTTCTGATGCGGTGGGAAATTACGGACAGGCAACCAACAAAATGCCCGGGGAGTTTGCCTTTATGTTTCCCTATGTGGCAACGATAATGTTGTTGGTTGTTATGAATCTGTACAAAAAAGCAAGATATAACAGAAAACAAAAACAGAGAATCGAGGACGCGCGGCGGGGAGAAGATTTCGGAAAAGAAACCCTTATTCAAGGATCAGATGGAGTTTCTGTCAGGTATGAATGAGATTATCAGGACAATAATTGAACGGAGAAGCATACGGGGCTTTTCTGAAAAGCCAATACCCCGGGAAGACCTGGAATTAATCATTCAATGCGGACGATATGCTCCCAATTCCTGGAATAACCAAAGTTATCTTGTTACCGTTATTCAGGACAAAACAGTTATACGAAAACTGGCGGAAATTACCCAGAAATATCTTGACGGGCCTCTGGAGGACTATTTGTTTTTCGGATCGTCATCCATTATTATTGTTTCTGATAAAAGGGATAATTTGGTACGCCTTGCCGATGCCGGCTGTGTACTGGAAAATATGTTCATTGCGGCCCAGAGTATGGGGATTGGATCTGTATGGATTAACCAGTTTTTCACATTGTCGGAAAAGGAAGAAGTTATCGGTTTTTTTGAAACCCTGCAGATTCCAAGGGAGTATATTGTTTGTGGTATCGGCGCTTTCGGTTATGCCAACGTGTCCCCGAAAATGCGCGAGCTAAAATCAAAAGTAGTATATTTTTAGGAGGAAAATTATGAGCCTGCACATTGAAGCTAAATATGGAGAAATTGCTCAAAGGGTTATTCTCTCAGGGGATCCTCAGAGAACTTCATCCATGGCCGCCAAATACCTGCAGGATTGCAGGTGCATTAATGAGCAAAGGGGGGCATTGGGCTACACCGGCATCTACAAAGGGCAGGAAGTTACCCTGATGACAAGCGGTATGGGAATTCCTTCAATGCTGATTTATGCAACAGAACTCTACAGGGATTATGGCTGCAAAAAAATAATACGAACCGGTACGGGAGCGGCTTACAAAGCAGAAATGGCTCTGAATGATATTGTATTATCCCAGGCGGTATGCACAACATCATCATTAAATGACCATCTTTTTAACGGTACTTTTGCTCCTATTGCGGACTTTTCCCTGTTGTATAAGGCGTACAATCTGGCAAAGGAGCGACAGCATACCGTTTATGTGGGCAACACTGTTTGCAATGACCGGCTTTACCGGTTATCCGGAGTTTACCGCGCTGAACAATGGCGGGACTATGGGGTGCTGTGTTCAGAAATGGAAGGGGCGGCCCTGTATACAGTAGCGGCTCAATTCGGCTGTGAAGCATTGATGATGGTGTCAATACTTTCATACATGGAAATAAAAGAAGGTAAAGAGATTAATCATCGTCATTTGGACAAAGGGAAGAATAATTTAGAAGATATGGTTGTACTTGCCCTTGATACGGTACTGGAATGAATATCGTATTACAAACAATTTGTGAGCGCAGCAGTGTGCGAAACTACCTTGATCGCCCGATAAGCGATTCAGAAATGGCGATTCTTGAAACAGCCGCCCTTGCGGCTCCTACTTCACTGGATTTGCAGCAGCAGAAATTCTTTTTTATTCGCAAAAGAGAATTGCTTGCGGTAATTGAAAAAGGGGTTATTGAAGCTGCCAAAGAACGGAATGAGGATGATTATCTTCAACGCCTTGCAGAACGGGAAAACAAAGTGTTGTTTGGGGCTCCCTTATTGATCATTATTGCCGTTAATACGGCCAATAATTATATTGATGTGGATGCCGGTATTGCCGTACAAAGCATAGCCCTTGCGGCACGTTCCGTTGGGCTGGATTCTGTAATCATGGCAGCGCCTGACAGGATTTTTACGGGCCCTGACTCCGGACGCTATACCGACTTGATTGGATTCCCGCCGGGTTTCCGCTTTGCAATCAGTATAGCCGTAGGATATGCAGCTTTACCAAAAATTCCGCATACTCATACCCTGGATAATATCATCCGGTTTGATTAGGCACTGAAACCTGACCAAAAAGGCAGGGCTTTTCAATACGGTGATTTTATATTATACTTTTGAAAAGAACGGAGGCGTAAAATGAAACGAATTTTTTTGGCAACTCTTATTCTGCTTATAACTGGTATCGCGGTATTTGCCCAGCAAACGACAGCCCTGGAAACTACAAACCGCCCGACTTCGGGCCAGACAAAGGAAGAGGCACGAGAATATCTCAACCAGGGGAGGTCGTTTGCCACGCAGTTTGACGCGTCCCAGGCGGAACTGAACGTCCGGAATACCAGCAACAATGACATGCACACTTTTAACCGGCTGAGGGACGAACTTGACAGGCTGGAAGCGGCCATAACCCAGGAACAAAACAGGCGGGCGGCAAGTCTTGACAAGGGACTCAAGGTAGAACAAGACTCCATCGACGGTATTCAGCCGCTAATCGATCAATACAAGGCTAAACTGGCAGAACTGGAAGCTTTTTCAAGGTAAAGATTTTCGGGTATAGTACCCTCTAATTCCTGAACGAGTGTATTGGGGCGGGTATCCTTCCGCCCCTGCTGATAAAGGCGTCGCTTTGGGCGGGGTTTACCGCCATAATCGGCGCGCCTCCCAACAATCCGCCGAATTCCGCCCAGTCGCCGGCTTTTTTGCCCGGCACGGGGATAACCCGCACCGCAGTAGTTTTGTTGTTCACCATGCCGATTGCCATTTCGTCGGCGATAATCGCGGAGATGGTAGCGGCGCTGGTATCGCCGGGCAGTGCTATCATGTCCAGGCCGACCGAGCAGACCGATGTCATCGCCTCAAGTTTATCCAGGCTGATCGCGCCGTTTTTCACCGCGGCAGCCATCCCCTCGTCCTCGCTGACGGGGATAAAGGCACCGGAAAAGCCTCCGACGTGGGTAGACGCCATGATGCCGCCTTTTTTAACCATGTCGGTCAGCATGGCAAGGGCTGCCGTGGTTCCGTGGGTTCCCGCGGATTCAAGGCCCATCTCCTCAAGGATCCGGGCAACCGAATCGCCCACCGACGGGGTCGGCGCAAGCGAAAGGTCCAAAATACCGAACGGTACGTCCAGCCGCCGCGCCGCCTCCATCCCAACCAGCTGACCCATGCGGGTAATCTTGAACGCCGTTTTTTTGATGGCGTCGGCCAGCTCGTCAAAGCTGGCGCCCCGGAGATTTTCCAGGGCGGCCTTTATCACACCGGGGCCGGAAACCCCTACGTTCAGGCAATTTTCAGCCTCGCCCACCCCGTGAAAGGCCCCCGCCATAAAGGGGTTGTCCTCCGGGGCGTTGCAGAACACCACCAGCTTCGCACAGCCGATGCCGTCCTGGGCCGCGGTTTGTTCCGCCACCTGTTTGATCAGGACGCCCATGCGGCGCACCGCGTCCATGTTAATGCCGCTCTTGGTCGCCGCCACATTCACCGAAGCGCAGACCCTTTCCGTTTGTGAAAGCGCCGACGGCAGCGATGCAATCAGCCGTTCGTCGCCGCCGGAAAATCCCTTCTGCACCAGGGCAGAAAAGCCCCCGACAAAATCAACGCCCAGCTCAATGGCGGCTTCGTCCAGCGTTTGGGCAAAGGGGGTAAAATCGTCGTCACCGCAGGAGGCGGCAACCAGGGCGATGGGCGTTACCGAAATGCGCTTGTTGATGATCGGTATGCCGTATTCGTTTTCGATGTCCCTGCCCGTTGCAACCAGCGGACCGGCGATTCGTAAAAGTTTTTCGCGGATTTTTCTGCGGCATTCGCTGCCGGAAGGCGAGGCGCAGTCCAACAGGGATATTCCCAGGGTAATGGCGCGGATGTCCAGCTTGTACCGCAGAAACATATCCACGGTTTCTTTAATTTCATGTGCTGTATATATCATTGTGTACCTTTGCCAATAATGGCGTGGAGAAAAGCTATGCTTTTCAAATACGATGCATGGTAGAAAAAACTTTTTCGTGCATCATGCTGATGGAAACGTTAAAAGAATCGCCCATTTCGGCAAGTTCCCTTTTTACCGCCTCAAGCGCCATCGTGCTGCACGACAGGTCAACCACCATCATCATCACAAAATTGCCGCTGAGTATGGTCTGGCTGATATCAACGATGTTAATGTTTCTGTCGGCAAGAAAACCCGAAACCCTGGCGATGATCCCCACCTTGTCGGAACCTACAACAGTAATAATTGCGTTCACTTTCCCTCCTCTAAATCATGACTGCCTATTTTATATTCTGTCAGGAACAGATCCAGCACGGTGAGGAAGAAGATCACTATCACCGGGCCGAGAATAAAGCCGTTAAAGCCAAAGGCCAATAGGCCGCCGAGTATGGCAAAAAGTATTATCAACGGATGAAGCTGGATGCGGTCCTTCAAAAAGAACGGCCGGAGAATGTTGTCCGTGCCGGAAATAAAAACCGCCGAAATAAGCATGAACAACAGGCCGCCAGCGATGTCGCCTCCGGCGATTTTAATAACGCCGATGGGGACCCATATCAGCGTTGCCCCGACCAGCGGAATGAACACAAGGATGAAGGTTAGGACGGCAAGCACCAGCGATCCCTTGATGCCGAAAATCACATAGACAAAATACGCAATCAGCGATTGCAGCGCAGCCACGATTATATAGCCCAGAAAAAGATTGCGGGTAATGTCCATAAATTTTGACGTAAGGGCGCTGACATATTCGCTTTTTATCGGGATGGCATGCAGTACCAGCCGGGCAAGGTACGGACCGTCAACATAAAAGAAAAATACCGAAAATGCCAGCAGCAGCATGTTTAACGAAAAGCCGCCGACATTCCTGACGATGTTGCTGCTCAGATACACCACCTGCTGCAGCTCGGTGGTAAGATAGGTTCTGATCTGCTGATCAATATCTTCGGCGGTAATGGTGAGCTGTCCGGCAGAAATGTCGCGGAGAAAAACGGCTATTTTGTCAAAAAGGTCGTGGAGGTATTCGGGCTGTTCGTTGAGCAGTTCGCGGGCCGAACGCGCCATATCCATTATCTGCTGGAAGAAAATCGAGATTACCAGAGAAATCGGAATAAGGATGATGATCACCGTTCCCAGGGTAAAGACCGCCGCCCAAAAACTGCGGAGTATCTTTCCCTTAAGGGTGTTGAAATCGAGATTCCGCACCAGGCGGCGGTGCAGCGGACTTAATATGATGTATAAAAGTATCGCCCAGAGCAGGGGAGTAAACAGGGGCGCCAAAAGCCGCAGCACTGCCAGCAACAGCAGAATGAGAATTGCCCCAAGAACATAGCTCTGAATGGGCCGGTTCAATATGTTCATAGTCCCGCCAGTATCCGTTCCGCGTCGGCTCTGCCGCTGTATGATGCGTTGCGCTGCAGAAGGTCTCTCAGATATTTTTTTGCATCGTCGGGCATTCCCAGGGTAACGCAGGTTTTTCCCAGTTCAAAGAGCGCGTCCCAGTTGTTGCCGTCGAGCCGCAGCACCGCC
>Ga0082212_10013891_pt1 | contig 10055 bp, 8 predicted proteins | sample TergutNt197P3_FD_71548 | JGI IMG/M metagenome (GOLD analysis project Ga0082212, IMG submission 71548) | Neocapritermes taracua P3 segment gut microbial communities from Petit-Saut dam, French Guiana - Nt197 P3 | ecosystem: Host-associated > Arthropoda: Insects > Digestive system > Gut ... | reverse complement strand
GTCTTCGCCGTCTTCGCGCATCAGGTAGGCTTTACCGGTGGTTTTCATGTCTAACTTGCCGGTGATATATTTTTGCCGCACGGCGTATTTTTCAACCTGATCGGCGGTTAAGCGGTATTTTCCACGTTTTACTTCTTCTAAAATCTTTGCAGTAACAAGTTGATTAATAACATCTTGCGCCATAAAACGGCTGCCTTTGTCTTTGATGCCCATTTTTGATGTTACCTGTTTGTGGTTCAACGGACGTAGCGGTTCTCTTCCGAATACGGAGAGTAGGTTGTCGGCGAAAGAGTTTTGTGGTTTATTTTTTTTCGACATAGTAAAATAAAGGTTTAATATTTGATGATTTTTTTGTGTACAGGCGGTTGATTATCAGTGGCTAATCGTAAAATATATAATCCGCCCGGGTAGTTTGAGATGTCCAATTCCTGCGAGGAGGCGTCGGGCAAAATGATTTGTTGTAAACAGACGCCCCACGTGTTATACAGATACATGACGCCGGAAAAAGGCTGTTCAAAAGCAACGGTTACGTGCCAACTGCTCGGATTGGGCGAGATGGAAACGTGATTTTCCGCCGTTTCTTTCTCTTCGATAGATACGTTGGGAGTAAAAGGCTCGCCGAACTCTGCTCCCCAAATCAACTCTGCCAATTCGGGATAGTCAATAAACGGGTTTCTGTTGTGTTGAATTTTGTAAACTTCGTTGTTTCGGTTGATTTCTTTCTCGCTCACAGGGTCTTGCAGATGCCATTTTAACAATAAATTGATAGTCCATTCCGTAAAAACGGAACTGTCGTTTTTCGCCAACATATCGCAACCTTTCCATCCGGCTATTTCATTTTCATAACGTGTTGCCACATAGAAATAGGTACGGGCAAAATCGCCTTTATACTCGTCCGCCGGTTCAAAAACGACTTTGGTGTAACCGTCAAAGGTACAGCCGCCGAGTTTGGAGATGTTGTATTGTGCGCCGCCGGTTTCGCCGAAGGGGTAATCGGCACGGATGGCGTTTACTTTGCCGTCGGTTGGATAGAGATGAAACAAATCAGCATACATAAAGTGTTGTTCATCGCCGCCAAACCAACTTTTCGGAAATGAATGTTCGCGGTTGTAGCAGTCGCAGATGTTGCTGTAATTGCCGCATTGGTCGCCGTTGGGTTTGGAACCGAAAACAAAGGTACAGTCGGAATACATATCCCAAACTGATCCGTCATCGCGTTTGTCGGTGGTTTGAAAGTGCGTCCAAAGGCTGTTGTAAGAGTTAATAGTATGTCCGTCTTTGGTGATTTTTGACAAAGCCGTCTTCAATTCATAGCCCGATTTGTTGTAAGCGTCGTCATAATAGTGCGCCGGAATTTGTCCGTACAGCACGTAAGAGAGTGATAATAAAACGAATAAGATAAAATTTCTCATAATATAATGTATTTTTGTTTATGGGGCAAAGGTACGAATTAATTGATACTTCGACAAGCTCAGTAACAAATGGAGAATTGAGAATGGAAAATTATTTTTTTTTGATTTATGAAACTATTCGTTTTCCATAGTACAAATGTCCTACTTCTATGTCGTCAAAATTTGCAATTTCAGGTAAATGTCCCCATTTTTTATATCCGCATTTTTCTATTAGGTGAATGCTTGCTTCGTTGTTATCAATGATTATTGCCAATAATGTTTTTATGCCTATCATAGAACATTTTGATTCCATATATTCAATTAGTTTTTTTCCAACACCCATTTTTCTATACTGATTATCAATGAAATAACTAATTTCTGCGCTTTGTTTTAGCGCTATTCTTCCCTGTCGGTAAGGCTGAATGAATACAAAACCGATAACGACATGAGCAATTTCTGCGACATAAATGGGATATTCTTTGTGGTTATGTTCTTTATACCATTCCAACCTTGCCTCTTTTGTCCAAGGTGTTAAATACGCCACTTTAAATTTTTCATGGATGGCATGGTTGTATATCTCGTTTATACGGTCAATATCTTCTATTTTTGCATCTCTAATGTTTATCATAACTCATACCTCTAAAACAGGTCCTTTACCTACTACAAACTTGCCTTCATAATACCGTTTTCTGGTCTCAGCGACTTCATTACTCCATTTTTCTATGCCGATAAGTTTCATTCTGCAAAGGTTATACACTTTCATGTTATGCGGATATTGCACGCCTTGCAAAGTCGGCATTAACAGTTTACAGGGGAAATCGGCACATTCGTAACAATACGTTACGCCTTTTTCCAACGCACAGTTCCATGTAGCACATTCTCCGTTTGCCCATTTACATTTTCCTTTTTCATCTCTGCAACCTTTACATATTGTCTCTGCAATCGGTATTTTCAAAAATTCGGAAGCATGTTTTTTATACTCTTCGGTAATGTTACTCTCATACGCACCACAGTTGAAACAATCTAATCCGCAGGGCGCTGTCAATTCTATTTTATTCATTTTCAATGGTTTAATTTATTGGTTTATATTTTTGTTAGTAATACTTTTCAATTCCGCCGAATCCTTTTATTGTTTTATTTTCTTTGGTTTTATTTATAAAATGGTTCAGGCGTTTTTCAAATTCTTCAAGCCGGATTCTGGCAGCTTCAATGTATGCAATTCGGATTCGTTTGTATGAGTCTGAAAAATTTTGATAGTTTTTCCATACTGTTTTGTTTTCTTTCAACTTGTCAAGAATATCATTCGGAAAGATGAAAGGTTCTGCCAAAACTTTTTTTATTTTTTCCTCAAATTTTGGATGTATCAGGTGATTTTCCAATAGCCATTTGAGTCGTTCTTTGTTGGATTGTGAGTAGGTACTCTTGGGATTTCTGGGAGTAAAACGTTGAATTTTATGCTCTTTGTCAAATGCTTTTATGGTGCTGTCAATCCAATCGAAACAAAGGGCTTCTTCGACAGCGTCGTTGTAGGTAATGCTTTTTTTACCTGAGGATTTATTTGGAAATACAAACCAAATTTCATCAGTGGCGTCAAAGTTATCGGAGAGCCATTTTCGCCAATCTTTTCGATTTTCAAAGTATTCTATTTTACTTTCTATGTCCATATTTTTTCTATTTGCATATTGTTTTTTCTCAATTGCCGTTAACACCGGTATCTGTTGCACAACCGCCTGCAAAGGTAGAAAAAAAAATTAATTTTTTGGTTTTTTTCTGCCTTTACAGTCTCTATTTTCGACCATAGAAAGTCATCGTTCAAAAATCAAACTTCCACTAAAAAACAGAAAATTATTACTGCAAAGGCAGGGTTACGCAACGGTTACGTTTGTTGGCTGTTGGCACTTGTTTGCTTGTTGAATATATATTAGTCATCATTTTTCAGGTAACATTTTGATATATTCAATAGCATCATTTACAGTATTTGCGATATCTCCATAATTCACTTCCATATCAATATGCGTTGTATATGTTTGAATCGGTGCTTCTTTACTATTGATACTTCCTATATTTTTTAATAATGTAAAAGAATTGCTACTTGTATTAAATTTATATACATCAACTAATACTTTTGTTTCTGTAATAGTTCCTCCATTCGTATAATATATTGTATTTGCAGGTTTATGTGTGATATAAACAATATATTGTACTTCTGAAAAATAAAAAGGCACAAATTTTTCAGGTAAACATGCCATCTCATGAAAGTTTATTTCAAACGATTGAGGCCAATATTGCACAATCAATATTTTACCATTGGATTTCGAACCTAAATCGTTGGCATATTTGGGCGGTAAGCCATTATATGTTGGTTTAATATCATCAGCACGAAATTTCAATGTGTTTGCTCCTAAAATAATACCTTCGTTATGTTTTGAAATTGTTTCTTTTCGGGCTTGTGTATAAGTTTTTAAATCATTATTTCCGCATAGCGATTCATAAAAAGGATAATATCCTTCTCTGAACAAATCTATTAGAGAGTTTAAAGATAGTTTTTCATTCATTCGATTCATACGGTATTTTTCTGAAAAATAGTACCAATCTAATACTGTGCTTCCGGTAGGATATCGGAGTGAGTCACAATCATAAAAGGCAGAAGTACTCACATTTGTATTCGGGTTTATGACAACTTGTTTCAAAGCGCTACATCCTACGAATGCAGTGTTTTCTATCTGTTTGACAGAGTCAGGTAAATTTATTGATGTTAGTGAAATACAATCGGCAAATGCTTCTTGTTCTATTGACCACAGTTGATTTGGAAAGGTTACGGATTTTAAATTGGTACAGCCTTTAAATGCTTCAAAAGAAATAGACCTTACCGTATTTGGTATAACAACGGAAACTAAATTAGTGTTATTTTTAAAAGCACCTACACTAATTTCTAAAACTTTCCTGCCTTTAAAACTTTCAGGTATTATTATTGTTGTATCCGCCCCCTTATATTTAAGTATCCTAACAAAATTGTCGGGCATTTTTGATATTTCATAATCAGAATTGTTATCACCACAACCACTAAAGCATATAATTCCAAACAATAGTGTTGAAACGAAACATATTTTCAATAGGTTATTCATCGCTGTTTTATTTTTGTTTATAATTCAGGGGCAAAGGTAAAATAAATCTCAAAATTTAAAATCCTCAGTCGTTATTATTTCGTAATTCATCTATCAGTTCGTCTATTGTTTTCTTCTTTTTTTTACCATCCATCATCAAACGCATATCTGCAAATGAGCGGTTAAGAGTATGATAGAGTTCACTTTTTGGCTTCGGTTTACCAAAAGTAACCACCTGCGGGATTGACTGCAAAAAAGCAACAATGCTTTTTCCCATCATCATTTTTTCGTTAACTTGAATATAATAACCTGCCATGAGTTGTATTTTTTATCATGCTGCATAAGCATACATTTTTCCGACTGCAAAATTACAACTTTTTTCTTTTAAGAAAAATATACTACCCTACAAATCGTTATCTTTGCGCAACATTTTTATAGTAACGAAATTATGGAAGAGCAACACAAGGAAGTTCGTCCGAGTTGGGATGAATATTTTATGGAAATCACGCGTACGGTGGCTAAGCGCGCCACTTGCGACAGGGGAAAAAGCGGATGTGTCATTGTTCGCGACCGTCAGATTTTGGTGAGCGGCTATGTAGGGTCGCCCAAAGGATTGCCGCATTGCGACGAGGTAGGTCATCTTTTTAAGAAGGTAATTCACGACGACGACACCATCACCACCCATTGTATGCGCACCGTTCACGCCGAACAGAATGCGATATGTCAAGCCGCCAAACTCGGCATTTCGTTGAACGAGGCAACGCTCTATTGTAAAATGACGCCCTGCCGCACCTGTGCCATGTTGATTATCAACTGCGGTATTAAGCGGGTGGTTTGTGAAAAAAAATACCACGCCGGCATCGAGTCGGAAGAGATGTTTCGGATGGCGGGCGTGAAACTGGAGTTTTTTGAAGACGAAGTAGAAAAATACGATAACCAATAACAGCATAATGGATAAGTGTAAAATACTGATAATAACATTTTTAACCGTTTGTTGCGGTTTTTTTGCGAAGGCGCAGCAGACGGAGATATACAGCGAGCCGCAACGTCTTTTCAACGATGCGGTGGATTTGTATGAGCGCAAGGTGTATGCCTCGGCGCAGGAGATGTTCGGACGGATTTTGGAGCAATCGACTTTGGTGGTGGAACTGCGTTCTGAGGCGGCTTTTTATCACGCCGCTTCGTCCTATTTTTTGGGCAATGAAGATGCGCAGGAGCAACTGATGCGCTTTACGGAGGTTCATGCGTCCAGCCGTCATCTGAACGATGCGTGGTTTTTTATAAGCAATATCTTGTTTTCCGAGAAAAAATACAAGAACGCGATGACCTATTACGACAAAGTTGAACCCGAACTTTTGGCGTCCGAATTGTTGCCGCAATACTATTTTAACACCGGTTTTGTGATGATGCAGCAGGAACAATATACCGCCGCACTCGAAAATTTTAACAAAATCCATGCCGCCGACTCGCCTGTTTATTACGAGCGGGCGACTTTTTACAAGGCGTTCATTTTTTATCAAACCGAAAAGTTTAACGAGGCGTTGCCGTTGTTTGTTTCGTTGAAAAACAGTAAAGAATTTTCGGGTAGCGTTCCGGTGTATGTACTTGATATTCACCATCGTACAGGCGATTACGAAACCGTTGCCAAAGAGGGAGCGGCGATTTATCAATCAACGCCCAAAGAGAAACAACCGCAAATAGCAGCCGTTATTGCCGATGCTTTTTTCAAAATCGGCGACTACGAAAATGCTAAAAAATATCTCGAAATCTATAAAAAAAGCAATAAGAAAATGTCGCGGACGCAGAACTATCAAATGGCGTATTTGAACTTCGTTTCGGGACAATATGCCGAAGCCATTCGCCTTTTTTCCGGCGTTTCGACGGCGCACGACGTGATTACTCAAAGTTCCTATTTTCATATTGCCCTGTCGCAGTTGAAGGTGGAGAAGAAAAAGGAGGCGCAAAAGAATTTTTACTTGGCGTATCAAATGGATTTTGACCAAAAAATCAAAGAAGACGCCCTTTTTAACTACGCCAAACTGACTTACGACCTTTCGTATGACCCTTATAAAGAGGCGTTTAAGGCGCTCAAAGAGTTTTTGGAACTCTATCCTTCTTCGCCGCGCATCGAGGAGGCAAATCAATACATTGTCAATTTGGCTGTTTCGACTAAAAACTATGCCGACGCCATTGTCGCGCTGGAACAAATCACCACCCAAACGCCCGAAATACGCGCAGCGCAGCAACGGTTGTGTTTTATGTATGCTGTGGAACTCTTTGGACAAAAACGTTTTACGCAATCTATCGAGTGGTTTGAAAAGGCGATGGAAAGCAATGTTGTTAAAAATATGGCTGCCGAGTCGTGCTATTGGATTGCCGAGTCGTATTACCGCATGAATCGCTACCCCGAAGCGAAAAAACAATATCAGAAATTTGCGGCGATGCAAGAGGCGGCGGCGTTGCCTCACGTGAAGGAAGTCGCTTATAATCTGGGATATATCGCTATCAATCAGGGTGATTATTCCGAAGCGCAAAAGCAGTTTCAGGCGGCGATTGCGCAAAATCAAAACCTGCCCGACAATATGTTGCAAGATGCTTATTTGCGCTTGGCAGATTGTTATTTTATCGGAAAATCATTTAACAAAGCCTTTGATTATTACGGTTTTGCGATGGAAAACGGCAGTTACAACGCCGATTATGCCATGTATCAACAGGCGATGTGTTATGGCGCTCAAAAGCAGTTTCAGGATAAAATCACCCAACTCAATGCGCTGATAACCCGTTATCCGACTTCGTTGTGGCATCGCGACGCCGTCTATGAAATCGCCATCACCCTCTTGTTGCTCGACCGCGAACAGGAGGCGCTCACCTATTTCGACAAGATTATAAAAAACTATCCCCGCTCAACCATTGCGCTGAAATCTATGTTGCGGAAGGGGCAAACGCTCTACAATTCGGGCGACAGCGAAAGCGCGCTGTCGGTGTTGAAACAGGTTGTTTCCGAATATCCGAACACGCCGCAGTCGCAGGAGGCGTTGGTGGTGATTAAAAATATCTATTTGGACATGAATTTGCCCGACGCTTATATCAAATACGCCTCCAACGTGCCGTCTGCCAATATCACCGCCAACGAAAAAGAGACGATGCTCTTTAACGGCGCCGAACAATTATACTTGGAAAATAAAAAAGCACAAGCCGAAGCCGCCTTAAAAACGTTTTTGGAGCAATATCCGCAAGGCGTTTACAGCAATACCGCACGCTGGTATTATGCCGATTGCGCCTTTTCAACGCAACAATATGACATCGCTGCGCGGGAGTATGAAACGCTGATGCAGACGGATAAAACCGATTATGGTAAAAAGTCCATTCTGCGTTTGGCGAAGATACATGAGTGGGGCGGGAACTTTGAAACGGCATTGTCGCGCTATTGGGAGGCGTTGAAGGTGGCGGAAGATGAGGCGGAAAAAACGGAGATTTTGATTGGCATCATGCGTTGCCATGAACATCTTGAAAACCTGAATCTCAAAGAGTGGAAAGCGGCATCGGCGGAGGTGTTGAAGATAAAAAATCTCCCGCCCGAAGTGGCGGCGGAGGCACATCTGAACTTGGCACGCGCTGCTATCGGACTGAAAGATTACACCGAAGCCGAAAAAGAGTACGACATCGTAAAAAACACCGCAACAGGAAACGTTGCAGCGGAATCCCGTTATTATTTGGCATGGCTGCTTTACCACAAAAAACGCTACGAGCAAAGCATGGACGCCACTTTTGACCTCATCAACGACTACCCCAATGAGGATTATTGGATGGTGAAATCGTTTCTGCTGTTAGCCGACAACTATATCGCCCTGAAAAACACCTTCCAAGCGGAACAAACCCTCAACAGCATCATCGAAAACTGCCAAATCCCCGAACTCAAAGATGAAGCAGAGGCGAAATTGAAAGGGATTGAGTAGATAGAAATAATGACATTATAATATATTGATAATAAATATCTTATGAATAAACAAACCTTGTTAAAACCCATTTTCGCAGCAATTATAATCCTGTTTGCTTTGTCGTTGCAGGCGCAAACCGATGAAAAAACGCAGGTGGAGACCATGACTATCTTTGGCGCTTTTACGCCAACCATTAAACTGACGCCCAAAATTGAACGCAACCCCGAGCCGAATAGTTACGCCGTAAAGCCGCCTGCGATAGATTTTGAAATGAAAACCGAAGCTATCCATTCGGTAGAAAACGCCGAACTACTTGATTCTGAACCGCTTCCGAAAGAAAAAACCGCGAAATATCCCCACAACTATCTGATTCTCGGATTTGGAAACTACATCACCCCCTACGGCGAATTTTACGCCAACACCTCGCAAATGGACAATCACGCCTTCGGCATCCACCTGAAACATCTTTCATCGCAAGGCGGCATCAAAGATTACGCCGATAACGCCTTCAGCCACAATCTTGGCGACATCTACTACAAATTTTCCGGCAGAGCGCTGACCGTGAAAGCCGACGTTTTTCTCAAACGCGACGTGGTGCATTATTACGGATTTAACCCCGACACCCTCACTTTCCCGCTCGACAGCCTTGACCTCAAACAACGCTATTTCCTTGGCGGCGCTACCGTTTCGCTTGGCAGCAATGACGTCAATCCGACCGACTTCGGCTACGGGGCGCGGGTGAAATATTACAACTTCTCCGATCGCTTTGATAATCAAGAGAATGCCGTCTTACTCAACGCCGATTTCAGAAAAGGATTTTTCCTTTTCAACACCCGCACTCCGCAAAAAGCGGGCGCAAACATCGACTTTGCCTATTTTAACAACTATATTTCTCTGCCCGAATCAGACATCGCCGTTCCGGATAAAAACGACATTCAGTTGGGTATCCGTCCCTATTTCGAGTGCGATTGGAGCGAATATCGCCTGAAAGTCGGGTTCAACGCCGGCATCACCCGCACCGACGAAGAAACAAAACCGTACATTCATCCCGTTGTGGAGGCAACCGTCAAAGTGATTCAAAACCGGCTCTATCTCTTTGCCCGTCTGGGCGGAAACATCGAGCGCAACTCGTTCCTGTCGCTTACCGATGGCAATCCTTTTATCGCCCCCGGAAGTTATTCAGCCAATTTTTCCAATAAAAAAATCACGGCTGCCGGAGGTTTTAGCGCCATGATTGCCAAAGGTTTAGACATGAAAATAGGCGGCGAATATGCCCGTATCGAAAATATGCCGTTTTTTGCGAGCCTTCCCAATGCGCCTACGCGCAACTTTTACACGCTTTTCGACAAGGCTTCGCAGGTGGATTTGTTTTTGGAAAGCGCCTATACTTTGTCAAATAAAATCTATCTCGGCGCAAACATCCACTACTACTACTACGTTACCACGCCCGATTCGTTAGAATATGCCTATTATCACCCCGATTTCAAGATGTCGCTTACCGGAAAATACCGCCTTATGGAACGCCTGTTGCTCGGTGCAGAATTTTATTTTTACTCCAAAATGTGGGCGACAGACCCTTACAGCCAGCCTTCTATAGTCAATGACGTTGAACTTCCGGCGTG
>Ga0082212_10013890_pt1 | contig 10055 bp, 7 predicted proteins | sample TergutNt197P3_FD_71548 | JGI IMG/M metagenome (GOLD analysis project Ga0082212, IMG submission 71548) | Neocapritermes taracua P3 segment gut microbial communities from Petit-Saut dam, French Guiana - Nt197 P3 | ecosystem: Host-associated > Arthropoda: Insects > Digestive system > Gut ... | reverse complement strand
ACAAGTATTTCATCGTCGAACGGCATGTCTTCGGTCGCGTCTTTCTGCGAAAGGCAATATTCGCGTAATTCTTCTATGTTAATTTCTTCTGATTAGTTGTTTATCTTTTTTTCTACGCGATGTTTCACTACGCCTGCGACGATATAACATTTTGACGCATTAAGCGTAAATTATAACCGTTTTTATCTACTTGAAAAGCGCCATAAGTAGGTTGTAACGCTTTTTGCGGACAATTGTATACACACCCTAAACACATATCGCACCGGTTGCCAAATTTTGGTTTCCATTGAACATCCAATGTTTCTTGATTTTCCATTAAAATATTGGAGGAACAACAATTTCTGGAACATAGCCCGCAGCCGGTACAAGTATCTATAACTTGTATTCCTTTTCCGAAGTTGTGTGTGCCTTTTTTTTCTGCTTCGCCCAGTGCGGATATTAGATAATCAATCCAATAGATAATTTTCTTTGACTTTTTTTCAGCGATAATTGTTTGCGAAATTTGAACAATCTTGTCGGGCAATTTGGAAAGAATTTGCGTATATTTTTTTTCTTTGGGGGCTTTCATCCAATTGTTCGGCATTCTGACCATTTCCTCGTAAATCACGTCAAAGTTACTCTTTTTCAACAATTTAACGGTTTTACATCTGCAAGCGGAATTAGTAATTATGTTGCCGCCGCCCGAAACAGAGATAACCGCAGTTTTACAGTGATTTCCCGCCAAATGTTTCACCCATTCATAAACAGGTTGAGGAGCGTTGAACGAATGTACCGAAAAAATAAGGATATAGTAATCTTTTTCAATGCTTTTAGCGCCAGCGATGTTGTCTCTGTAAATCCTGTTCACCTCGACATTCAGGTTGTTGTTTTTCAGTTGATCCGCCAATAATCCGGCAATCAATTTTGACCCTCCGGTACCGGTATAATAATCAATACGAATGTTTTTCATGAAATGGTTTTGATGGTCGGCAAGGTGGATTTGAGATGACTTTAATTTTTTACGCATACCATGCACGCGTTCTGTTTTGCAGATTTTGCAACGTATCAATACAAATATTCACATCTTCCACTACTTGGAAGTCGAACATCCCCACGCAAATGAAGTCTGCGCCATTATCGAACGCCCATTTAAAACCGTCTTTGGGATGGATGGCGCCTGCAGCAAGCACTTTGAATCCCATCACGGGAATTTTGGTACGATTGACAAATTCAACGGTACGATCAGGGAAAGTACAAAAACAATTATCATGGAACATGTTATGGTCATTGCTGCGAAACCCGTCTACTTCGAAGGATTTTCGATTTTCTCGCGGATGCGCTGACCAGTAGTTGTCGTGATGCATGGTTTTCATATAATAATCCGGAATAATTCCGTTTTGTTCGCATGTAATAAGCGAATCAATGGTATGCGCTCCCATTCCGGCCACAACGCCATTACTGCGTACGCGATTCATAAAATTATCAATCACTTCCAATCTGTTGTCGCGTACCAGCCAATCGCACCATCCTCCCTGAAGTTGTATGATATCCATCCCTTGATCTATGGCATAGGTGATACCGTCGTAAATATCTTCGGATTTTTCATTGATGCCAACTTGTGCGATAACTTTCATCTTGCTGCCGGTTACTTTTTTGTATTTGACCATTGTGTCAATAGTTCTGAAACCGATGCTAATACTGTTGACTCCGGCTTGCTCGCTTAACATCAGGGTTTCAAATATTTTCTTTTCCGTATTGTATGCTTTGAATAATTTTCCGACATAAATCAAATCACGTGCGTGCGCTCCTCCTGCAATAAGATTACCACCCATGACTAAGCGGCTCAATTCCATGTTTCCGATTTTTCCTTTAGGTAGCTCTCCTTTCAGCTCGCCCGGCGACACCTGGTTGATCTGTATGGTCGCGCCCGACAGCGTATCCATGCCATATATTTTATTCTTTCGGTAAGCGCCCCATCCGAATAGACCCAAAACAGGCAACGCAGCCAAATCTTTCAATATTTCGCGCCGCGAATGAACATCCTTGTTTTTCACTTGTTCTGTTGATTTTTTAATGCTCTCTTCAAGTCATCTACGCCGTATATATTGGATGCAGGCATCATTGGACGTGTTTTAACCGGTTGTTTGACATAACGTCCGTTGACGATCTGTCCGTCACCGAATACCAGCAGGTTATCGGAAGGTTCGATATTGACGTCCTTTTCGATATAGCGTCCCTGAGCATCTTTAAACTTTTGCGTATCTAATCCGCACACACGCCCCACAAAGTTATACAGCGCTTCGCGCTTGGTGTGACCGTAGTCATGTTTTTCGTTGGGGATATGCACGTTTTCAACTTGATCGGCGCTTCCGTAAAATCCGTATATCTTTTTTAAATAGGGTAATTCCGTTGTTGGGGTGTTCTTCGACCAGTCTGTTCCGATAGAGATCAGTAATTGAGGGCGTGGAGCGATCATGGCCGCTATTTCAACGTTATTGGTATTGATTCCGCAAGGGGTCTGGTGTATGGGCAACCCGCTTTCGCAGGCACATCCTCCGTAAAAATGCGCAGAAACCATCACCGCAGGCACGCTGAACGTGATGCGCGGGTCAACAGCCGCAAGAAGAAATGTTTGCGTGCCTCCGCCCGAGGCTCCGGTGATACCGATTTTTGATGTATCAACCGTTTCGAGCGAACAAAGAAAATCGGTAACCCGTATGCTGTTCCAAAGTTGTATGGTGAGTGCAAAAGACGAACCATGAGCATCCGAAGGAATTTGCAATGACGATTCGCCGCCGGAGGCAAACATGTCATAACTGAAAACGGTGACGCCCATCCGCGCCAACATGGCACATCGATACTGTTGATCGGCGCGAAAACGGTTATGTTGATCGAAATCGTCTGTTTTGAAGAAATGCCCGTGAGGCGAGAGCATGGCAGGCGTTTTGCCTTTGCTGTTCACAGGCTGGTATAATGACCCGCACAACCAGTATCCCGGGATGGTTTCCAAAGCGACGTTTGTTACGGCGTAATCCTTGTACTGTCGGGTTTTGCCATAAATCGGATTGAGCGGATTTTTTTGCGGCAAAGGGTCAAGTTGTATCTGATGAAGAATATTTTCGCGCAACATTTTCTTTCTTGTTTCCCATTGCTGCAGATTTGTGTATGAAGCAAGCAATGCCTGCAAATGTTCGGCGCCTTCGGCTTCGCTGCGTTCGTGCGGTTTAGCGCTTCCGTAATTGAGACCGTAGCGTTTTTCCTTAAATCTGATTGAATACAGATCCGCATCTTTCATAAAAATCCGGAGTCTTATTTTTTTGGACGCGACATCTTTTAGATTGGTTTTTCCTTTCCATGATACGATCCGTTCGATTTCATTTCCAACAATCATGTCCGAATCGTCCATGGTGAATCCCTGAATGGCTTTTCCTTTTTCGTCCTGAATTTCAAACCGCAATTCGCCTGCAGCCGACGTCGAATAATTGATTTCAAGCTCATTTCCGGAGAAAGTGAAAAATTTGGTAAATACTTCACCTCCTCTGTATGAAGCCGAGAGGGAAGTGAAACCGTCGAGACGCAAAGAATATCTGCGCAAATGAGCAGTCGGTTGGGCATAATCCTGATTCACATAAACCGACATTTCATGGGGGGCGGTTTGATGCACATTCAACGCCGGATAGTTAGACCGGGAAACCCAATTGTTGAATCCTATGCCCGGACGGATAAAAGCCTCCATAAATGTTCGGTCGTATTTATTTCCGCCCCGCGTCGTCATGAAAAAAACGTCTGAACAATCTTTGAAATAATTTGGATTAACATTGAGTTGTTTTGCCTGATCTTCGTTCAATATTTGCCGGTTGGGAAGAAATCGTCCGCCAATAGCGACGTAAATATGCGGCGCACGAAAATACGGACTGGTTTGTTGGGTATAAAGATGCTCCATAGGCGTATCCCCAAAAGTCATCTCTTCAGGTTCCGTCCAATTGATAAAATCGGTGGAAGTAACCCGGCTAACGGTACGGAATCCTTTGTAAAAACCTGTTGACCATGTGCGAAAATAACACAGATAACGTTTTTCGCTTTCAGACCAGAACACCACATTTTGAGAATCAAATTCACCTTTTTTCAGAATACTTTCGTCACGGAGTTTTGTCCATTTGATACCATCAGCAGAAATGTATGCCATCAGTCCGCTTTTGCTGGTGCCTCCCACTGCTTTGTATTTTTGTGAAGGTAACGTTTGTGGATTGGTATCCAGAAAAGGACAAAAATTATGTGTTACGGGAGCGGCGTCAGCCAAGATAATATTATTATCCCATGAGCCATTCTTTTGGAAGATTTTGAGATCGGGTTTTTCCCAGTGGATGCCATCTTTGGACTGAGCATAACAGGTCACTTCACTTTCATTTCCATCATGACCCGCATTGGGTACTCCACGATAATAAACACGATAAATGTCATTTTCTTTGATGACGGTAACATATCCGCTGAAAGCGCCTTCCCACGGTTTGTCGAAAAACAGAACCGGTCCCTCGTCGCGTGGTTCATGCATTTGTATGCGCACTCCGTCGAGTTTTTCGACGAGATAATCATCTACAAAAATTTCCCTTTGGTTTCCCAAATTGATGACTTGCCCAATACTCATCAGCGGGCAACAAATCACAAAAATGATTACAAAATACTTCTTCATTTTCATTTCAATGTCCATTTATTTCCCGCTAAAATTTACTTGATCAAACAAAATGGAAGGTATCCGCCACGATGAGATGATGTGTGGATCGTTACCCATCTCTATCATGTTTTTCCACAGAGTGAGCAAATTTCCGGTAATATTCATTTCGTTGACGGGTTTTGTCGGTTTGCCGTTTTCCACCAGAAATCCTTCGATGCCGAATGAAAAATCGCCGGTGGTGCTGTTGCTGTTACCGCCGTTAAATCCGGTGACCCATATACCTTTCTTCATGGAAGCCAGCAACTGGTCGAAATTTTTGTCGCCGGGCGCACAGGTGAGTACCGACGGCGACTGCACGGTTGGCTCCATGTCCAATTTGGCGCCGCTGTATGTATCTATATAATATGTACGTAATACGCCTTTGTCTATCACTGTGCGTTTCCGGGTAGCCACGCCTTCGTTGTCGAACCAGCGTGCGCCCCGTGCCTGCGGGATATGCGGGTCGTCAATCAGTGAAAACTTTTCCGACGCTATGCTTTCGCCGATTTTGTTGATCAGGAAAGAATTTTTCTGATGTATGTTGTTGCCGTACAAAGCCGATACAATGGGCGAAAGAAGTCGGGATGACTGCGTATTGTCCAACAACATCGGGAAAATGCCCGAATCAATCTTTTCCTGCTTCAATTTACGGATGTTACGTTCTAAAGCCGTTTTTCCGATTCCTTCCTTTTGCAGCGTGTTCCAGAAGATGGACGAATCATACCAGTAGTCCGACGGACGCGCATCGCCATCGCCTTTCATGGATGTGCTGGCATATATGCTGAAGTAGGTTGTGTCCGACTCACCCTCGAAACCGTTACTGGTCACCATGTACGAACTGGATGTACCATCGTCGTAACCGGCCGAAACCGAAATCAGACGCGGGTCGGAGCCATATACTTCGGCTGTGGTGTTTTTGATCAGCGCCAGTTTGTCGTCCACCGATACTTTTTCGACATTGTTGTCGTATGTATCCAGCCCTTTGCCGTCGCCTTTGTAGTAAAGAGCGGGTTGAGGCAGTTTGCGAAATTCGTCTTTCGCCAGAAAACGCGTTGCTTCTACGCCGTTGGCGATATACCGTTCCAGTTCTTTCCTGTTCAAACGGTTGGTCGAATACGACGCATATTTTTCGTCAACAAACAAATGGATGTTCATACCGCCTTCGGTGGACTGCTCGATTTTGTCCAACTGCGTATCGCGGTATTCAAATGAGTTGTTGGTACGCGCATACACCGAAACGCGCACATCCGAACAACCTTTATCTAAGGCGTATTTCATCGCCCATTTTGCCAATTCTTTATATTCCTGTGAAATCATATTAATAACTGAATAACTAAATAATTGAATAACTGAATAACTGAGTAACTGAGTAACTGAGTAACTGAAACTCGAAACCTATTCCCCTCCCACTGTTAACTGTTTGACCAAAACCGATGGCAGTCCGAGTCCGACGGGTACGCCCTGACCGTTTTTGCCGCATGTTCCTCCGCCCTGCTCAATTTTGAGGTTGTTGCCCACCATCGTTATATCGGCAAGCGCTTTGGGGCCATTCCCTATGATATTAATGTCCTTGATGGGTTGCGTCAACTTGCCGTTTTCGATCATGTAGCCGTTTTTGACGAAGAATGTAAAATCGCCCGCTCCGATCTGCACCTGTCCATTGGTGAATTGATCTACGTATACGCCCTGTTTTACGCTGGCGATGATGTCGGACTCCAAACAGTTGCCGTTCTCCATGTAGGTGACGCGCATACGTGGCATGGGTATGTGTTTGAACGATTCGCGGCGTCCGTTGCCTGTAGGCGCGATGCTATAGTGCCGTGCGCTGATGCGGTCGTGCAGGTATGAATTGAGCACGCCGTCCTTTACAATGTATGTCTTTTGGCTTTCGACGCCTTCGTCATCGAAATTGATGGAGCCTCGGTCGCCGTCAACAGTTCCGTCGTCCACCACGTTGATGTGCTCGTCGCAGATTTTCTTGTTCAATTTGTCCGAAAAGATGGAAATATTTTTTCGGTTGAAGTCTGCTTCGAAGGCGTGGCCAATGGCTTCGTGCAGAAGGATTCCCGATCCTCCGGAAGCCATAACCACAGGCATTTCGCCGCCTTTGGGTTTCACTGCCTCGAAAAGGATGGCCGTATTTTTCACCGCTTCCTGTGCGATTTCTTCAATCAGCGTATCGGTGAGGAAATTGAAATCCTTTCGGGCAGAGCGCACCGTATAGTTGTTTTCGATACGGTCGCCTTCCTGCATGATGCACACACCCGCCGCGAGGACCATCGGACGGTAATCATGGCAAATCGTTCCTTCCGAATTGTAATAAAGGATGTACGACGTAGTATCGTTGATGGAAGCATTTACCTTGATGACACGCGAATCGAGCGCAAAAATACGGTCGTTCAGCGTTTGCAGGTAAGGCATTTTTGCCTGTACGCCTGTTTCTTCCCACGATTGAATGATGGGATAACGGTTTTTGAATGTTTGTTCGTCCACTTTCACCGGCGGCGTTTTGGCCGATCCCGAAGCGATACGTGAAGCCGTGCGTGCGGCATTCAACATATCATTCATGGTTACGTTTTCCACGTAGGCGTAGCCGGTCTGGTCGCCTGCTACCACCCGGATGCCCACGCCATACTGAATATCGGAGCCGGCACGGTTCACTGCCCCGTCCTGTAGCGCCAGACCGTTCGACAGGGTATGCTCGAAATACAGATCGGCATAGTCGCCGCCTTTTTCGAGCGCGACTGTGATCACACGTCGCAAATCATTTTCGGTGACGCCGAAATGAGCCAACATTTTGGATAAATTAACAGACATATCATTCATCTGACAGGAGTGTAACATTTGAGGCAGCACGGCTGTTCCTATCAAAGCCGAACTGCTTGTTTTAATAAAATCTCGTCTTTTCATGAGTCATTGTTTTTTTTGTTTTTTTTGAAAAAACCATTGTATATCAAATATAAGATAAAAAGCGATCCCAACCCAAGCAGAATGTAAGAAAGTTCTTTGCTGTACTGTTGAATGATTGCGGCATTGCCATGAGCAATATATCCGAGAATAGCCAGCAAAATGTTCCAGAATCCTGCGCCGATGAAAGTATATAACAAAAAACTGCCGAAATGCATCCGGGACAGTCCCGCCGGTATGGAAATCAGTTGTCGTATGCCCGGTACTAACCTGCCGATCAAAGTTGATGCTTTGCCGTGTTTTACAAAATATGCTTCTGCTTTTTTTACTTTTTCACTGCTCAACAGACACATTCTGCCTATTTTACTTTCGGCAAAGCGGTAAATAATCGGTCGTCCGAGATACTGTGCGAGGTAATAATTCACTATGGAGCCGATCAATGCGCCAATTGTGGCAAAGACAACAACCAGTATAATATTCATATCGCTGTCTTCCCGGCTGGCTATATATGCTGCAGGCGGAACAACGACTTCCGAAGGGAATGGGATAAATGAACTTTCAACGGTCATCAGCAGGGTGATGGTGCCGTAATTCATGTGGTCTGTATACCATGTCACGACTTTTTCGATTGCAGATATTTTTTCGGCTTCTGAATCGGAAACTTCTGACGTTGCATGAACGGGTAAAATAAAAAACAAAGTCAGAAAGACAAGAATAGAGATTGATCGTTTCACCATTTATTCTGTTTTAATAAATTGGGGTCAAAGATAAATATTTTTAAGTTATCATCATATTTATTTTTTATTCTTTATAACTTTGGCGCGAATTTCATAAATGAAACCATCATGAAATTTTCTTTTTATATGTTTTTTTTGATTGCATTCTGTATTTATACCATTGGCAATATTTACCTGTTTGTACGCGGATGGCAGGCGCTTGAGATAACAGGACAGCGGCGCGTGTGGTTTGCGGCGGCATTCTGGATGGTTGCTTTATCGTTCATCGTTACACAGGCATTGCGGGTAAACGGTGCATCGGGCGTTTTGTTCGATGCGCTCCTCATTATCGGTTCGTTTTGGATAGCCATTCTGTTGTATGGTTTTCTCATGCTGCTTGTTGTAGATATTTTACGTATCGCGGGCTGGGCAGCTAATATTAAACCCGCTTTCATCTATCAGAATTATCCTGCGAGCAAAGCGATCATGCTGGGTGTGGCCTGTCTTATCTTTATAGTCATTCTGGTCTTTGGTTACCGGAATGCGCATCATCCGCAGGTGATTCATTTAGATATACCTGTCGGTAAAACGGCCGGTCAACTCAGTAAACTGCGTGTGGTGATGGTCAGCGACATTCATCTGGGACACATCAATGGTCGCAGGTCGCTGGCGCGGATTGTGGACGCCATCAATGAGCAGCGTCCCGATCTTGTTCTGCTGACAGGCGACACATTCGACGGGTCGCCCGAACAGGTCATCGAAAAGGATATGGGCGTGGAGTTCGATCGTTTGCAAACTAAATACGGCGCGTATGCGGTAAGCGGCAACCATGAGTATATCGGTGAAAGAGAGAAACGGTATGCGGTACGTTCCGCTTTCGATTATTTGGCCGCTCATGGGGTGCAGCCGTTACAGGATTCCGTCGTTTTGATAGACGGAAGTTTTTACGTGGCAGGCCGCAAAGACCGGATTGCAGGTACGCGGAAAGCGATTCCCGAACTGCTGCATGGCGTCAACCTGCGGTTACCTGTCATTATGCTGGATCATCAGCCATACCGTCTCGACATGGCGGAACAGGCCGGTGTTGACCTGCATCTGTCAGGGCATACGCATCACGGACAGATGTGGCCGCTCAATTATATCACCCGCAAATTATATGAACAGGATTGGGGTTTTTTGCAGAAGGGCGAATCGAAATTTTACGTATCCTGCGGCGTGGGAACCTGGGGCCCGCCCGTCCGTACCGCCGGTTATTCGGAAATAGTTGTGATTGATGTGAAATTTAAACAGTGATTCTTTTTTCATATTTTCGTGCATCAGAACAAGACCACGTTCGGACAGGGTTGTACCCTGTGCGCGATATCATGGCAGGTACAACCTGCCGAAATAACAGAGCCGAGGTGCAACCCCGGCTCAACGAGGGGGGTATTCATGTAGATAAAAGTACTAAAAATATTTTTTGAAAAAACGTTTTTTTTTTGAAAAAAAAGATTTACCTTTGCGTCGTAGAAATGTTCTTTGAAAATCACGAAAATTGACAAAATGTCAAATGCAATAATAAAAATGGCAACTTGCGCATTTGTGTATCATTTAGGTGCAAATAAAAAAAGTGCAAACAAAATTCGCAACTGAAAACAGTGGGCAAATATTTATGAATCAATACTTTGAGGTAAATCAATTTTTGTGTAAAAAAAGGTACATTTATGCGTATATTTAGGCGTTAGCGGTCATTGTGGGACAGT
>Ga0082212_10013889_pt1 | contig 10055 bp, 8 predicted proteins | sample TergutNt197P3_FD_71548 | JGI IMG/M metagenome (GOLD analysis project Ga0082212, IMG submission 71548) | Neocapritermes taracua P3 segment gut microbial communities from Petit-Saut dam, French Guiana - Nt197 P3 | ecosystem: Host-associated > Arthropoda: Insects > Digestive system > Gut ... | reverse complement strand
CGGGCTCAGGCTCTCCCCGGTGAAGATCAATGTCCTTTCCCCGGATACACTCCCCTTCGCAGTAGATCAGGGCCCGCTCAAGGATGTTTTCCAGTTCCCGGACATTGCCGGGAAAAGAATAGGTAATCAGCAGTTCCAAAGCGTCTTTTTCAATTCCGGGATTATTTCTGCCCATTCTTTTGCAGAGCCGTGAAAGGAGGGAATCTACCAGCAAGGGAATATCATCTTTCCTTTCCCGTAACGGGGGAAGGTTGATACGGAAAACGTTCAGGCGGTAGTATAGATCCTCCCGAAAATTACCTTCTTTTACCATGGCCTCTGGATCCCTGTTGGTAGCAGAGATAATCCTGGCAAATATAGGAAGGTCTGCGGTTCCTCCCAGGCGGCGGATCTTTTTTTCCTGGAGTACCCGGAGGAGCTTAACCTGGAGCGGCAGGGGCATTTCGCCGATTTCATCCAGAAAAATGGCGCCCCTGCCGGCAAGTTCAAAAAGCCCCTGTTTACGAGTTGCTGCGCCGGTGAAACTTCCCTTCTCATGGCCAAAAAGTTCGCTCTCCATCAGGCCTTCGTGAATGCCGCCCATGTTTACCGCGATAAAAGGTTCGGTGGAATTCGGGGAAAGCATGTGTATCTCCCGGGCCGCGACTTCCTTGCCTGTTCCGCTCTCTCCTGAAATTAGAACAGTCACGTCTGTAGCGGCAATCATCTTAATCTTTTCGGAAAGACGCTTCATGATTTCCGTTCTGCCTATTAAACCTCCTCCAGGAGGGCTGCTTTTTTCCGTGTTGTCAACGCTATGTTCTGTGTTGCCAGGCTGCAGGTTTTCTGTTGCCGGTTCGTCAGTATGGGATTTATCCATAAGGGTGCGAATCTTAATGATGAGCTCTGCCGGATCAAAGGGCTTTACAAGATAATCTTTTGCACCGTTTTTGAGTGCAGCCACAGCGTCGGGTATCTGACCGTGAGCGGAGATCATGATAACCGGTGTGCTGATATGGCGGCGCCGGATCTGTTCCAGTACTTCCTGTCCGCCCATTCCCGGCAATTTGAGATCAAGAATGATAAGGTCAAAACTTTCCTCGTCCAGGTATTTCAGCGCCGCTTCTCCGTTTTCCACACCTTCCGAGGCTATTCCTTCGAGACTCAGGTATTTTTTCAGGGAATCCCGAATGTGTTTTTCATCATCAACGATTAATAAGCGCATGATCCCAACCTGTCAGCTCCACTGTATCGCCTGAAGAGGCATCAGGTGGAACGTATTCACTCAGTATTATTTCTGCCTCCGCGCCGCCTCCTTCGCGATTTTCGATGCGTATGCTTCCCCCGGCGGCATCCACAAAACGTTTACAAATGGAGAGCCCTATGCCCGTACCTCTGCTCTTCCGGGTAAAGAAAAGATCGAAAATCCGTCCCAAATCCTCTTTTGCAATGCCTTTCCCCCGGTCAGTGATGCTGATACTTACACTACCGCCGGGTTTCATGTTGCTTTTAATAACGGCCCCTATGCCTTCGGGAGGTCCGCCGCTTTCCAGGGCATTACGGATAAGATTTTCCAGAGCGGAACGCAGTCTGTCCGGATCAGCCAGCACCAGAACTTCCCGGCCTTCTTCGGTAATATTCCTTCCGCAGAGTCTGATTCCCGTTTCCTTAACAAGTTCCCGCAGTTTAACAGGCGAGGGATTACCTCTGCTGTCCCGGAGATAATCGCTGACCCTGGAACTAAGTATTGACAGGCGATCCACTTCTTCGTTGATGATGGCTACTTCATCCCGGCCTTTGTCAGGGCAGAGTTTTTCCAGAATTCCTGTTTGAAGGCGTATGGAAGATAGGGGGTTTTTTATTTCATGGGCCAGAGTGCCTGCGGCGGTTCCCAAAATCACCAGATATTTTTGCGCTTCTATGCGTTCCCGGTATTCCCGGTTGCGTAAGTAAAGAAAACGGACATACAGGACCAGGGCCAGAAAAACTACACAGCAAAAGGGGAGAAGAAACGTTGTATACGTGATAGTCCGCCAATAAGCGGGATGGAAAACATCAACATAGTAGTATCTGCCCCGGACCAGGGCATTGAAAAACGGAAGCCCCTGTCGCGCCATTGCGCCCTGAGCCTGTCGGCCCATCCCGCCGGGGGACTGGGGACCTGATATCATCCTGGGAGCTTCTACCTGTAAAATAAACTGTACCGAGAGTCCTGATTGATCGGGAATTGTATAACGGCCGAACCTGCTTCGGGAATTTAGATCTTCAAGGATATTCTCGTCAAAAAATAAGGGAACTTTCCCCCAGGAATACAGGAGGCCGTGGTCATTTCCGTAGATTGCAAACCCGGTGATCCGTTCCTGTAGCGCCGGATCGTCCTCAATGGCGGATCCGAAATCATCGTAATTTCTGAGTCTTGTAAAGAGCGTGTTGAAAAGCTGCTCATTCTCGTTATCCCTGATAAGACGCGCACTTTCTCTAATGCCGCGGATTATATATACCGCCAGGGCCGAAAGGAGTACCCAGCAGAGAAGCGCCACAAAAAGGGATAAGGTTCGGGCCGGTATCTTCATTCGCCATACACCTCTGCGGTATTTTACCTCAAATCGCATTGGATTAACAGAGTCATATTCAGCACTATTGCGTTGAGTGTTACTGTTTTTACAAAATTAATAACATTATATTAATTTCTTCTTGACATTTTCTTTAATTTTTGTTATAAAGAATTATTCTATATTAAAGGACTTATTATGCCCAAAACAACTCAGACCCCGGCCTCCGTTCTGACAGCTCTCATGGAGGAGTATCAGCTTAATCCTTTTTCTTTATCAAAAGAAATAAAGCTAAGCGCGTCCGGCGTTCGCCAGATTGTTACCGGAAAATCCAAAATATCAGTCCCCACAGCTTTACGTCTTGCGAAATTTTTTGGTCAAACTCCGGTTTACTGGCTTAATTTACAGATGGATGCGGATCTTGGCGAAGCAGGAAAAGATAAAGAGTTAACCGCAATTCTGAAGGATATCTCAAAAGTAAAGAAGCCTGCTGCCAAAGCCAAGAGCAAACCCGCAGCGAAAGCTGCAACGTCAGGCAAAGCTGCGGCCGGTAAAGGTAAAAAAGCCGTCAAAGCAAAGCGGTCGTAAGCCGCTGCCGGATTACAAAGACTGTAAATCCTTCAGGGTTTCCAGGAGGGCTTGTAAATTTTCGTCCGGAGTATCGTGCTGGATATGGTGTGATACGGCGAAGATATAGCCGCTCCCAACGCCAAGTGTCGCGGCAAGTTCTCTTACCCTGGCGCTGATTTCTGCTGGTTTTGCCCTGGGGGTAAAGTTTTGAGTGTCCGGTCCGCACATAAGGGTGATGCGGTTTCCGAATTGTTTTTTAATTGATTTCTGATCCATGCCTGCCGCGCTTTCCTGCAGAGGATTAAGAACGTCAATGCCTATTTCAACCAAATCCTGAATTACCGGCGCCATAGAGCCGCAGGAGTGGTAAGCAATGAAAGCGTCTGGTTTTTCCCGGCGTATGGCCTGGATGATACGTTTCATTCTGGGCTTTAAATGTAGACGCCAGAGTTCCGGGGAAAGAAGCATATTGCTTTGGGATCCCAGATCATCACCCAGCCAGATCCAATCCGCGCCCCGGGACAGGCTTTCCAGGGCTGCGGAGCAGCTAAAGGCCTCAAGTTTATCCAGAATAATGGATGCTTCCTCATTGTTTTCCGCAAGATCCATCAGGAATTCACCCATATCCCTAAGGTGGCAGGCTGGTTCAAAGAGCGTTCCTGACACATCGGCGCCGATAAAGTATTCATTCCCGTATCCGGCAATGAGCTTTTCCAGAGGAACAAAACGTTCAGCCGATTTCGGATCCGGTAAAGGGTAATCCCTTATAAAGCTGCTGTCCCGGCCTTTTAGGGGATGGAAAATCGCGGTATTATAAAAGCCTTCCCGCCGCCAGATAATCCCCCATTCATCGGTAAATTCACTTCCCTCTGGCACAGGCCTTTCCATTTCGCGATTGATGGAAACCCAGCACTGGAGTATGTCGTTATCGAGCCAAAAGTCCAAATCTTCGGCGGGAATATGTAATTTTTCCGTGAGGCGGCGGATGATACCCCTGCCCAGCCATATAAACCGGGGAATACGATCCGGAACTTCATGTCTAAGGGCAGCGTATACTCGTTCTTTATGTGTCATTTTTGTTCCTGGAGTTTTGCGATTTTATCCATTATACGATTTATCCCTTTACCGCACCGGCAATGCCTGACACAAAGTATTTCTGAAGCACAATAAAGCAAACCACAATGGGAATAAGACTCATGGTAGCAGCCGCCGCCATGCCTGACCAGTCAGTTTCGTTGGCGCTCTGGAATGCCATCATCCCCACCGGGAGGGTTCTGAGAGACGGAACGCCGAAGGTAAATACCAAGGGCAGCATAAAATTATTCCATGAGCCCATAAAGGTAAGGATGGTAACAGTGGCGGTTACCGGCCCTGTCATGGGAAGCATGACCAGGGAAAAGATACTGAAGAATCCCGCTCCGTCTATTACTGCCGCTTCCGAAAGAGATGCGGGTATTTTTTCAAAGTAGCCTTTATAAAGCAGGACTGAAGCCACACCTCCTCCCCCTGCCATGGACAGTATCAGTCCGGTTCTTGTATTGAGCAGTCCCAAACGCTGACTCAGCTGGACTGTTGGTATAATGGTTGTTCCCAGAGGAATCAAAAATGTTACTATCAGCAATGTAATGATAAAAGTTTTTCCGGGGAAACTGAATCTTGCCAAAACGTAACCAGCCAGGGCGCAGCGAAGAACCATAATCAAAATGGAGAATACGGTGGTTATGACGCTGTTCATAAAATAACCGCTGACCCCGCCTCTAATCCATGCCCGCATGTAGTTTTCCAAACTGATATGTGCGGGAATCAGGTTAAGACCTTTCTGAAATATTTCCATAGTTGACTTAAACGAGGCGCTCAACATCCACAAAAATGGATATATCCAGCAGAAACCGAAGAATATCATGAGTATCACCACAACCCACACGAGTTGTTTTCGGGACAAAAGAGCCGCTTTATTCATACTGGGTTTCCGTTTTTCCGGTGACAAGTTTCCGTAAAAGGAGCTGGAGCACCGTGATTATGACAAAAATTCCGCCAAATACCACTGCTGCGGCAGACGCATAACCAATCCTGGGAGTGGCAGCTCCAAAAGCCCAGCGGTAAATAAAGATTTCTATTACATCAGTTTTGAAGAAGGGCCCTCCCTTTGTAAGGGTAAGCATGAGGTCAAAAACTTTCAGGGCATCGCTGACTGTTAATATCAGAATGATTATACCAAAGGGAACCAAAAGGGGAGCAGTGATATGAATAAAAGACTGCCACGCGCCGGCCCCGTCCATGTGGGCGGATTCGTAAAGCTCTCCCGGAATACTTTGAAGGCTCGCTATCCAGTAAATCAGAGAAATGCCCAGCCACTTCCAGCACCAGATCATTCCCGCGGTAAACATCGCGGTATCTGCGTTACCCAGAAGAAAGACCGGATCGCGTATCAGGCCTAGTGCGGAAAGAACAATATTTACCGGGCCCTGGGAAGGATCGAAAAACATATTCATGGTGGTTCCGATAATGGCGCTGGTGGTTACTACGGGGATAAAAATGAGGGTACGAAAGAATGATTTGAAGTGAAAGAGTTTCCAGTTCAGAAGTAAAGCTATTCCCAAAGAGAGGAGAAAACGTACCGGCACCACGATGAACAAGAACTGAAAAGTAGCCCTGAGACTATTCCAAAAAAGAGCATCTGAAAAAAGCTCTTTGAAGTTTGTAAGTCCTGTGAAGGAACCCCTGCGCTGGAACCCCCTCCAGTCAAGCAGGGAATACCAGAGGGTTCCCATCACAGGCCAGACAGTATAGATCCCGTAAAGAACCAAAGTTGGAGCCAGAAAGAGATATATCCACCCGTAAGGCACTTGTTTTTTCATGTATCTTCCCGGCTCCGTCACACAGCTCTTTTATAAGAGCCGGCCCGCAAAGTAATCGGCATGGCGGACAGACTCTAAACCGCTTTAATATCTGTCTGTTGAGAAATTCATACCATAGCTCCAGTTGGGGAATATCCAGTCATTTATGGATACTTTGGCGCCTCTGGCCTGGGCTTGCCTTATTGCCCGATCGCGCTCGGCAGTCATGGCAGCGTTGAATTTGACAAGCTCGCCCCTCCAGTCAGTGATGGCCCCTGAACAGTAGCCCTGAAGGATTTCTGCCGGATTGGGATGGACTTCTCTCATTTCTGCCAAAACTTCGGCAACTTCGGGATTCCGGATTAGGGGATCCGGTTCGTAAGACATGGTTCTTTCAAATATGTTGATTACGTCAATGTAAGTTGAATGAACATTGGCCTGCCGGACAGCCGAAAGTTTCAGAGGGGGCTGGTCCATTCTTTCCGCGAGTTTGATATAGTATTCATCGGAAGTAAATTCCCTGAGTATCGCTGTTGCTTCAGCGGCAGATTTGGACTGGCTGGAGATATAGAAAGTCCCCCGGGGCGGCTGCCGGTATATTTTATAGGCTGCCCGGCTGTCTTTCCGCGTTGCTTCATCTACCCCTATCTGATCCAATACACCGGGGAAACCGCCTGCGAGCACTCCGGCGTTCCAACTCCCGTCAAAGAGAATCGCCGCTTCCCCTGCGGCCCAGCGTTCCCTGGCGGCGCGCATGTCCAACGTGACTGAAACAGGATGTACGCTTCCATCATCCCAGAGGCCGGTAAGGAATTCAAAAACATCAAAGTAATGCTGGGAAGCATATTGATATTCACCGGTCCTCCAGTTAACAGATCCTTCTCCCCCTGAAGCGTTTACCCAATCCCGGATGGAGTCGTTTATCCTTCCAATGAAGGCAATCGGAAGAATTACACCGTACATTCTGCCACCGGACTGCTGGGTTATCCTTTTAGCCAATTCCCGGACTTCTGAAAAAGTCTGGGGGAAACTGCTGTAACCCGCATTGGCAACAGGCTGTTTAAAATACCAGGATGCCACATTGTGGTTAAGGTTGTTCATGGTGGGGAATGAATAAACTTTGCCGTCAAACATGGTAGCTCCCTCAAAGAGAGTAACTCTGACATGCTCAGGCAGTTCATCTCTGGTCAGCGTCATTGGGGAAAACCAGCCTTCCTTGAATAAGGCCGCAGGCTGAGCGGGTAAGGTGTTGGAGAATACGTCCGGACACTGATTGGCCCTGAAGGCAAGGAGCAGTGCATCATTTTGTCTTGCCGGATCATACTGAGTGTATTCCACCTTGTTACCTGTTCTGGCGCCATACTGATCCCAGAGCTCCTGGTGCATAGGCGCCAGCGGAAGGAAGTGATCCCACCAGGTTATTGTTTTCGGACCGCCTTGCGCTGTTCCTGCTCTGCCGGAAGCAAAACAAAGAGAAATCACCACTACCAGCAAGAGAGAAAAAATCAACAATTTTTTCATAAAAACCTCCATAATAAATTTTACCTCTAAAATATATATTGCCCCAAAAACTTACAGTTCCCGGGTAAGGTAACCAACATCTCCTACCAATCCGATTTTCTTACGGGTAATGGATCGGCAGTACATGACCAGTGATACAAAAGCTGTTCCAGGAGTTCTGCTTTAATTCCAAGATAATCCGGGTTGTTGTACAGGTTGTCATGCTCCCCCGGATCGTTGGCGAGATCATAGAGTTCACCCGAGGGGAATCCGGGGGTTCCGGAATGAGCGCTGTGAGCGGCAACCAGTTTATGCTGCCTTGTCCGTACCATGGTTGCAAAGGCTCTGGGCGTCTTGTGCCAGGGCATGGCATTGAGGTATTCGGAAAATACCGAATCATGAGGGCTTGCTGTATTTCCTTCCAGCATAGGCCTTAACGAAAATCCCTGCATTCCTTCATGGGCAGGAAGACCGCAAAGATCCAGCAAAGTCCGGGGCAGATCATTAAGTTCCACAAGACTATCCCGGCGGCCCGGCGCCAGATGATTCCGCCAGTGGATGAGCAGAGGGACCTTAACAGAGCAGTCATAAAAGAAAGGTCCTTTAAGATAAATACCGTGATCCCCCAAAAGTTCGCCATGATCGCTCATGAAAATTACTATGGTGTTATCCCGCTGGCCTGTCCGGTCCAGAGCCTGGAGAGCCCGACCAACCTCATGATCGATTAAGTCGCACATGGCCCAATAGGCTGCCCGTATCAGCCGGTGTTCCCGTTCGGAAAGATTAGGGTAGGGGAAACCGGCATTATGATTGTATGCCCCTTGATGATCCTGTCTTTGCCAGATTGGTTTTCCCAATTCTTCCCCGGGCCTATACGAAGGAAGAGGAATGTCGTCAAGATTTTTAAGGTAAGGCCTGAGGTATTCTTCCGGCGGATCAAAGGCATGATGCGGGTCATACATATTGACGCTGAAAAGCCAGGGCTTTCCGGAATCCTTGCGGGTCTCTATAAAGTCGATGGCTTTTTGGATACACCAGAAAGTCTGATGCTGCTCGGATGGCATACCTTTTTGAACCCAGCGGGTTTCAGGAAGATTTTCTACCCCGTAGCTGGTACGATGAACTTCATCAAGCCATTTGTAGTATTCATTGTGCAAACCCCAGGATTTACCTGTATCGTGAGACCAGTGGAACTCATCGTAACCGTCGTCAATACGCCGTTCCATTTCAGTGCATCCCGACGCAGGGTTACAGGCGGAAAGATGGAGTTTTCCTGAAAGGCCGCAGTAATACCCTTCATCGTGAAGCAGCTTGGTCACCAGGACTTCGCTGGAGGGAATGTCCGCGCCATTCTGCCGGGTATGGGAAGTTACAGGATAACGGCCCGTTAAAAAACTTCCCCTGCTGGGAGTACATACCGGGGATTGGCAAAAGGCGTTCTCAAAGAGTACAGATTCGCCTGCAAGAGAATCCAGAACCGGCGTTCTGACAAATTGGTTCCCGTAACAACCCAAAGTATCAAAGCGCTGCTGGTCAGAACATATCCATAAAATATTCGGCTTTTGTATCATAAGATTGTTAATATAGTAGCCCGGGTTTCTTATTTTTGTGAGCGCTGAGTTTATCAATTATTTATGAATTCGTCTCATGTCGGGTATTATTATGTTGTGGATTTTCTGTTTCAATGCTATACAGAGTGTATGAAAATAGAGAAGGAACATAACCGGATACCTCAGGAGTCCAGCGAACGTTTTATTCCTTCCCACATGCTCAAAGAGGCGATTTTTTCCGGTATGGGAATACGTATTGGAGGGCTCAGTTCCGCCAGGGAAGGTTTTGTTATAACGAGACCAGGAAACCGGACGTATCACATTCTTATCGTGACTATTTCCGGAAATGGAAAGTTCATTATGGAAGAGAATACGGTTGTTTCTTCCGGCCCTGGTGATATTTTCTTTTCTCATGCCAACGGGCAGGGTCATATTCATCAGCCTGAAGTGAATCCCAGGGAACCCTGGGTATTTCTCTGGCTTCAGTTTGATACTACCCAAGGTTGGCTGATACCGCCATTTGATGATTGGGGGCTTATTCCTGGTAATACTCCAAATAACGCTTTAAGACTTAGTGGAATTCTGGAGTCCATTCTTGATGAGGAGTTGTTTATCCATGCAGAGGCGAACCGGCTTCAGCGTCTGTATGCGGAATTGTTCATGATTTATCTTCAGCGGGAGCTGCATATAAGGGATAATGGCCGTCTTAACTGGTACTGGAATCGAATGAATCAGCTCTGGCAGGCAGTCGCTGCATCACCAAACAAGACCTGGACCCTGGAGACCATGAGCGATTTTGTAGGATTAAGCAGAGCCCAGCTGTCCAGAGTCTGCGTTCTTCTATATGAGAAATCCCCGGGAGAAAAGGTAAAGGAAATAAGGATGGAGCATGTACTTTCCATTTTGATGCATTTCGATTTCCAGGTCTCCGAAGCAGCCGAAAGAGTAGGATACAGTAATCTGTCAAATTTCTCCGCAGCTTTCAAAAAATACTATGGTTGTTCTCCCAGAGAGGCTAAGGAATCCGCTTCCATTACCAGACGTACTTAATATCACCGTGAAGCGGC
>Ga0082212_10000438_pt2 | contig 10055 bp, 8 predicted proteins | sample TergutNt197P3_FD_71548 | JGI IMG/M metagenome (GOLD analysis project Ga0082212, IMG submission 71548) | Neocapritermes taracua P3 segment gut microbial communities from Petit-Saut dam, French Guiana - Nt197 P3 | ecosystem: Host-associated > Arthropoda: Insects > Digestive system > Gut ... | reverse complement strand
GGCGATTAAAATGGCCACGGTAAACGGCGCAATAGGGCAGGGCCGCGAAGCCGAAACCGGCAGGATTGCCCCCGGCTACGACGCCGACCTTATCATGCTGAACCTGGATGTTCCGCACCTGTTCCCCCTGAACGATCCCTGCGCCGCCGTAGCGTATGCCGCCAGAGGCAGTGATGTATGCCTTACTATGGTACAGGGCCGTATCCTTTACGAAGACGGTGAATACAAAACCATTGATGTCGGGAAGGTCCGTTCCGAGGTAGAGAACTATGTCCTGCCGCGCCTTTCCTGAAGGTTCGATAATATTTCGATTATATATCGAAGGATCGGGTATAGATGAATGAACGTTACGAACGTAATATAGGATCAATTACTCAGGCCGAACAGGAAATCCTGGCAGTAAAAAGAGCCGCTGTCATAGGCTGCGGCGGTCTTGGCTGTTATGCGGCAGAGCTTTTGGCCAGGGCCGGGGTAGGGCATATAACGCTTCTTGACGGAGACGTTTTTGCCGCCAGCAACCTGAACCGGCAACTGTACGCTCTGGAAACAAATCTGGGAAAAAGCAAAACGTCAGAAGCCAGGGAGCGGCTCCTCCGGATAAGAGCCGACCTGTCTGTCAAAGCCGTTGATATGTTTCTGACCGCTGAAAATGCCGGGGACTTATTGCAGGGACATGATGTACTAATCGATGCACTGGACAGTGTAAAGGCGCGGTTGCTTGCGGAAAAAACAGCCGGCACGCTGGGTATACCGCTTGTTCACGGAGCGGTGGACGGATGGACTGCTCAGGTTTGTACGGTCTTTCCCGGAGATGGTACCTTGTCTGTTTTGTATTCCCCAACCAGCGAACCCGGCCGGCCAAGTGTCCTGTCCTTTACACCGGCGTTGTGCGCTTCGCTCCAGGCGGCGGAAACGGTTAAAGTACTGTTAAATAAAGAGAACACGCTAAGAAAGAGACTTTTGATTGCAGATTTAAAAGAACATACCTTTGAAATAATTGATTTTTAGGCTTGCAAATACCCGGTACTGTGATACGATTAATCAGGATTAAATTTCCCAGACAAGGAGCAACAATATGTATGGATATTGGCAGAAACTATTAAGAGTCAACCTGACAGACAGTACCTTCAAAACAGAAGAGATTGATGAAAAATCAATCAAGCTGCTTTTGGGAGGGGCTGCGCTTGCCGCCAAGTACTTGCTTGAAGAACTGCCGCCTAAAGTAGATCCGCTTTCACCGGAAAATAAAATTATATTTGCCCTGGGCTTTATGCAGGCGGTAAATTACCCCGGCAATGCAAAATGGAGTGTTGTAACAAAAAGCCCGCTGACGGGTACATTTATGGATTCGGCAGGCACCGGAGCATGGGCGCCGCAGCTCAAGAAAGCCGGTTACGACATGCTCATTATCGAAGGCAAAGCCCCCAAGCCAACGTATTTATATATAAACGATGATGCCGTTGAGTTTAAGAGCGCGGAACAAGTCTGGGGCAAGGACACCGTCGAGACAGGTGCCGCAATAAAAGATGAATTGGGCGATAAACGAATCAATACGTTAAACATTGGCCCTGCCGGAGAGATTCTAAACCCGATTGCCTGTGTTACCTGTGATGGTCATTCCTTTGCAGGAAGAGGCGGCGCCGGTGCGGTAATGGGATCAAAGAACCTCAAGGCCGTTGCCGTCTGGGGTACCAAACAGGTGCCAGTAGCGGAGGAAGAAAAAGCAAAGGAACACGCAAAAGAGCTTTTTAAGACGCTCCTCGAAACCGCCAAAGGCGGCGGCGGCACTCCCGATGTTATGGTGCCTCTGGAAGCGCTTGGCGACGTACCCATAAGGTATTGGCGCGGCGATATCTGGCACGAAGGCGCAAAGATGATCGGCACACCCCGTTATACGGAATACCTGAACGTAAAACCCCTGCCGTGCCAAAACTGTCCGGTCGGCTGCCACAGACATATTCATCTGACGCTGCCTGACGGCACGGTTCTTGACGGCAATGGCCCGGAATACGAAACACTCGGTATGTTCGGCGCAGGTTTGTGTATTGACGACCTTGCGGCAATTTCCGTTGCAAACGACAAATGTAACCGCGCCGGGGTCGATACCATTTCTGTCGGCTCGTTTATCGGCTTTTTAATTGAATGTTACGAAAGCGGCTTTATAACGGCGGAAGAAATCGGCATGGTACCGAAGTGGAGCGACAACAAGACGCTGCAATTCCTGTGCGATAAAATACTCAAACTGGAAGGCGTGGGTAAACTGTTCACAAAAGGCATACGCGGCGCAGTAGCTGCTATAGGCAAGGATTCCGCATCAATCGCAGTGGAAGTAAAGAACCTCGACCAGCCGGCGCATGATCCCCGCGCCGTTTACGGTCTGGCGGTAAACTATGCAACCAGTCCGCGCGGCGCATGCCACGAGCGCGGCAATCCGCAGGCCAGCGCGCTGGGGCTTTTCTACCCTGATTGCGAAATGGATGCCCCGCCTGACCGATTCACCGATGACGAAGCCGGGTATTGTGCGTTTGTCTACCAGAATACCAGTATGCTGTATAACAACCTTACCATGTGCAAGTTTATGGTCAATAACGGAGGCTTAACCATTTCGGATATCGGCAAAGAGCTTGAATACACAACGGGCCTGAAATACACCAACATGGAACTTCTGGAAACATCGAAGCGCGGTATTGCTCTGCAACGGCTCATCAACGTCCGCGACGGCATCACAAAGGCCGATGACACCTTGCCGCCCAAGATGCGCCAGGCTGCTGTAGTCGGCGGCAGGGCGGGCAAAGCGCCGGTAAATTTTGACAAGATGCTCATGGATTATTACAAACTGCGCGGCTGGAACGATTCCGGTATTCCGACATCAGAATCGCTTAAAACACTGGGCCTGGAAGATTTTACCAAGTATCTGCCGGGGTGATCGCATGATTCATGTAAAATTAACCGGAGAGTTTATAAAACTTGCCCCGGAAGAAAACGTTAAAGGCGCTTTTGACATGGACTATGTGAGCGGTTTACCGGTTTCCAAACTTGTAACGGAGCTTGGTGTTAAAGACCTTGGCATAAAATATTCCGTGATGGTCAACAATTCCAGAAAACCGGAAGATTATGTGCTGAGTGATTCGGATACTGTATTAATCATACCGCTTTTGGCAGGCGGATAAAAAATTTGTAAGGAGCATAGTATGCTGAACATTAAAGTCGGTTCGTCCCAACTTCAGGACGCATTCGAGGCAGGCAAGGCCGCCGCAGGCGCAATGGCTGGCGCAAAATTTGCATTTGTGTATTCCAGCGTGAACTACGATCAGGCGGCGCTTGTTAAAGGCGTTAAGGCCGCCGTTCCGGGCATTGCAGTTGCAGGTAACACTTCGTTTACCGGTGTGGTTACGCAGGAAGGCTTTGTCGGCGGCGATCATTTTGTCGGCATAATGTCGATGGATGGCGATGTAACGGCCGGAGTAGCGGGAAGCGCAAAAGGCGATTGTGCAGAAACGGTCGGTAAAAGTGTTGCAGAAGCGGCTATGAAAAACGCCGGTAAAACCTGTCCGCCTGATTTTTTCTACATGGTTGCTTCTCCGGGAGAAGAAGAATCGTACCTTAAAGGCATTACACAGGTAATCGGGCGTGTGCCGTTTTTCGGCGGCAGTGCGGCGGATGGCGACATCTCCGGTAAATGGAAACTCTTTGCCGACGAAATGGTAACCGGAGACGGCGTGGCGGTTGCGTTTTTCTACACCGGCGGCAAGTTTGCAAACAAGTATACCGGCGCTTACGGCGAAAGCAAGAAATCCGGGGTTATTACCAAGGTAAACGGCAAACGATGCCTTATGGAAATTGACGGTATTCCGGCAATCAAAAAGTACGCCGAGTGGAGCGGTAAAGATGTTGAAAAACTAAAAGGCGGCAATCTGCTGGTCGAAACCATTTGCAACCCCCTGGGTGTTAAAGACAGGCTGGGCGATCTTATCGCAATCCGCCATCCGATGTTCGGCAACGATGATCTTTCCATGAACATCGGCAGCGATCTGTCCGAAAACACAGCCGTTATCTATATGGAAGGTTCGGTGGATAAACTGATTAAATCAAACAGTGAAACACTGCAAGCCTTACAAGAAAAGCTGCCCAATGCGAAGGGGTATTACCTGGTTCACTGCGGCGGCAGGCGTGCCGGTATCGGCGACAGGATGGAAGAAGCGGTGGCGGAAATCAAGAAAGCCGCCGGTAATGTACCGTTCCTGTGTCAATTTACCTTTGGTGAATACGGCTTTGAAAAAGACGGCAATAATACATGCGGCGGGTTGATGCTGTCATTTACCGCTTTCGGAGACTAAAAAACAATACTAATGCGGTATAGGTAAAACTATGCCGCATTTTGTTATTTTTTAGGCAAGTACATTTTCAATTTTCCTAATACATCTTCCAGGTTAATCGGTTTCCCTATATGATCGTTCATGCCGGACTCAAGGCATTTTTCAATGTCTTCACGGAATACATTTGCCGTCATGGCGACAATAGGTATCGTTTTAGCCTTAGGTACATCAATCAAACGTATATGCCGTGTTGCTGTTAGTCCGTCCATTTCGGGCATCTGAACATCCATAAAGATCATATCGTATTTATCCGGCGCTTTATTGAACAGGCGGACAGCTTCTGTACCGTTTTCCGCATAGTCTATTTCAAGTTGTGTTGGTTCAAGCAGTGTAAAAAGAATTTCTCTGTTGATTTCGACATCTTCTGCCAGAAGAATGCGATACCCTTCGAAGCTAATGGCATTCTGCTGCGCCTCTTCCACTTGCTCCTGTTCCACCCCGAGACATGTGTTAATAATATCTGCAATAGGGGAAGCAAAAAGCGGTTTGGCCAGGAATCTGTCTACACCCGCTATTTTTGCATCTTCTTCAATGATATTCCATTCAACGGCCGACATCAGAACAATAGCAGCTTTCTTTGAATCCGTATTTTGCGCATTTAATGTTTCTGCCAGTTCTATGCCGTCTACGCCCGGCAGTCTCCAGTCGATAAAATAGATATCATAAGCGCCGTTCTGTGCGACCAGGCTTAGCGCCTCTTCACCGCTCATTGCAGAATCACATGTTTTGCCAAACCCTATCATAATCTCATTAAAGTATTCCAGCGTAGTTTCATCGTCATCAACTATCAGAATCCGGACATTACTCCAATCCGGAAGCGCCTTCTGTTTACCCAGAAACCGCTTTGCCTGTATTGTAAAAACAAATGTAGCTCCTTTCCCAAGTTCGGATTCAATCCATATTTTACCGCCCATCATTTCCACAATATTTTTGGAAATTGCCAGTCCCAGCCCTGTGCCGCCGAATTTCCTCGAAGTACTGCTTTCTGCCTGCTGGAAGGACTGAAATAGCTTTGATTGCTGTTCAGGGCTTATTCCTATCCCGGAGTCTGTTACAGAAATCTGTATTGTACAAACATCGTTTTCTTCCATTAAAAACAAAGTTTCAAGATTTATGGTTCCATTTTCGGGTGTAAATTTTACAGCGTTCCCAATCAAGTTGGTAATAACCTGCGCTAACCGCTGTTCATCGCCAACCAGGACTTTGGGGATCATGCTGTCAACATGCACCGAAAATTGCAGCTTTTTTTCATTTATTCTGACCGCATTGACATTTACAATACGCTGAAGCATTTTCTCAAACCTGAAATCCGCCAGCGAAAGATCAAATTTTCCGGCTTCTATTTTGGACATATCAAGAATATCGTTGATAATTCCAAGAAGGTGTTTGGAAGCATCATCAATTCTGTCAAAGCAATAATTTTTTCTGTCGATTTCGGCAGTGGACATTCCGATTGATGTCATGCCGATTATTGCGTTCATCGGTGTGCGTATCTCATGGCTCATATTGGCCAAAAATGAAGATTTTGCTTTGCTTGCCTGCTCTGCTGTCTCCAGCATATGTTGTTGTTCTTCCGCTTCTTTTAAGTAAGAAATATCGGTAAAACTTTCCAGAAAAGCAGTGCGCCCTTTATAATGAATTCTTGATACTGACTTAATGATCGGGATGATTGTTCCGTCAGATTTTTTAAATTCCTGTTCAAAACGGCCTGTTCCTTGATCCAGTTCAAGATTTTTGCACCGGCATTCTTCTGCCGGACAAAAAACGCTTTGACATGTTTTTCCGGTCATATATTCTTTGGAACTGTTATACAGACGGGTTGCTGCCGGATTCACATCCAGTACTTCATAGGTTTTGGCATCTACGACAGCAATGCCGCTTTCAACATTTTTCCAGATGGTTTCAAACTGTTCCAGCATGCCAAGATTTAATGCATGTTCTTCTTTGGCGGTGTCCATAGTTTTTACCATGCAATTCAACGGAATATTAACTCCAAGAGCTATCTTTTTGGCCATGTTGTAACATGAATCGGAACCGCATGCGCCGCAATTTACATTTTTCTGTTCGTTGTCGATTTTACCCAGCAGTTCAAATGCTTTTTGAATATCCCGATCTGTTATTTGCGGAAAAGTTGAATAAATGGGCTGATATGTCCTTTTAAAGTGCGGTAACTTTAGTGTGTTATCAAATGATTTATATACAGAATCAAAGTATTCTTTTTTATCATTTTCCATTACAGCTTTTCTTTTGCTGTTCATCGTCTTTTGGACTTTAAACATATTTTTATCATGCAAAGAGGCAGGGCCTTCGTTACAACCTTCCTGGCAATTCAATACATCAAATATCTCGGGCAGGAATTCATTGGGGGTTTCCGAATAAACATTCAATTTTCCGTATACATTAAAGCCTTCGGCTTTGGAAATATGAATTTCTTTCCCCATTAAATATTCAATATTCTCTTTAAAACCGCCGGGCATCGGGAACAGGGAACCAAGACCGCTTTCCAGATTATCGAACTCGGTTTTTTCTTCCGGAAGGGTAATGTTGTTTTTATCAAGATATTCAATCAGGTTGGAAAAGGTAATATTATACTGAGCCAGCCCTGTATCTTCAAATTCATTCGCTTTGGCGACACAGGGAGAAAGCGCTGCTATTTTGTCTTTGATACCCTTATATTCCTTCATATAAACAGAAATACAGGCCATTGGGCTGTGTATCGGAGACAGCATTGGCAATAAATCATGCCGGTATATTTTGCAGTATGTAACAATAACAGGACATGGCTGAGATATTATGGGGGAAATACCCTCTTCCCTGATAAACATGGCATGAGCCCAGATACAGATGTCGGCGCCCAGCGACACATCATAGATGTTTTTTACGCCGATTTTTTTAAAATAAGTGAACAGCTTTTTATAATCCTGAATATTTGTCCTTACAGACGGCGCAACAATAAGCGATATGGGGACTCCTTTTGACAGATCATTAAAGAAACGTTCAGTATCATCAAAATACTTCCGGGCGCTATGATTACATGCAGAAACGCATCGTCCGCAGGTAATGCATTTGGTCTGGTCTACTTTTACTTTAATATTTCCATTTTCATCCTGATACGTTATATTGGCCATTTCTATCGGGCATCCTCTGACACACTTGTTACAGCCTGTACACAATTCCAGATTGGTAGTGATAATTTCTGTCATAAATGCCCCATTTTCTATATAATAATATATCACAGCAAGGAAAAAAAATATACCAAAATCCTAAAATTAGGAAATTAATGAGTTTGTTATCTTTTCTTGACAGCATTGCAAGAAAAAGCAATACTACTATTGTAGAATACAATTACCAATATTGTGAGGAATTATTATGTCGGAATATTCAATCAGCGCATTAAAAATACTGCGTAATCCGCAGGCGACAATGAAGTGGTATATAGTCCCTTTATTTGTGCTTCTGGTTTACATTATTACCAGGGAGTTTAAATCCAAAAGTGTTAATGTACTGCTTGGAGCTGCGGCACTATGGGGTATGGATCTCTTTAACGAGCTAATAAACAGTATAGTATTTCATGCAACCGGGTTCGCTCCAATATGGGGTACGCCTGATATCGGCGGAACAGCCCTTTTAATTCTTATCGGGTATAACATTGAGATTTCGATCATGTTCTTTATAATGGGTCTTCAGGCATGCCATTCCCTGCCCGATGACAAGCATAAAAAGTATTTTGGCATTAACAATCGTGTGCTTTTTGCGCTCGTACTTACTGCGCTCTCTGTAGCGGTTGAATGTTTCCTGAACTATGCAGGGGTTCTTACATGGGAATATTCCTGGTGGAGTATACGCTGCCCCTGGTTAATTTACCTTTTTGGCTACCTGCCTTTCTTTACAATGGCATTTATTGTCCATGACATGGAAAAGCGTAAAAACCAATTAATGACGCTGGGCATTATATACGGTGTTGACATCACATTACTTGTCGTTTTTGGTTCAATAGGCTGGATGTAAGACTTTAGCCCTAATGAGTTCTTAAAACTATTGAGAAAATACCAAAAACCATCGACATTAATACGGTATACCTGATTTTTGTTACCCAAATGATGAATAAACGAAAGAAACCTTTCTATTCAGACGGGCTGCACTTCTCCTGTACCCGTTGTTCAGCGTGCTGCCGGCATGAACCTGGCTATGTATTTCTGTCTGAAAATGACCTTGAGCTTCTAGCAGAAGCATTGAAAATGAAGTATATTGATATAGTGGAAAAATATTGCCGGTGGGTTCCTGTACCGGGCGGGGAAAAACAGCTTTCGCTCAGGGAAAAATCAGGTTTTGACTGCATTTTTTGGCAGGATGGATGTACAGTGTATCAGGCTCGGCCCCTCCAATGCAGAACATTCCCGTTTTGGAAATCAACCCTTTCCGGCCGGAACGCATGGGAAAGTCTTCTTTGTCCGGGAATCGGAAAGGGGACGTTTTACAGCCGTGAATATATAGAGAACTGCCTGATTCAGCGAAATGCAGAGCAGATATTAACGAGGAGGGCTTAGTGCAGGTCCATTTTTGGGGTGTCCGTGGATCACTTCCTGCTCCTCAGCTTCCTTCCCAGTTCAGAAGCAAAATATCGGCTATTTTGGAGCGGCTTACCCCGGATGACATTAAATCTCCGGAAAACCGGGAACGGTTTCTGGCAACATTGCCACCCTGGCTCTTTGGTACAGTGGGGGGAAATTCTCCCTGTGTAACTGTAAGCTGTGATTCTACCGCTGATCTGATAGTTTTTGACGCAGGATCGGGAATTCGTGAACTTGGTATAGCTGTCGTAAAAGAAAAACCGGCCCGTGATCATTTCCATATTTTCTTTTCGCACTTCCACTGGGACCATATACAGGGACTGCCTTTTTTTAACCCCGGCTACGCCCCTTCGACAACTATGGAATTCTATTCGCCAATGAAAAACCTGGAAACAGCCCTTCACGGACAGATGACCAGCCCTTATTTTCCGGTTCATATGGAGTCGATGGGATCAAAAAAAGAATTCCACGAACTAAGCGAACCGGTAATTCTGGGAGATATTCAAATCAGTTACAAAAAGATGAACCATCCCGGAGATTCCTATTCATACAAAATAACCGAAGGGAACAAGCGTTTGATTTTTGCTACTGATACGGAGCTTTCTGCCAACGATTTCCAGAAAACCGAAGAAAATACCATTTATTTTGAAAATGCCGACTGTATTATTCTGGACTCCCAGTACACTCTGGGAGAAGCAATAGAAAAGTATAACTGGGGTCATAGCGCCTTTAGCCTTGCAGTGGATTTTGCTGCCAACTGGGGAATAAAAGAGCTTATCCTGTTTCACCATGATCCTACCTACGATGATCGAAAGTTATTTAATATGCTTCAGTCCGCCAGATGGTACACGGAGCGTATGGGTATTAAAGGGATTGAAATTTCCCTTGCCATGGAAGGAATGGAGTTTAGTCTTTGACCCTTACACTGGAGGAACTTTTGGTTTTGTTTCCTCTGTTAAAAAAAAACGAAGCTCTTTTAAGTATTAAAGAACGGCAGATTCTTGTAAAAATTGAAAAGAAGCTGTATCAACAGCTCTCTATAGAGGAAATTGAAGACCGTTTGGGAGGAGCAATTGTCTGCACATAAGGGCCTTCCCAAAGCGCTGCG
>Ga0082212_10013888_pt1 | contig 10056 bp, 6 predicted proteins | sample TergutNt197P3_FD_71548 | JGI IMG/M metagenome (GOLD analysis project Ga0082212, IMG submission 71548) | Neocapritermes taracua P3 segment gut microbial communities from Petit-Saut dam, French Guiana - Nt197 P3 | ecosystem: Host-associated > Arthropoda: Insects > Digestive system > Gut ... | reverse complement strand
GCCGCCCGCCCCGTCACCAGGCCCGCCGTTCCGGAAACCCTGCGGCCGACCCGCAAAGCCAGTTCCGCCTCCGACCACAGCCGGACCACCTCTTCCCCGGCCTTGGGCCTAAGGCCCCGCCGGCTGATGACGGCCCAAGCCGCCGGCTTGAAAGCCGCGTAGAGCATTTTGGGCAGGGCCGACCCGGCCGGCGCTTCCGGCGGCGGACCAGCCAGGGCGGGCTTGAGCCGAACCAGATCCGCCTCTATTTCCAGGGGCGAGGCGTCCCCGGGCTGGTTGGCCAACATAAGGATCTGGCCCTCCCGCACCCCCCGCCAGCCTTCCTCCTCGCGCAAGGCGGCCAGAAGGGATTTAAGCGGCACAAACCCTCCTGCCCCGGGGTGGAGGCCAAATTCATCCGGCGCCGTTCCCAACACGTAGCGCAACATTTTCTCCAGGCTGTCCTGGCGTCTGACAGTTTTGCTGGTCATTCCCCACCCGCCGTGCTATATTACCAAGGGCTAAAAATATTGATATTTTTCGCCAAGAGAGAGGGCCGCATGTTCAAAAAATTCTCCAGCCTGCCCGACCCAGCCGAACGCCTGGAGATATTCAACCTCTTGAAATTCAACCTGGCCCTGTGCCGGCGCCTGGCTGAATTTTTGACCCTGATCGTCCTGATCGCCGGCTTCGGCGGGCTTATCGGACGGACGGTCGCCTCCGGCCCCCCCCTGACCTATTCCTTCGCCCTCATCGGCCTGGCCCTATTTTGCGCGGCCCTGCCCCGCTGGCTGTTTCTGGCGGTCGAATCGGCCCTGGCCGCCGATTTCGGCCTGGACCCCCGCCCGGGCCGCCAGCGCCTGGTAGCCCGGGCCGTCTTGGAGATCCGCTGGTTTTTGGCGGCCTGGCTACTGTCCGTCCTGTTGTTTCAACTCCTGATAGTCCTGAACCTCTGGGCCTGGACCCTGACCGTCCTGGCCTCGGGAGCCGGATTATTGCTTCTGGACGCTCTAAAACCCCGCTGGTTAAGGCCCGAAAGACTGCGCCCCCCCCTGGAAGGGGAAGTGGACCCCGACCTCGGCCGGCGTTTTGACAAGTGGGCTCAACAAATGGGCTTCAAACCCTGGCCTATCCGCGTGACCACCTCTTTCAACCCTTACTTGGAACCTCCCCGTCTAAGCGGCTTCGGCCCCACCCAAACCTTGGTCATATCTGAAAAGGCTCTGGGCGCCTTCACCCCCCGGGCCCTGAACCTCCTGACCGTTTCGGCCATGGTGGAGGGCCTGGTCAAAGCTCCCCTGAAACTTCTTTTCCTGCGCGGCAGCGCCCTGGCCGTGGCCATTCCCCTGGCCGCCATCCTCATCAGCACCCTGGGCACCCGCCTGTGGCTGTATCCCCTGGTCCACAACCCGGCTCTCGTCATCCTGGTCTGGCTGGCCGGCTGGCTCGGGCTGATCCTGGCCGATTTCACCACCCGCCTGGTCCGGCGGGACCTTTCGGCCCAACTGGCCGCCGCCGCCGCCCTGATCTTAAAAGACGATGAAGCCGCGGACGCCGCCAGGACCACCCTGGCCGTAAAAAACCTGGAAGAAGAAGCCCCGTCGGCCTGGCGGAACTGGTTCAGCCTCCATTACAGCCGCCCGGTCTTCCTGAAACGCTTCCAACACTACCGCCGCCTGAACGCGAACGCTATTCCCTCCCCTACCAATTAGAACCAAGCGCTTTGCGGGCTCGGCTCCGCCGGCCTTGTAAATCACTTGAGGCTCTGGCCGCCCCCCGGCCGTCAACCATGACCGTCAGGTCCACCACCGCCGCCTGGAGTATTTCGGCCTGATCGGTCAAAGACCCGGCCGCCTGGGCCGATTCATCGGCCTTGGTGGTGTCCGCCCGGCTGACCTCATCCATGTGGGACATGGAATCCTTGATCCGGCGGATATTATCGGACTGTTCCCGGGAAGCCTCGGCCACGGCCCGGAATAGATCGGCGACGGTATTGACCTGGCCCTCGATCGAGGAGAAACCCGCGGCCGTCCGGTTGACCAGTTCCTCACCCGAGGCGATGCCCTGGATGGTGGAGGCCAAAAGCTCCGAGGTATTCTTGGCCGCCTCGGCCGAACGGCCGGCCAGATTGCGGACCTCGTCGGCCACCACGGCGAAACCGGCCCCGGCTTCGCCGGCCCGAGCCGCCTCCACCGCCGCGTTCAAGGCCAGAAGATTGGTTTGAAAAGCTATTTCATCAATAGTTTTAATGATTTTTGCTATCTCTACGCCCGAGGCCGAAATACGGGCCATGGCCTCGGTGAGCAGACTCATGGACTTTTCAGCCGTGTCAAAGGAGGCCTTGACCTGGGCCATCAATTCGCTGGCCTGGCCCGAATCATTGGCGTTGCGCCGGGTCATGGAGTTAAGCTCGTCCACGGCCGAAGCCATGTCCGATAAACCGGCGGCGTTGCTCCTGACCCCTTCCAGAAGGTCCCGGGCGGCCGAGGTGAGCGAACCGGAGGCCTGGCCCACGGCCCGGGCTCCCTCGGTCAGGCGATAGATCATTTGATGGATGGGCCGGGAGATGCCCCGGATCAGGACCGCGGCCGACACGGCGCTCAAAACCAGGGAGGCCAGGGCGCCCAAGGCCAGGATCCACATGAACTGCTTCAAGGTGGCCCCGCTGTTGGCGGCGGCCCGCCAGGCCCGCTGGTTGCCTAGGTCCTTTAAAGAAGTCGCGGCCGCGATGACCGCTCCGGAATGCTTGAAGCGCTCGACCTCGGCTTTTATATCCAGGTCCAAGGCCTCTTTCAGGCTCCGGATATTGCCGCTGATGGCGGACCAGGACTCGTCCAGGTTGAGACCCTCGGCCCCCCGGGTACCCGGCTCACCCAAGAGGGCTCTTTCCAAGGCGCTCCCCCGGTCCAAAAGAACCTGGATGTTTTTGAAATCCTCCTCCCGCTGCCGATAGCGATACTGAGTGATCAGGTTCATCAGGTCGTTGGCGGTGGTCATCAACTCATGCCAGCGCCCGACCGTCTCCGGGCTGGAGACGGTATTCCGAACCAGAAAATCCTCCACCGCGTTGCGGAGGTTTTCGCAGCCGAAGAGAGCCCCCTCCAAACTGTGGTTTATGGTCTTGATGCTGTCCGGCAAGATTTCAGCCAGATCCCGGAATTTTTTATAATTGTCTTCCAGGGTCGACAGATGGGCGGTGAAGTCCCGGCCGCCGGCATACCTGGTCAGGAAGGCTTTCAACTGGTGGAGATTTTTGACCGCTTCAGCGTTGTAAACCAGGGATTCGACCAGGATCTCCGGGTTGACGCTGCCCCGGTAGGCCTGGATCATCTGGCTCTCCCGGGCGATGGAATATTGGACAATGCTGGCCCGGTCCAGGAGAGGCAGGAGTTCCCCGCTCAAGTGTTCCGCTTCCCGGCTGGCCGGCCGGGCCGTCCAGAAGATGACCGTGGACAGGGTGACATAGATCAGGTTGGTCAGCACAAAGCCCAGAATTATTTTAGTGGCCAGCTTCATTCCTAATCCTCCGCTTTCACCTTTCAGTTCCCGGTGCCGAACCACTTGCGGTGGATGGCCTCGTCCAGGCCCTTGTCCCGAACCGCCTTTATGCCGTCATTGATCATGATCAAAAGATCCAGGTCCTCCAGGCGCATGGCCGCGCCATAGAGTTCCTCGGCCCCGGGAGTCTCAATGACGGCGGCCATTTTCAGCCGGCTGGCGTAATCAGGGCCGGCTATAAAGGCCCGGGCCACTATGTCTTCGCAGACGACGGCCGCCAATTCTCCCTTGGCCAGGGCCGCCAAGGCCTCTTCAATGTCCTCAAAGGGGATCGTCTCGGCCTCGCTGGTCTTGGCCAAGAGGTCCTCGGCGGTGGTGTCGCCCTGGACGCCCACCTTCAGGCCCTTGAGCTGGCGCGGGTTGGTATAGGTCGAAGCCGTCGGCGTCACCAGGCTCTGGCGGACTATGTAGTAGGGAATGCTGAAATTCATTTCCCGGCGGCGTTCCGGGGTGATGGTGACCGAAGAGACCACCATATCCCAGCGCTTCTGTTTGAGGCCGGTGAAGATGTCGTCCCAAGCCGTTTTGACCAGTTCCAGTTCGCACCCGGCCTCCCGGCAGACGGCCTGGAAATAATCCACGCTGTAACCGACGACCCGGCCGCCGTCATCCAAAAGCTCCATGGGCGGCCAATTGGGCTCTACGGCCACCCGGATGGGCCCGGCCGCCGCCGCGCCCGGCAGGGCCAGACCGGCGGCCAGGACGGCCAGCGCCCAAAACCTGGACCAGGAAAACATTGGTAAATCCTCCGCAAAACCGATTTTGCCTAGGGAAGCGCTGAGGTATTCAGCGCTTCAGTTTTACATGAGGTCGTCCCTAAAGTAAAGCCTTAAAGCCTGAGGCCGGCCTCACAGAAAAAACACAAAGGTGACCAGGACGAAGATGGGGACTAAAATCACCGTCGACCAGACCATATAACCGAAAAAGCTGGGCATTTTCACGCCGTTCTCGTCGGCGATGACCCGCACCATGAAGTTGGGCGCGTTGCCGATATAAGTATTGGCGCCCATGAACACCGCCCCGGCGCTGATGGCGGCCAGGGTCTCGGGTATGATGTTCATCAGGTGCCGGGCGTCCCCGCCGGCCAGATTAAAAAAGACCAGGTAGGTGGGCGCGTTGTCCAGAAAGCTGGAGAGCACCCCAGTGAGCCAGAAATACATGTGGTTCACCGGCTGTCCCTCGGCCGTCGAAGCCAGGGCCACCAGTCCGGACAGGGCGCCTTCCGGCCCGGCCCGTAGAATGGCTATGGCCGGCACCATGGTGACGAAGATGCCGGCGAAGAGCTTGGCCACCTCTATGATGGGCTCCCAGGTAAAACCGTTACCTTGCCGTATCTCGGGCCTGGTCAGGACCACGGACAGGACGGTCAGGCCCAACAGGGCCAAATCCCGCAACAGGCTGGGCAGGGTCACCTCGATGTCGGCCCAGATATGAAATTGGGTGCCGCTGGACCACAGGCCGCTCATAAGCACCAGGCCCATTACCCCGGCCAGGAGGGGGAAGTTGACCAAGCCATCCAGCCGTAGGGGCTCCGGGTGATCCCCGCTCGGCCGGGGGCTGCCTTCCCGCCGATACAGGAAGCTGTCGAGGACGAAATAGAGAACGAGGAGGATAGCCGCCACGAAAAGCATCTTGACATAGAGGTGGACAGCGGGCCAGAAAAAGGTCACGCCCTTTAAAAAGCCCAGGAAGAGCGGCGGGTCGCCCAGGGGGGTCAGGGAGCCGCCTATATTGGCCACCAAAAAGATGAAGAAGACGACGGAATGGACGCGATAGCGCCGATGGGCGTTGGCCCGGAGGAGAGGCCGGATGAGGAGCATGGCCGCCCCGGTGGTGCCCATGAAGCTGGCCAAACTGGTGCCGACCAGGAGCATCAGGGTATTGACCTTGGGCGTGCCGACCAGGGTCCCGGTCAGGCGGATGCCGCCGGCTATGGTGAACAGGGCCAGGAGGAGAATGACGAAGGGTAGATATTCCAGGATCATGGTCTCTAAAATCACATAGGCCGCCACCTGGCCGCCGTGGATCCGCCAGCAGGGGACGATGAACAGGACGGCCCAGACTATGGCCACCTTGCCGAAATGCCGGTCCCAGAAATGGCGGTCCACCAGTGGTCCGATGGCGATGGACAAAAGCATCCCGGCAAAGGGCAGGACCCACCAGCCGCTCAGTCCGCCCCCCTCCAGATGATAGGCCGCGTGTTCACCCGCCGAGGCCAAGGCCGGGGCGGCGGACAGTAAAAGCAACAGTATCCCGGGGACAACCACTCGCGGAACTTTCATATTCACCTCGTCCTGATATAAAAATTTTTAAAAAATACATCCAAGGCCCACCGGCCGATAAGACCCTCACAAGCCCCATATATAGTTTTCTACCATAGCAATCGCGGCCTGACAAGGCAATATATATGGTTGCTTTTTTCAACGGACTCTGCTAGATTATACAAAGTTTTTTAGGTAAATCCGGGCTTACTCGTTTGAATGAAATTGTGATCGCAAACGTTAAGGTCCACAATCGCCAAAGGCCCGCGGAGTCAACTTAAGGAGGCTCAAAAGATGGACGAGATTGAAATTTTGCTAGAGCAAAATGCTGAAATCGGGGGCATGTTGCAACAGAATATGGAAGTGTTGCAACAGCAGAACGCTAAAATCATAGAACTGCTGGAACAGCAGATGGCCCTGCTGCAACAGCCGGGTCTTTTGGAACAATTCGACACCTGGGCGGACACGCTCAGCGGCTATGTCTGGGGTATCTTCGGGATCATCCCCTTACTGATCGGCACCGGCATCTTCCTTATGATCGGCTTGAAATTCATGCCCCTGTTCAAGGTCGGCCCGGCCCTGAAGACCATGTGGAAGGGCCGCACGGCTCAGGAAGGCGGGCAAGGGGAACTGACCCCCTGGCAGGCCCTGATGGCCTCCCTGGCCGCCACCGTGGGCACGGGCAACATCGTGGGCGTGGCCACGGCCATTTACTTCGGCGGGCCCGGAGCCGTGTTCTGGATGTGGGTGACCGGTTTCCTGGGCATGGCCACCAAGTTCTGCGAGGCCACCCTGGCCGTTAAATACCGGGAAGTGGCCGAGGACGGCAGCTTCGTGGGCGGGCCCATGTATTACATCAAAAAAGGCTTGGGCGAGAACTGGACCTGGATGGCCACCCTCTTCGCCATTTTCGGCGCCATCGCCTGTTTCGGCATCGGCAACATGACCCAGGCCAACGGCGTCACGGCCAACGTGGTCAAAATGACGGGCCTCCCGGCAGGGCTGATTGCCGCCGTTCTCTTCATCCTGGCCTGGATAGTCTTCCTCGGCGGGGTCAAGCGCATCGGGGCCGTGACCGGCAGCCTGGTGCCCATCATGACCGTGATCTACATCATCGGCGGGCTTACCATAATCTTCCTCAACCTCGACAAGGTCCCCGGAGTCTTCGGCCAGATCTTGGGCTCGGCCTTCACCGGCGAAGGGGCCAAGGGTGGCCTCTACGGCTCCATGATACTCCTGACCATCCGCTACGGCTGCGCCCGGGGCCTCTTCTCCAACGAGGCCGGTCTGGGCAGTTCGCCCATAGCCCACGCCACGGCCATGGTCAAGCATCCGGTCAAGCAGGGCCTTTTGGGCATGATCGACCCCTTCCTGGACACCATCTGCGTCTGCACCATCACCGCCCTGGTCATCCTGGTCTCCGGGCAATGGCTGAATCCGGAAATCGGCAGCGCGGCCGTTCTGACCAACGCGTCCTTCGACCACGGCCTGCCCGTTTTCGGCGGCTGGCTGGTGACCATCGGCCTGACCCTCTTCGCCTTCTCCACCATTCTGGGTTGGGGCCTCTACGGGGAACGCTGCATCACCTACCTGTTCGGCCGCAAAGCCTCCAGGCCCTTCTACGTCGTCTTCACCTTGGTGGTGCCGGTGGGGGCTCTGGGCGGGCTGAATTTCGTGTGGAATTTCTCCGACCTAATGAACGGCCTGATGGCCATTCCCAACCTTATCGCCATCCTGCTACTGAGCCCCGTGGTCTTCAAGCTGACCAAGGAATACTTCAGCGACCCGGAACTCCAGAAGGATTGACCGTAACCAAAAAGCAAAGGCTTCCGGAAATTTCCGGAAGCCTTTGCTTTTTATATTTTCTCCCTCAGCGCAACTGGCTGTCTTTGCCGCCCCGGCGGTTGTAATGGAAGGGAGCCCTGGGTTCCAGGCGCTCCTTTTCCGTCTGGCAGGGCACGCACAAGCGCACTCCCGGCAGGGCCTCCCGCCGCGGCGGGGGAATGGCCCCACCGCAGTCTTCGCAAAATTCCAGGCTCTCTCCCCGGGGTAGCCCGCGTCTGGCCCGCTCGACGGCTTCCTCCAAAGTCGCCGCGATCTGCTCACCTACCGCGCCGTCTCCGGCCCAACCCACGGCCATCTCAGGCGGTTTCCGCTTCGCCCAGGTCAGGGGCGAAGCCCAGGGCCAGGCCCAGTTCGCGCCACAACCCTTTTTCCTCCTGATCCAGGCGGGACTTGAACGGTTCGTCTTCAGCCAGTTCCAGCCAACGGTTCTGGCCGGCCCAGAGGTCCAGCCCCAGGCCGTCGGCTTGATTGACTATTTTCAAAAACCGGACCAATCCGGCCAAGACCGGCCGGGGCGGACCGCTCCCGGCCAGGTCCCGAAAGGCTTGGGCCAGGAAGTCTTCCCCCAGTTCCCGAAGTTCGGCCCGAAACTGGGCCGGCCCCTTGAACCAGCCCTGAGCGACGAACTCGGCCAGGGCCTCGAAATCGAGCCGGCCAGGTCCGGGACTCAAGAGGCGGCTGAAAATAGCTTCCGAAGCGGCCCGGTGGAGAAAGCCCTCGGCCCAGTCCGCAGGCGGGGTGACCGTTCCCTCCGGCGACAGAGTGAGTTGGTGGAACTCTTCGGCCTGAGCCCGGACTTCAGCCAGGGCCTGCTTGACCACGGCGTGGACCAGTCGGCGGCGGGCTCCGGGAAAAAGGTCCGCCCACCCGAAACAGACGGTCCCGGCCGGCATCAATTCAGCCAGGCGATCCTCCGCCGACATCCGGGCCAGGGTTTCTTCGTTAAGCCAGGCGGGGATCTCGGCTCCCGCCTCCCGGTCGAACACCCAAATATCCAAGGGATGAGGGCCGCCGATGTGGCGGGCCAGACAGAGATGGCTGGTGGTCCGTTCCAGTCGGTGGTCGCTTACATCCACCACCCCGGCCATGATTTTCTGTCTTTTATCCTGGAACACGGCCCGAGCCCGGGGCTGGAGAGAGGCGGCCTTAAAGGCCTCCAGGGCCGGGGAGGCCTCCAGGAGGCCGGCCGCGGCCCAATGGGCGGCGCAGACCCCGGGGGACAGGCGTCCGCTCTCCACGGCCTGGCGCCAAACCTCCCGGCCGGTGGCGTAGGCCGGAATATTGGGCCGGACGAGATCCATATAGCTCAAGAGCCCCTCGCGGAGATCGGTTTCGGCCAAGGGCTCGGTCAGTTCAATGGCCCGGAGGGCGTAACGCAGGTTCTGCACCGGCTCCAGCCCTGATATTTCGTCGAAAAACCAGCCGCAGCTCGTGAACATGTAAAGGCTCATCAACTGGGCTTCCAGAAGGATCCAGACTTCGCGGCGCCTTTGGGGGTCAAGCCCCGCGTCCAGGCTGTGGGCGGCCAGGAAGTCTTCCCTGAGTTTCGGCTCATAATCGTTCAACACCAGCTTGATGTATTCGTCCCGGGCCCGCCAGGGGTCTTTCAGAAGGCGCCCGCCGACCCTCTCATAAATTTCGGCCAGGCGGTCACGCAACCAATTAAGACCGTCACGCAAGGGGCGGCGCCATTTCTGGTTCCAGGTCCCGCCCCCGCCCCCGGTGTTGCAGCCGCAGTCGTCGCGCCATCTTTCCACGCCGTGGGCGCAACTCCAGGAACTGTTGTCGAAGATCCGGGCCTCCCTGGCCGGCGGAAACTGGGCCAGGTAGTGGCCATAATTGGTCAGTTCAATGGACTCCGGGGCGCAAGACCCCGAGGCCAGACGGTCAAAGACCCAGGCCAGGGCCATTTCGCCAAAGGTGAAGTGATGGCCGTAGGATTCGCCGTCCGTGGCCAGGTTGACCAGCCGGGGCCCGCCGTCGTCCCGGGCCTGGCCGAAAGCCTCTTCCACCCGAGCCAGAAGCGCGGCCCCGTCACCCAGGAGCTTTTCAAAGGCGATGGCCCGCGAAACCGGACCGTCATAGAAAAAGACGTCCAGGTAGTCTCCGGAACCAGGGCCCCAGAAGACGCGATAGGGCTCCCGGGGGTCCACCCGCCCGCCGGAGACATCCAGCCAATCCGCCACTTTCTCCTTCCGGCCAGCGGCCGGGGGCTTGGCCGCCGACAGGGGCCGGACCGCCCGGGCCTGGTTCTGGGCTAAAACGGTGAACTTCAGGCCCTCCCGGGCCAGCATTTCCAAGGTGGTCAGGTTCACGGCCGCTTCGGCCAGCCACATGCCTTCGGGCCGGCGGCCGAAACGGCGTTCAAAATCGGCCAGGCCCCAGCGGATCTGGGTCAGGCGGTCCCGGGGGT
>Ga0082212_10013887_pt1 | contig 10056 bp, 7 predicted proteins | sample TergutNt197P3_FD_71548 | JGI IMG/M metagenome (GOLD analysis project Ga0082212, IMG submission 71548) | Neocapritermes taracua P3 segment gut microbial communities from Petit-Saut dam, French Guiana - Nt197 P3 | ecosystem: Host-associated > Arthropoda: Insects > Digestive system > Gut ... | reverse complement strand
TTAGTAACCCACTTTGCGTACTCACATCGATCTCTATTCCTTGATAAAGATCGCTTTGACAGAAGTGAATTGATCCTGGCGGCAATAAACGGGCGGCATTGGTTTTGGCGACTTCCAGGGCTTCATCGGAAATGTCCGTTGCCCACACTTCCAATTCCGGCATTTGGTGTTTCAGCGCAATAGCAACCGCCCCCGACCCGGTACAAAGATCGAGGACACGTGGTGGTACAGGGACTGGGGACTGGGGAGTCCGGACCGAAATATCGGGGTATAACCCGGAAGCAATGATATCTTCCAAATTACTATCCCTAGTCCCTAGTCCCTGTTCCCTATTCCCTCTTCCCCATTCCCTATTTCCTGGTCCCTGATTCCCTATCTTCCCCAGCGCCGTCTCAACCAACAACTCCGTTTCCGGGCGGGGAACCAAAACGGCAGGGGTCACCAGAAATTCAAGGCCGTAGAATTCCTTCCTGCCCAAAATGTACGCGACACATTCCCCTTCCAGCCGCCGCTTGATAAAACCCTGAAACACGGCAAGCGATGTTTCGGCAACAGTATCGCAGGCGGCGGCAATGAGCGAGGAACGGCCGACATTCAGGGCTTCGGCGAGGAGCAGGGAAGAGTCAAGCCCGGAATTTTCAATACCTGCATTTTTGAGAGTCGCACTGCCTGCCGCAAGAACTTCACGAACAGAATTTCGAACCACGTTCTTTAATTCCAAATTCCTGATTTTTTAAGCGCCTTCCGCGGCTCTGTACAGGGCGTCCTTGGCAAAAATTTTGAGCGCGTCAAAAACTTCGCCGATATCGCCTTCCATGATTCGATCCAGCTTGTAAAGGGTAAGACCGATGCGGTGATCGGTAATTCGGTTGTCGGGAAAATTGTAGGTTCTGATTCTCTCGGAACGGTCGCCCGTACCGACCTGGGTTTTCCGCGCTTCGGCACGCTCGGCGGCAGCCTTTGCCTCTTCCATCTCGTAGATACGGGCCCGCAGAATACGCATCGCCTTGGCTTTGTTTTTTATTTGGCTTTTTTCATCCTGGCAGTGAACGGTAATGCCTGAGGGGAGGTGGGTGATGCGTACAGCAGAGTCCGTGGTGTTGACGCACTGGCCGCCGGGGCCGCCGGCACGCATAACGTCAACGCGGAGATCTTCCGGCCTGATGTCAATTTCTGTTTCGTCAGCTTCGGGCAGCACCGCAACCGTTACCGCCGATGTGTGGATTCTGCCGGATGATTCCGTTGTCGGAACCCTCTGCACCCGGTGGACTCCGGATTCATAACGGAAATTCTCATACACATTATTTCCGCTGATCGAGAAAACAATTTCCTTCAGGCCGCCGAGTTCTGTTTCATTTGAATTCATTATTTCAAATTTCCAGCCCCTGTTTTCGGCAAAACGGGAATACAGCCTGTACAGGTCAGAGGCGAAAAGAGCCGCCTCCTCGCCGCCGGTTCCTGCCCGTATCTCCATGATAATGTTTTTTTCATCAAGGGGATCCCGTGGGATCAGAAGAAATTTCAATTTGTCCCGGGTGTCCCGGATTTTTTGTTCCAGTTCACCGGCTTCTGTCCTGGCAAGCTCGCGCATTTCGGGATCTTTTTCTTCCTGGGCTATTTCCCTTGTTTCTTCCAGTTGTTTAGCCATTGTCTCAATTTCATTCTGCATCGTGACGATTTCACTGAGGTGGGAATATTCCTTCATCGTGTCCCGGTATTTTTTCTGGTCTTTTACCAGGCCCGGATCCTGTATCAAAAGAGACAGTTCTTCATAGCGTTTATGCAGGGAGCTCAGGCGTTCATCCATTATTTGCCTCTCTAATTTAAAAGATCCAGATAAGTATACCTATTGCGTCCGTTTTGTTTGGACATATACATTGCCTTGTCCGCCTGTTTAATGAAATCGTCTCCGGTATAGGGATACTCCACGGCACCGGTTGTGACTCCGATGGAGACGGTGATATGGTTTGCCACAGGGCTGTTTTCATGCAGGATATTGCTGATCCGTATATCTTCAAGCAGCCTCTCTGCAACCATGTGCGCCCCTTTTGTGCCGGCATTCGGCAGGATGACAATAAATTCTTCGCCGCCATACCGGGCGACAAGATCATCAGCCCGCAATAAACTTTTATTGAGAACCTCCGCAATGGACCTGAGGCAGGTATCACCCTTGTTGTGGCCGTAGGTGTCGTTGTAGTTTTTGAAGTGATCCACATCAATCATCAACACGCTGAGTATACCTTTGGATCGGGACAGGGAGCTGATGGTGCGTTTCAGGGTTTCATCCATATACCGCCTGCTGCGGATGCCTGTTACCGGATCGAGATGGGCCATCTCCTCAAAGATGGCTTTCATTTTCCGCAGTTCATAATTGTTCTGCATAATAAAAAAAACAAGAAGACTTATAAATAAACCTGAGGCGATAAGAATTATATTAACAGGACGGCTGTACCATGTATGGGTAGACCATACTCTTAAATGCCAATCAGCATTGAAGGCGTGTATGATTCTTTCCGAAAAATTCACATTTTTCTTTATTTTCCCGGTATTCCGTACTATTATCTGTTTTTCACCTGTGTCCGGGTTTATTCTCCATAATTCATAAATAAAACTGTGTTTTTTCAGAATTTCAATTTCCGTACCCTCCAAAGCTTCCGGAAACCGAAGCGCCACTGAAACAAGGCCCCAGTTTTTTTGTTTTTCCTCCGGGGTATCAATGTAAACGGGCATTCTGCCCGCAAGAGCCAGGCCACCTTCAGCCATATCGAAGGGGCCGCCCAGCACAAGGGCGCCCAGATCCTTTGCGGCACGGGCTTCTTTGTTTACCGGGTCTTCGCTGAAAAGGTTCCATCCGATAAGGTCTTTGTTCCCGTCCAGCGGGTATACTTTTGAAACTATGCCGTCAGGTGCCGCAAGGATATACAGGATATCGGGATCATTCGCGGTAATAACAGACGCTATTTTGTCAAAATCTTCTACGCCGCCATTTTCATGCACTATACCGGCGGAAATCGTCTGTATTTCAAAAAGAATCCTGGAAAATACTTCGTTGATTCTGACGCTGATTTCCAGTACAAGTTGTTCAATTTGCATCCTTTCAATATTAATTTTGTTTATTATCGCCGCACTGATTAAAAAAATGCACAATACCAATGAAAAGAGAAAAGATAAAAGCGCTCTCCATGACAATCCGGAGGGTGGTTTTTTCATTCTGCGGCTCCTCTGTTAATACAAATATAAGAAAATTCCGTGATTTTGTCCATAATACGCAATAACCGGTGCCGTTGCTTTTTTCCGATTGCTTTGCTACAGTGAAGTGATGCTGCGAAAGATGAGAAACATCGGCATAATGGCGCACATTGATGCCGGCAAGACCACCACCACCGAGAGGATTCTCTTTTACACCGGCAAAAGCCACCGGATAGGCGAAGTGGATGACGGAGAGGCGACCATGGACTGGATGGAGCAGGAGCAGCAGAGGGGAATTACGATCCAGAGTGCCGCTACTACGACTTACTGGAAAGGCTGCCAGGTCAATATCATCGACACACCGGGCCATGTGGATTTTACTGCCGAGGTTGAGAGGTCCCTGCGGGTACTGGACGGGGCAATTGCGATTTTTGACGCGGTACACGGGGTGGAGCCCCAGACAGAAACAGTGTGGAGGCAGGCGCAGCGTTATCAGGTTCCCTGCATCGGCTACGTAAACAAGATGGACAGGACCGGTGCGGATTTTTATTTTGTCATTGAGGATGTACGGAAAAAACTGGGGGCCAATACTGTTCCCCTGCAAATTCCCATAGTAACGGACGGCTCGGCGGGAAACCGTTTTGAAGGTGTTATTGACCTGATTGAAATGAAAGAAATCCGCTGGGAGGGCAGTGAAGGCGAAAATATGGCCTTTTCGCCCATAGCCGCCGGGCGTGAAGCCGCCGCGAAAGAATGGCGGGAAAAATTGATCGACGCCTTATCAAGGGTTTCCGATACGGTTACCGAAAAATATCTGGCGGGGGAGGAACTGGACACGGCCCTTATCCGCACGGAACTGCGAAAGGCCGTTCTGATGCGGCAGATACTCCCCATGTTTGCCGGGGCTTCCCGCCGCAACACCGGTGTCCAGCCGTTGATTGACGCGGTGAGCGATTATCTGCCTGCCCCCGATGAGGCATTGCCCGCCGTCGGCCATCACGTAAAAAAAGAAGAAAACATAACCATACCCTGCGATCCCAAAGGCCAGCCTTTGGGCCTGGTTTTTAAAATTCAAAACGACCGCGAGGCGGGCAGCCTCTGTTATGTAAGGATGTACTCCGGATCGATCAAACCGGGGGCCGCCGTTTTTAATGTGGGAAAGAAAAAAAGGGAAAGGGCCAACCGCATTCTGCGAATGCACTCCAACAAGAGCGAGCCGGTGGATGAGTTAAGCGCCGGTGACATAGGCGTGGTTATCGGGATGAAACTGGCCCAGACAGGCGATACCATCGGCAGCGAGGGTTGGCCGGTAATGCTGGAGAAAATGCAGTTCCCCGAACCGGTGGTTTCCGTTGCCATTGAGCCGAAAACCATTTCCGAGCAGGATAAACTCAAAGATATTCTTGCCATCCTCTCCAAAGAAGACCCCACCTTCACCACAAGGGAAAACGAAGAAACCGGCCAGCTTATAATTTCCGGTATGGGCGAGCTTCATCTGGACGTGCTGGTTACACGGATACTCAGGGATTTTAAAGTAAGTGCCAGGGCGGGCAAGCCCCAGGTTACCTATCGGGAATCTATCGGCGCGACAGCCGAACACAGCGAAAACTTTTCCCGCGTAATTGCCGGCAAGGAAAATGCCGCCGGCCTCGGTCTGAGGGTGGAAAGCGCTCAGCGGGGTACGGGAAACAAATACATCTGCGCGGTAAAAAGCGGCATAATTCCGGAAGAAATTTTCAACGCCGTGGGCCGGGGTATCAATGGCGCGTTTGCATCAGGCATAGTGATGGGCTATCCCTGTATCGACATAGCGGTGACAGTCACCGATATCCGGTACTCGGAGCTGACAGGCACGGAATTTGCCTTTGAGGCCTGCGCCAGCATGGCGTTTGACGAAGCCTGCCGGGCCGCATCCCCCTTCCTCCTTGAGCCGATAATGGCGGTGAACCTGACCAGCCCCCACGAATTTGTCGGCGAGGTGATGAGCCTGGTAACCCAGCGCGGCGGCCATGTCCAGAACATGAACGCAAAATCCGGCATTGATGAGATAAAGGCCCTTGCCCCCATGGCGCAGATGTTTGGTTTTATGACAGCCCTGCGCAGTGTCAGCCAGGGACGCGCAGGTTTCACCATGGAATTTTCCCATTTTGAAAAAAAAGGACGATAGGTATTTTACGGTTTTTCTTTTAATTCATTCAATTCTTTGAAACTGCGCAGTTTACAAGTGGCTTTTTCCTGAATTTGACGCACCCTCTCGCGGGTTATGCCAAGGAGCTTTCCCGTCTCTTCCAGGGTAAGAGGTCCTTCCCCGGCAAGGCCGAAACGGAGCTGGATTATTTTCATCTCACGTACCGAAAGCTGAGAGAGAATATCGGCGATGGCCTCCTGCAGGGTCATGGAAAAAACCATTTCAAAGGGTTCCGACATCGTGTCGTCCTTGATAAGATCGGCGAGGCGCGTGATATTGCCGTCGTCAACGATGGTGTCAAGGCTCGTGGTTTCTTGGGAAAGTTTGACAATATCCTTTACCTTGGAAACAGGTATGCCCAGATATTCGGAAAGCTCTTCCTCGCTGGGATCGCGGCCCAGATCCTGAGTCAGCTGTTTTGCGACATAGTAACATTTTTTAATGATGTTGAGCATATGGATGGGGATGCGTATAACACGCCCCTTGTCGGCAATGCTCTTGATGATTGCCTGACGTATCCACCATGTTCCATAAGTTGAAAACCGGCAGCCCTTTGTGTAATCAAAACGCTCAACCGCTTCGATAAGTCCTATGTTCCCTTCATCGATAAGGTCCAGAAGGGAAAGTCCCCGGTGCTGGTAGTTCTTTGCTATGGAAACAACCAGACGGAGGTTGGAGTTTATCATTTTATTTTTGTAGAACAGCAGGGCATTCTCAAGGGCGTTTTTTTCACTCGCAATATCGGGTTTTGCCATGGTTTTGTGTTCTGTTTCAAGGTCTTTCAGTTTTGACCGCAGGCTCGTTATTTTTTCCCCGATGTTCTGCTCCTCCTGGATGGTGAGCAGGGGAAATTTGGAGATTTGCTTGAGATACAGGGCCAGCGGGTCGGACTCTTTTACGTTTTTTGTCCGCTTTGAATTTTTTCCTTTGGAAGTATCCTTAATCCTTCTTTCCATAACATCGTGTTCTGTGCTGTTTGTTTCAAACGCTATTGTTTTTGCCACCGTTATACTCCCTTTTTGTTATTAAGCTCTGGGGGCTTTGGCCGGATCGACAGGGGAATCGTTCTGGTACACCATGAACACCAGATCCGGTTTGCCGGACGCCGGGTATATCCCCAATTTACCCAATTCGGTTCCCGGTTCTATGCGGTCCCCCTGTCTGACAGAAAGGGATTCGCAGGAGCCGTAAAAGTACAAATAACCGCCTTCAGCTTCGATAATCGCTATATTCCCATAACCCCTGTAGGGGCCTGCGGTGATTACAGTCCCCCGTGTAAGGCTTTTAATTGATTCTGACCTTTCTCCGGTAACAAGCACTCCGGAGAGTTTTCCTGTCATATACAGTATTTCTTTTGCCGTGACCGGCCACCTGATGGAAGGGCTTGCCGTCCGGGGCTTTGCCTCAGGGGGTTCTGGCCGGGCGATTGCGGCCGCCGGTGCGGAGGCCCCCGGTATTTTTATTTTCTCTCCGGTTTTTATCACATAGTTTTTTGAAAAACCGTTGATATCACGAAGGGCCTGAAGCGTTATACCCCTGATACGGGCTATGCTGTAAAGGGTATCGTTTTGTTGAACTATATATTCGGAAGATTGGCCGCCGACCGGGGGATGTACCGGCACAGCCGGGGCTGCGGCCGGCGCTTTTGAAGGGATGGTAAGCCTCATCCCGGCCTGTATTCTGGAAGCGTCGGTGATGCCGTTGGCACGCATAAGCTCTTCCTGGCTGACCTGGTATGAACGCGAGATCGAATAAAGTGTGTCACCCCTCACTACAACGTGAACCGCACTTTGCGCAAAAACGCTTTGTGAAAACAAGCTGACAATGACACCAAGTAGACAGAAAAATTTAGCGCAACGCTGATAGATCATAACACATCTTTATCGGCAGATAACCCGTTCCTCTTTAGGGGCCGGCTTCTTGAGAAAATTGTAATTGTTATTCATACTGTACAGGGGATATTTATGGAAGAAAACGCTTACCGCAGGCCGACTTGGGACGAATATTTTATGGAAGTATGCGATGCCATCTCAAAACGGGCCACTTGTGACAGGGGGCGTTCCGGCTGCGTCATCGCCAAGGACAACCAGATACTGGTTACCGGCTATGTGGGCGCGCCCGCCGGTTTGCCCCATTGCGATGAAGTTGGGCATCAGTTCAAAAAAATGCTTCACGAGGATGGCAGCGAAACAACCCACTGTGTCCGTACCGTCCATGCCGAACAGAACGCGATTTGCCAGGCAGCCAAGAGGGGCATTTCAATTAGCGGCGCGACTCTTTATTGCCGCATGACCCCCTGCCGTACCTGCGCCATGCTGATCATCAACTGCGGCATTGTCCGGGTGGTGTGCCAGCGCCGCTACCACGATTCCGCCGACTCCGGGGCAATGTTCGCCCATGCGGGGATTCAACTGGAATATGTGCATGACGAGGTTCAGCAGTACGACAAGCAGTGAAACTTTACTCTGATTTTCCTCACGCGGAGACACTGTGCTTTTTTTAGGTCGCCCACTGTGTTTACTAAAGTAAACACGCCTTCTTTTTTACAGTGGCCTTATTGGGGCTCTTGCCGTGCTGAATTTTTTTAAAAGACACAGCTTGACGCTGTGCTTTTACTGGGCATCACCGAAAACTACGGCGGTAAAGGTGTACAGGGTCGCGTCCGGGGCGTCGTAAGATTTCGGGGGGAGGCCTGCCTTAACACAGATGTAATCGAGGTATTCGTCACGATTCCAGCCCTGCTCTATCGGCACCTGGGGCAGCAGCACGCCGGAACGCCCGCCCCGTATCAGGTACAGCCCGTGAACCCCCACCTCAACCTGCCGGGGATCGGGACAGACCGTCATGGGCGAAAGGGCGGAAATTTCAATATGGCACAATTCCGGCTCGCCGGGCCTGAGAGGGGGAAAGCGGGGATCTCCGAATGCCGCCTCGCGGGCCATGGCACGGATCGTTTGGATCAGGGGGAGGCTTGCCGCCATCCTGCCGATACAGCCCCGCAGGCTGCGCCCGCCGGCTTCGGTTTTATGCAGAATCTTGTGGGAGGAAATCTTCAAAACCACTTTTTCCCCGTAGAAGCCGTCTATTATGCTTTGGAAGTTTTCCCCCTCCATGTCAAACAGCTGCCATTTGGGCGTGTCCAGGCCAAGACGGTTGAAAATCTTGTAGCACTGCGCTTCGGACAGGGATTTCTGCCCGTTTTTGTCCGCCTCTTCAAATATTTTAGATATAAGTTCCATGTCAAACCTCATTAATAGGATATATACATATGATATAAAATAAGAAAAATATAAACAAATAGATAAGTCTTTTTGTATAATTATTATAGATAATCATTATAGGAGAGATTTATGAGAAAATTACTCAAGTTTTTATTTATACTTTTCGTCATTATGATGGTGCTGCTTTTGGGCGCGGCCATCGCAGTCAGGCAGATGCTGCCCGCCGACAAAGTGCGCGAAATGGTGGTGCAGTACGTCCAGGAAAATTACGGAAGAGAGGTCAAGTTTGACAGCGTTTCATTCCGCATTATCGGCGTGGAGCTGACTAACTTCGCGCTGTCCGAAAAAGGCACTTTTGCGCAGAACGGCACCTTCATGGGCGGCGACAGTCTGGTAATCAAAATAGCCCTTATGCCGCTTTTCAAAAAGAATATTGAGATAAATACTATCGCGCTGGACGGGTTCAAAATAAATATTATCAAAAATGCCGACGGGACATTTAATTTCTCAGACCTTATCCCGGCGGAAAACACCGCGCCGCCCAAGCCGGAAACGCCTAAGGAAGTGACTGACAAAGGCCTTGATTTCAACGTGCATATTGACAACTTTTCAATACTCTCCTCCGCCGTGAATTATACGGACAAATGCAGCGGCATGAAAGCGAACCTGAAAGATATCAACTTTAAAACCAAAGGTTTCAGGCTGGACGGGCCGTTCAGCATTGAACTGGCGATGAAACTTGTTTACGACGACAACGGCAGAATATTAACCGCGCCGCTGACCGCGTCTTTAATTGCCGACCTGAAAAATAATAATTTCAAAACCGCATATGCCGAAATCAAAAAAATGAACATTGGCATGAACGGTATTTCCATAGACGTGCAGGGCAGGGTGGATAACTTTGACGCGCCTGAGGCGGCCATTAACGCGGCGGTGAACGGGGTGAACACAAAATCTCTGTCAGCCGTCGTAGACGATTTGCCTGATTTTGCGTTGCCGGTTATCAAAATCTCTTCTAAGATAAGCGCGGATTTGGATAAGAGCGCGGCGGATATCAAAAATTATTCCGTCAATCTGCCGAAGTCATCCGTGACGGGCAAAGGCACTGTCAACTGGGGCGGCGACAATCTGGTTTACAGTGCGGACGCGGCGTTGAATCTTGTTCTGTCCGAAATCGCCGCCATCATGCCGGAAATGGCCGAATATAAAATTGACGGCGCGGCTAAGGGCAATATCCACATGACGGATAAAAATATGGCCTCCGGCGCGGTTCAGCTGCAGAACGTGCAGGCCGCGTATCAGAATATTGCCGCAATTAAGGAGTTTAACGGCGCGGTGAACATTGCTTCCGTTGACAGCATCAAGGCGGACGTTATGACGGGCAAGCTTAATAACTCCCCTTTTAAAACGACGCTGCATTTGGATAAAATTGCCAACAATCATTATAAGGTAAACTTT
>Ga0082212_10013886_pt1 | contig 10056 bp, 8 predicted proteins | sample TergutNt197P3_FD_71548 | JGI IMG/M metagenome (GOLD analysis project Ga0082212, IMG submission 71548) | Neocapritermes taracua P3 segment gut microbial communities from Petit-Saut dam, French Guiana - Nt197 P3 | ecosystem: Host-associated > Arthropoda: Insects > Digestive system > Gut ... | reverse complement strand
GACCAGAAAACCACGTCCCGCAACCCGCGCTCCACCGTAGGAACAGTAACCGAGATATACGACTATCTGCGCCTTCTGTGGGCGCGCGTGGGAACGCCCCACTGCCCCAAGTGCGGCAAGGTCATCCACCAGCAGTCCATAGACCAGATAATAGACCAGATTCTCGCACTTCCGCCGGATTCCCGGCTGCAAGTACTCGCGCCCGTCGTCCGCGCCCGCAAGGGCGAATACCAGAAGGTTTTCGACGACGCGAGACGCTCCGGCTACGTCCGCGTCCGCGTGGACGGCATTGTCTACGACCTCAGCGAGACCATAAAGCCCGACAAAAACAAGAAACACACGATTGAAATTGTTGTGGACAGGCTTATCGTCAACGAGGACGTCCGCCGCCGCCTGACCGACTCCGTTGAAATCGCGTCGGGACTCGCGGGGGGGCTTGTCATCATCAACATCGCCGACCCGAAAAGCGAGCGCGACCTGCTGTTTTCCCAGAACTACGCCTGCGACGACTGCGGCGTTTCAATAGAGGAGCTCACGCCGCGCATGTTCTCGTTCAACAATCCTTACGGCGCGTGTCCGAAATGCACGGGCCTGGGCGCGCAGCTGAAGGTTGACCCGAACCTCGTGCTTGACCGCTCCCTGTCACTGCGCGAGGGCGCGGTACTGGCGTCTGGCTGGTCGTCCGACCACGGAACCATCGGGCGCATGTACTTCGACGCGCTGGCGAAACACCTCGACTTCAGTATAAACACACCCGTCCGCGAGCTTTCGGAGGATATAGTAAATACGGTTCTCTACGGCACGAAGGGCGTTAAGCTGACACTGCGCTACAACACGGAACGCGGCAAAGGCACATATCATCAGGCGTTCGAGGGGATTGTCAACAATATGGAGCGGCGTTACCGCGACACAGGCTCGGATCACACGCGCCGCGAAATTGAGGAATGTATGTCGTCTGTTCCATGCCCCGAATGTAAGGGCAGGAGACTGAAAAAAGAGAGTCTTGCCGTTACCGTCGGCGATTTGGACATCGCGTCCTATACGGGGTTTTCAATAGCGGAAGCTCTGGAATATATAGACAAAATAGAGTTCACGGAGCAACAGGCGTTGATAGCGGGGCGGATTTTGAAGGAGATACGCGAACGCCTCGGGTTTTTGAGAAGCGTGGGACTGGAGTACCTCACGCTGTCGCGGCAGTCCGGGTCGCTCTCGGGCGGCGAGAGTCAGCGCATACGGCTGGCCACGCAGATCGGGTCGTCGCTGATGGGCGTGCTGTATATCTTGGACGAGCCGTCCATCGGACTGCACCAGCGCGACAACGAGAAGCTGCTGGCCACGCTGCGGCGCCTGCGCGACCTGGGCAACACCCTTTTGGTGGTCGAACACGACGAGGACACCATGCGGGCCGCCGACCACGTGGTGGACGTGGGGCCGGGCGCGGGCATACACGGAGGCCGCATCGTGGCGCAGGGGACGCTGGGCGACATCAAGAAGTGCAAGGGTTCCGTCACCGGGCAGTACCTGTCCGGCAAGAAGTTCATCCCCATACCCGCGTCGCGCCGTAAGGGCAGCGGAAAGACGCTGACCGTCACCGGCGCGCGGGAGAACAATTTGCAGCGTTTGGACGTGGACATCCCGCTGGGGACGTTCTGCTGTGTGACCGGCGTGTCCGGGTCCGGCAAGTCCAGTTTGGTGGGCGAGGTGCTGCACAAGGCGCTGGCCATGAAACTGAACCGGGCGCGCACGCGCCCCGGCGCGTACGACCGCCTGATCGGCGTGGAACACTTGGACAAGGTGATCGACATCGACCAGTCGCCCATCGGGCGCACGCCGCGTTCCAACCCGGCCACCTACACCGGCCTGTTCGGCGACATCCGGGAGTTGTTTGCCCAGACGCAGGACGCGCGCGTGCGCGGCTACGGGCCGGGCCGGTTCTCGTTCAACGTGCGCGGCGGGCGCTGTGAGGCGTGCGCGGGCGACGGCTTGATCAAGATCGAGATGCACTTCCTGCCCGACGTGTACGTGCCCTGCGACGTGTGCAAGGGCAAGCGTTACAACCGCGAAACGCTGGAGGTGCGCTACAAGGGCAAGAATATTTACGAAATCCTCAGCATGACCTGCGAGGAGGCGCTCGAATTCTTCTCCAGCGTGCCGCGCCTGAAACGCAGATTGCAAACGCTGTCCGAGGTGGGGCTGGGCTATATCAGGCTGGGCCAGCCGTCCACAACGCTGTCGGGCGGCGAGGCGCAGCGCGTCAAGCTGTCCTCCGAACTGTCGCGGCGGGGTACGGACTCCACCATCTATATATTGGACGAGCCCACCACCGGCCTGCACATCGCCGACGTACACAAGCTGATCGAGGTGCTGAACCGCTTAGTGGACGCGGGCAGCACGGTACTTGTGATCGAACACAACCTTGAGGTCATCAAGACCGCCGACCACATAATAGACCTCGGCCCGGAGGGCGGCCACCGCGGAGGCCGCGTGGTGGCCGCCGGAACGCCCGAACAAGTGGCCTCAACCCCGGCCTCCCACACCGGGCGGTATCTGAGCGAAATTCTTCATTCTTGACATGAGATTCGAGTCGCTCCACATGGGCGTTGACTTGTTTTTAGCAAGCAAATCTGATAAAATTACTTTTGCGGAGAATCAATCTATTTATTTGGAGGGTTCGCAATGCAGGCTTATGAATTTTATGCCACGCCGGAAAATGGCGCGATAAAAATACCTGAGAAATATAGAAACAGAATTACGTCAGGTGTAAAAGTCATTTTATTGGACGAAAAACCTTTCGGCTATGACAGGGAGCATACGGACGCCCGCCTCAAAAGCGATCTGCTGCTCGCTCCGACCATGAATACAAAAGGCTGGAGATTCAGCAGGGAGGAAGCCAATGAACGATAAGGTTTTCTTGGATACAAACGTTCTTATCTACTTCTATTCAGAGGACGATGAGAACAAACGAAATACCGCCCGTCACCTTCTGAACAGCCATGATTGCGTGACCAGCATACAGGCGATGAACGAGTCGAGCAATGTTTGGTTTAATAAGAACAAGTGGAACGCGGCGAAAATACAAGAACACTTGGACAATATTGAGTTGGTCTGCGGCCAGGCGCTTCCGGTTCACAGAGATACCGTCAATAAGGCGCTCACCCTGAAAGAGCGCTGCGGATACTCCTATTACGACTGTTTAATGCTTGCTTCGGCTTTGGAGAGCAACTGCCGGATCATTTACACGGAAGATATGAGTGACGGTCAGCTGATTGACCGTACACTGAGAATTGTAAACCCGTTCAAATGACAGCGCCGGTCCGTAAACGGCGTTGGCGGAAGACATATCCCGCACAATTTCGATAAATATTTATTTTTTACCTCTTGACTTCTCACGCACTGTGTGGTATCATTCTCCCTTGTAGGATGGTGATGCCCAATGATGGGGAAGCGGCTCCGCACGTTGAGAAAGGGCCTGCGTATGACGCAGACCGACCTTTCCGAGTATTTGGACGTGTCCGCCAGCGCCGTCGGCATGTACGAGCAGGACAGGCGTACGCCGGACACCGAAACCATATCCATTCTGTGCAGCCTGTTTGACGTTTCGGCGGACTATCTGCTCTTTGGCAAAGACGCGCCGGCCGACGAGTCCATACCCGTGGATGAATTCATCGCGCGTTTAGAACAGTGGATCAAGCATCACAAGGGCCTGTTATATCAGCCGCTGCCGGACGACGGGCGCAGGGGCGTATCCGGCGTGGAGTTGGACAGGCTGGCCGAGGCGCTTCATATCAGCGCGGCGATCGTGTTCAATATCAAAAAACTGTAGGGCGAAAGGACGGCTGATTGCAATGAGCGCGTCACGGGAGAAAAAAGTCAGGTCGGAACAGCGCGGTAACGAACCGCGGAATAAAAGCAAAGACAAGTCCGGGGCCGGGGTGGGCGGCGCCGTTATGAAAAATTTGGGCGTGGTCGCCATCGTGCTGGCCGTCCTCATATTGGCGGGCCTGTTCCTATACGGACTGGGCTTGCCGCAGCGCGCGGTCACCGCCGTTACGGTTGACGGCGAGAATATATCGGTGGCCGAGTTCAACTACTTCTACACAGCGCAAAAATGGGATTTTATGAACAGCAACAGCTGGCTTTTTGATTACGGCATCGTGGACCCGTACACACCTATGTCCAAGCAGGCGTACTACGACGAGAGCGGCGACATGTGGTCCGACTACATCATGAACCTCACCATGGACAAGCTGCGCGACATGATCACATTCTGCAAGCTGGCCGAGAGCGAGGGCGTGGAACTGACCCAGTGGGACAGGGACACCATTGAACGTGAGATCGAAGGCATAACGGAATACGCCTATTACTATACTACGTCTTTCAACAGGGCGCTGACCGACGCCTACGGCAAGGGCGTCAACGAAGAAGTGATACGCAAGTGCATGGAACGCGAACTTTTGGCCTCGCGGTATGAGATATACAACAAAGAGAAACTCTCGTACAGCGCGTCGCGGATACAGGAGTATTACGACGAGAACTCAAACCAGTTCGACCGGGTGGACTACCGCTCGGTGTCGTTTGCCAAGAAACTGAGCGACGAGGAGTTTGACGCCGCCGTCGAGGCGGGCGAGGACCCCGAGGCTTTAGTCCAATCGCCCATCGGCGAGATGCAGGCGCAGGAGAAAACAGCCTATGACAAATGCGCCGCGTTCCTGGGCCTGGCGGAGATGTCCCCCGGCACCTTCCGCGCGCTGGCGGACGCCTTGAACGACCCGGATGATCAAGATCATGACCAAGATGAGGACGACGAAGAAGACAACACGCTCAGGGCCGGAGTCAGCTACTACGAGTCCGGCCTCATGGACTGGCTGTTCGACCCGGCGCGCAAAGACGGCGACATTGAACTGATCGACGACGGGCACGAGTTTGTGGCGGCGCTGTTCCTCTCGCGCGACCGCAGCACGGACGCCACCGTCACCATGCGCCACATATTCGTCTCGCCGCAGAGCGACAACGAGTCCGCGTGGAGCGAAGCCAAGACCCGCGCCGACAATATTTTAAGTTCCGTGCAGGGCGTCGGCGACGACGAATTTGCCCGCAAGGCGGACAGCGACTCCGACGACCGTATCCCCGGCGGCCTGTTCAAAGAGATAACCAGCGATTGGGTCTCAAACACATTCACCAATGAAGAGGTCGAAGAATGGCTGTTTGACTCCGCGCGCAAGGACGGCGACGTCACGCTGCTGGAAGGGCCGGTCGGGTACCATGTCCTCTACTTCGTGTCGGCGGGACGCCCGCTGTGGCAGGTCAACGTCGAGAACTATCTGCGCGATACGGAGTACAATGATTTCAGAAACACGGTCATATTGAATCACGGAAAGAACCCGGAACGTAAAAACTTCGGTTTGAGTATGGTCACCGAGATATGAGCGGAAGGCGGAAGCGGCTCTATTTCCCGCCGCTGACTGTGGGCATTTTTGTGGTATGCGCCGTTGTTGCGACGGCGCTTATTACCGGCGCCGTCTGCAATTACCAGCCCAAGCCAAAGGCGCCCACGGACGAGGAACGGTACGAACAGGCCGTCAGGGACTCCATGCTGATGGGCGAGGACGACATCCTCCCGCTGATCAAGCTGAACGACACCAAAATGGCCGACACCAACGATTTGGGACAAGTCCTGCTCATCATCTGGCATGACGAATCCTACCTTTACCGCAAGGACAACAAGATTGAGCTGACCTTCGGCGCGCTGTGGGCGTACGCGGACGGCGAGTTCGCGGACTGGTACGCCGGTAACAAAGACGATATTGACTCCGGCGGCTGGACGTTACGGCTTGAACAGCTGCTCGGGATGCCGCCCAAATCCGAAATGACGCATTTTTCGGGCGTGTGGGTCTGGCCGGACAGCGTGAGGCGGCCCGCGTACACCCCGGAACCGTCGTCGTCCGTCATGAGCGCGCGGTTCGGGAAGGTCGAACCGGAGTTTAAGGAGTGGTTCGACAAGACCATCCTGGAGCGGTATTTCGACGGCCATCGCGCGTGGACGCGGCTGGGCTATACATACGACTGGTCGCACGGCGGCGATAAAAACAGCGGCCACTACGGGCTGACAGAGTTCATCATCGAGAAAGACTCCGAGATCACGGTGGATTTCATCTGCACGACAGCCGAATTCCGCGACTGGTTAGACGAACGCGCGGTCAAATACGAGCAGGGCTAAAACCCTAAAAATGGTTGTACTTCCGCGCCGGAGCGTGTATAATAGTGTTAATATAAACAGACAGGGAGATTTTGACAATGAGAACTTTTGACGTTATGGTGGACTCGAGTTGTGATTTACCCGAAGAATACATTAAAGCCAACGACATAAAGGTAATGCCCATGCCGTTCACACTGAACGGCAAAGAGTTCAGCGACGGCTACTGGGACGTGATCTCCGGCAAGGAATACTACGACGCCATGCGCACCGGCGGCGTGGCCGCCACGTCGCAGGTCAACCCCGACGTGTTCCTCAAGAAATTCAAGGAGTACGCCGAGCAGGACAAGGAACTGCTGGTCGTCGCCCTGAGCGGCGGCCTGTCCGGCACCTACCAGAGCGGCGTCACGGCCCTCGAAGAGTTGAAGGAGACGCACCCGGACTGCAAGATATACGTGGTCAACAGCCTGACCGCCACCATCGGCCACGGCCTCACGGTCATGATGGCCATAAAAAAAGGCGAGGAGGGCGCGTCGGCGGCGGAGGCCGCGGAGTGGATCGCGCAAAAGACCAAAAACGTCTTCTCGTTCTTCACGGTAGACGACCTGATGTACCTGCACAGGGGCGGGCGTTTGAGCAAGATGTCGGCTATGGCCGGTTCGCTGCTGGGCTTCAAGCCCATCCTGAACGTGAAGAGCGACGGCACCCTGATTCTGCGGGAAAAAGCGCGGGGCCGCAAGACGTCGCTCGAAACGCTGGTCACCCACATGAAACGCTGCGTCAAGCCCGGGGACAAGATGGATACCGTGGTGATCAGCCACGGCGACTGCGAACAGGACGCCGAGTGGCTGGCGGCGCGCGTAAGGGAGAGTTTTGACGTGCGGGACGTGGTGGTCATGCTGATGGGCCCGGTTATCAGCGCGCACGTCGGGCCGGGCGTCATCGCCATGTTTTTCGAGGGCGATATGCTCCGCACAGAGTACGAGGAGAAGTATTACGAAGGAAAATGATCCACATAGACGTTCGGGATATACACAAATCTTTCGGGGGGCAGTCCGTTCTGCGCGGGCTGTCCTTTTCGGTGACGGCGGGCGAGCATGTGGGCGTGGTGGGCTCCAACGGCGCGGGCAAGACCACCCTGCTCAAAATCCTGACCGGCGGCGAGACGCCCGATTCGGGCGGCGTTTCCATGCCCAAGGACGCGCGCGCCGGAATTCTGGGCCAGCTTCCCGCCTACGCCCAAGGCGTGACCGTGATCGGCGTCCTCAAACGCGCCTTCTCGCGCTTCGCGGATGCCGAACGCGAACTCCGGCGCATGGAGGATGAGATGGAGTCGTCGCCGGGTAATCCGGCTGTCGTGAAGCGTTACGGCGAACTGTCCCACCAATACGAGGCCATGGGCGGCTTCGACACCGGCGTGGAGCTTGCGCGGGTGTGTACCGGTTTGGGGTTCTCCGACGAGTTTCAGGGACGTCCCATGACCAAGCTGTCGGGCGGCGAACAGACCCGCGTGAACTTAGCGCGGTTATTGTTAGAGGGCGCGGACATTCTGCTGTTGGACGAACCCACCAACCATTTGGACATACCGGCCTGTGAATGGTTGGAGGACTATTTGGAGACATTTAAGGGTACGGTTCTGGCCGTGTCGCACGACCGCCGTTTCTTAGACCGTTTCGCGCGCCGCATCATCGAACTGCGGGACGGCGCGGCCGAACTCTACAGCGGCAACTACAGCTTCTACGCCGCCGAACGCCGGGCGCGTCAGGCGGAACTCCAACGCCGCTATGAAAAAGAGGAAGAGGCGTATCAAAAACTGACCGCCGCCGCCGCTCAGACCCATGCGTGGGCCGGCAAGAACGCCAAACTGCACCGCCGCGCCTTCTCGATGGAGAAACGCGCCGAGCGCATACGGACCGCCGAGAGACCTCATCGCGAAAAAACGATGAAGGGCGGCTTCTCGGAGTCGGCGTTCGAGGCCGACCACATCTTCCAGATCCGGGAACTGTCCAAAAGTTACGGCGGCAACGTCATTTTCAGCAACCTGTCCGCCGCCATGCGGAACGGTGAGCGCATAGCCCTGCTGGGCGGCAACGGCGCGGGCAAGACCACCCTTTTGAGCATATTGGCCGGCGTCTTGGAGCAGGACTCGGGCAGCGTCCGGCGCGGCCCCGCCGTGAAGATGGGCTATCTGCCGCAAAAAGTGGTGTTTGAACACCCCGAGCGCAGTCTGGCCGACACGCTGATCTACGAGTTAGACGTCACCATGGCCGAGGCGCGAGGCCGTTTGGCGGCGTTCCGGTTCACCGGCGAGAAGGTGTTTGACCCGGTGGGCGCGCTGTCGGGCGGCGAGTTGAGCCGCCTGATGCTGTGTATCCTGATGGCGCGCGGGGTCAACCTGTTACTGCTCGACGAACCCACCAACCACTTGGACATTGGCGCGCGCGAATGGGTGGAGGGCGCGTTGGACGAGTATTCGCAGGCAATGCTGTTCGTGTCGCACGACCGCTGGTTCATCGAGCGCTTCGCGCAGCGCGTTTGGAAATTGGAAAACGGGACGCTGGCCGATTGCGGCTATGACGAGTACCGGCAAACATTGGCCGCCGCCCCCAAGGCCGCGGCGGCGCGCGCGAAAAAGCCGCCCGTCCCAAAGGATACGCCGTTAAACATAAAAAGGAAGCGGGAGCAAACAATCGCGCGTTTGGAGTCCGGGATCGGGCGCGCGGAGTCGCGCCTCGGCGAACTCGAGGCCGAAATAGAGCGCGAGGCGTCCAACTACTCGCGGCTGTGTGAATTGCTGGAAGCGCGCGACGCATTGAGCGCGGAACGGGAGGCGCTGTATGAAGAATACGAAAAAGCCATCCAAGACGGATAAACGGCCCGTGCTGTTCCGGGCGCCGCGTTTTCAGGCCGCGCTGGCGTTCCTGCTGGGCGTGCTGGCGTTCACGGCGGGCGAACTGGTTGCGCGGCGCTGGAGCGGCGCGCGCGGCGTCACGCTGATGACCCGTCCGCTCGGCCCTGCGCTGGTGGTATACGGCTTCCTGTGCGTGCTGATTCTAAACGGCAAACTCACACGTGCCGCGCGTTTTTTGCGCGGCGTGTGGCTGATCATCGCGGCGGTGATGCTGGTGTCGTTCCCGGTGGCCGAGACGTTGATTTTCTTGGGCGACAAGAGCGATTTCGACGACGTGACCGACCCGCCCGCCGCGTATATGATCATACTGGGCGCGGGACTGCGCGGCTCCACGCCGTCGGTGACGCTGGCCAGCCGTTTGGATGCCGCGCTGCCCTGCCTGCTGGCCAACCCGGACATGCTGTGCGTGCTGTCGGGCGGCCAGGGCGAGGACGAGGACATCCCGGAGGCGCTGGCCATGCACCGGTATCTGACCGCGCGCGGCGTGCCCGGGCGGCAGCTTATGACGGAGGACCGCTCGGTGAACACCGCGCAGAATATCCTGTACTCGCTCGACATTCTGGACGCCGCCGCGCGCGCGCGCGGCCAGCCGGGCATAGAGGGGCAGAACGTCATCGTGTGTTCAAACGGTTACCACCTGTTCCGGGCGCGGCAATTGTTAAAGCGCGGAAACGTCGTCCCCCACGCCCTCGGCGCCCCGGTCCCGCGCCTGCACCTGAAAGCCGCCGGGTATATCAGGGAGTATTTCTCGGTCATGTTCATGTGGCGGAGAGATTGAAACATGTTTGCCGGGGCGTCTGCGCGGAAACCGCTGTGAGGGGCGTTTATTCTTGCTTCCCGCGGGCTGCTGGCGCGCCCTTCACGCCAAACGCATGAATGAACAAATTGTGAACAAATCATGTAAACCTATGATATAATCAGTACAAGGGGGCTGATTAACATGGGAAGCATA
>Ga0082212_10013885_pt1 | contig 10057 bp, 7 predicted proteins | sample TergutNt197P3_FD_71548 | JGI IMG/M metagenome (GOLD analysis project Ga0082212, IMG submission 71548) | Neocapritermes taracua P3 segment gut microbial communities from Petit-Saut dam, French Guiana - Nt197 P3 | ecosystem: Host-associated > Arthropoda: Insects > Digestive system > Gut ... | reverse complement strand
TTGCAATCCAGGAGAACAGGTGCCACTTGCTGCCCGGCTTTTCCAGTACGTGGAAGGAACGGGCCGCGCTCTTTCCGCTGCCCCGGCCTACGGAGAATTCCATGGTCATTACCGGTATCCCGAAAATTACCAGGAACACGAGGTAGATAAGAACGAATAATGCTCCCCCATACTGACCAGTAATAAAGGGGAAGCGCCATACATTGCCCAGGCCGATTGCACAACCGGCGGAGAGCAGGAGGAATCCCAAACGGGATGATAGTTTTTCTCTTTCCATAGTTTTTTTTGACATTTTTCCAAGTTTTTGTCAAGGGGGAGAAAAAAACAAAATTTGATGTTCAACAACGGCGTCCATTGCCCATAAAATAATTACATTGTATAATAAGTTATGAAGTACCATATTTTTATCGGCTCGACTTTGGACGACCTGAAAAACGAGCGCAGGGAAGTATCACGGATTATTATGGAGCTGGGCCACATTCCGGTATCGGCGGAATTCCTGGATTCATCCGTAAGAAATTGGGAGCTGCTGCTTGCCAAGACCATCGAAGAATGTGACTACTTTATCGCTGTTGCAGCTCACAAATACATCCCCTCAGGCGGGAAAGTTTCGCCCCTGGAAGCGGAATACAACATTGCACGTAAAAAAAGCATCCCGGTAATTTCCGTTGTCATTGACGAGAAAGCCCGGTGGAAAGCGTCAAAAAGAGAAAAAGAAGCGGCGCTGATAAAAAAACTGGATGAATTTAAAAAGAAGCTGCGCTCAGGGCCGTGCGAAACCTGGCTCAATTCGACAGATCTTTGCCAGAAACTGCAAAGCCTGCTTATCCTGCAGATGAATCTGGCTCCGCAAAGCGGCTGGGTAAGGGCGGATCAGGCGGTTGCGCCGTCCGTGGCCAATGAGCTCTCGCGGCTGTCAACGGAAAATGAACAGCTCAGGCGGCAGATAAAAATTGAGGACGGCGAAATTGTTACCAAAATACGCGAGCAGATGAAAAACGCCCTGAAAGTGCTTACCCTGAACAAGGTAACACTGAGTTTTTATTACGCCGCCGGCGAGAACTGGGAAAACAGCCATCAATTCCGCTACCTCAGGCTTTTTAAACTGCTGGTTCCCGAACTGTCGCTGGGCAAAACCACCGCGGAAGTTTCCCGCTTTTTGGGCGCGGTACTCAACCCCGATCTGGACAAACCAGTCCGCAAGGACTACCCTACCCCCTCAAACACGATCAAAAAAATCATGGCCGATTTTTCATTGTTAAAACTGGTCAAATGCATCAACGAAGACGAGGGTGCAGGAGAAGACGAGATTTGGGAAATAACCGAATACGGAAAAGAACTCTACTCCGCCTACCGCATGAAACAACTTGAAATGCCCAGTACCGAACACACCGCCGAAAGCAGTGACGTACAATAAATTTCCTTGATCTACTTGTAAAACCCGGGAAGGAAAGTGCTGAGAAACGGCAAATAGGTGACGAGCAGGACTATTACAAACCGGACGTTCAAAAACGGTAAAACAGAACGGCATATCTGCATAAAGGGCTTTTCAAAACGATAGCTTGCTAGGAAGAGGTTCATTCCCACAGGGGGGGTAAGGAAGCCTGCTTCCAGGTTTATAATAAAAATGATGCCAAGATGCACCGGATCAATACCGTAAGCATATCCAAGCGGAACAATCAGGGGAAGAAAAACAAGTATTGCCGAAAATATATCCATTAAACAGCCGAGTACAAGCAGGGCGAGATTCAACAGCAGAAGAAAAACATATTTTGAGCTAACGGCGTGCTGCATCCAGGAGACAAAACTTTCAGGCACTCCGGAATCTACAAAAGCATAGGAAAGGGCCTTTGCCATTGCCAGTATTGCCAGTATCCCGCCCAATATCGGGACAGCCTTGGTGAATACATCCAGTATGTCTTTAAAAGCAATATCCTTTTTGACAAAGACTTCTATTACAACAACATAAATCACCGATAAAGCGCTCGTTTCCACAAGTGAAAGCCGCCCTGAAAAATATCCCACAAGCAGTATTACCGGCAGTAAAATCTCAAAAAAAGATTCTTTAAAAGAACCAATTGCCTCTTTGGAATTAAAAGGTTCAGTTGCTATTTTTACCTTTGCAGACAACACCACACCTATGCCGATAATTGCCGCTGTCAGAATTACTCCGGGGATAAGCGCCCCGATAAAATAATGAATAATGTTATACTTTATGGGTATGTTCATAAAATGAAGTATTTGATTGGTTGTACTGGCAACAAGAATAATGGGAAGGCTGGGAGGAAACAAAAGGCCTACCCCGCCGGCGGAAGTAAGCAATCCTATGGAAAACCGTTCTGAATATTTGTTATCGCTTAAGATTTTATAGAGTATCCCGCCCAGGGCAAGAATAGTTACCCCCGACGCTCCCGTAAATGAAGTGAAAAACACGCAAATAATAATGGCGGCGACAATCATTCCGCCCGGCAGCCAGCCGAAAAAAGCCCTGAATGCACGGACAAGCCGCTCCCCCGCCCTGCTCTCCGAAAGAAAGAATCCGGTCAGGGTAAAGAGAGGAATAGCGATAATATCAAGTTCGGTCAGCGCAGAATAAATCTGAATGGGAGCGGCTTCCGGCTCGAGCCCTGCCGACTGAAGTATGATCATTGCAATGCCGGCGATTGCCGCGAAAATCGGCATTCCGCATAACGCCGCAAGGATAAGGAATATGATAGCCGGAATATGGATAATATATGCCGCATCATAAAGGAAATTAACAAATGAGAAAAAAAGTTCGGGCGTATCATAATCATAAACCCAGATTATTTTTGCAATAGCTGGAAGAGCTGCGATAATGCCTATCAGCATTGCACCAAAAGCAAAGATCCGCTGCCGGCGGGAACGGAGCTTTAGACAAAACCTTAACGCTATTACCGCATATATAAGCGGCATTGCAACAGCAAAAACACGTTCAGGCAGAATGCCGATCTGTTTTCCTATAAAGCCGAATTTAATATAGGAAACACAGTTCCATGCAAGAACAGTGAACAGAAAAACAGAGATTAACGTACAGGAAGTTAAAATAAATGTTTTTATTTTTTTATTTTTAATAAATTGAACAGCGGTAATTGAAATGTGGTCTCCGTGTTTTAGGGTAAACATTGCCGAAAAACAGCCCACAATAAGAAAAATGCGGGTTATTATGGCTTTGGAATCGGGGATTGTTAAATTAAATTGACGTAATAACAGCTCAACAATAGGAAGCAAAGCAAGAAGCGATAATGCACAAAAACAGATTCCGGGCTCAAGCAGGGAGAAGATTTTGAACGCCCTTGATATTTTGCCGCTCATCCGGTTACCGCTTGCTCCTTGCTTTTTCCAGTATTTCATTTATCTGTGTATAAAGAGCGCGATCAAAAGCATTCCCAAGAAGCAAGGGCATCGCTTTGTTTACCTCCGAACGCCATTGATCTTCCTGTACCTGGTTCGGCTTGTTTACCTTGAGCCCGTCCCTTTGCATTGCCGAAACGGCATTGACAGAAGCTCTTGTCATTGCGACTTCAAACTCCGAAACAATACGCCTGGTTGCATTCATTAACTGCGCCTGATGCTCCGGGCTAATCTTGTTCCAGGTAACACGGTTCATTACAATCGCACCCATAATGGGAGAAATAGGCAAATCCAGCATATTGGACAGGTACCTGTGCAACCCCATAGGAGCAACCAGTTCCGGAATCAAATAAGTTGCATTAATCACATTATTCGCAAGTTTCGGCCCTATTTCCCCCATCTCTGTTTCTACAGCCTGAAATCCCATTGTCCTGAACACGGTATTAATATCCTTTAATTCGGGGCTTGTCGCTATCCGCTGGCGGCGCAGATCATCAGGCGAAAATACCGTTTCTTTTGAGAAAAAATTCACCCAGCCTCCCTTTGACCAAGAGATAACGGTAAAATTGGTTCTGCTCATTTGATTGTCCAGCACCGGTAATGCGTCTTTGAGCACCAGATCAAGTTCTTCATTATTTTTGATCAAAAACGGAACGCTTAAGGTCATTATTGCAGGGCAGATTTCCGAAAGCCCCGTAGAAATAAACAGAGCCGCCTGAATATTATTCGCACTCAGGGAAGAAAGCATCTTTGCCTCGCCGCCTTCCAGCCCGTCATGGATAATACGCAGCTTGACCTGATTGTTGGTTATACGCGCCCATTCCGAGGCCATGCGATCCAGCCCTCTGCCCCAGTCGGAATTTCTGGGCAGGGGAGAGGCAAGCCGTATCTCAATAACTTCCTGAGCCCTGCTTCCGCGCTGGGCGGAAACCTGGTTATGAGCGAAAAAAAGGAAAAAAATCACAAAAATAAAAAATGCACCATTCCTTTTCATATGTAACTCCTTATCATGCAATTTTATCAATAATAATCGGGGATGGGAAGAAAGGAAAAATAGATATAGGCGTTATCAAGCAGCCAGCGCGCCTTGCGCTGATTTATGATCGTAACCAGCCGTGTTGAAGTATCGGCATTGGGGTCGACAGCCAACGCCTTTTCCAGACAATCCTTGAATGTATCATAATCCTGCGCCGGAACACTGATTGACTGGGCGTAGGAAATGTACGCGCTTGTCGATTTACCTCCTGTTTTTTCCAGCGCCAGCGTAAAATGAGACTGCGCCTTCTCCTTGCTTCCGCCCAGAATTTCCGGAAGAGAAGCGTAAAAAAGCACAAAAAACTCATCAAGGGCGGCGCCGTTATAATCAGGGTTAAGCTCGTACGCCCTGTGTATCATTGCATTCCATTCGGGTATATGGGAGCTTAAGTCAAAATCCAGTACATCAATTGAATAAGCAGCCAGCCCGCCGGCAACAGTCCAGTACAACAGGGCGGTGTCTTCTTTTTTGCATTTTTGCAGTATTGCCTGCAGACTGCCGTCATCAACAGACGCCTGGCTAAAACCCGGGTATTTTAAATCCAGCGCATTGGTGAGAATCCCGTAACCGCGAAGGTATAGCTGTTTCGCCCGCATCATTCCTTCTTCCCGTTCCTGCCATTCTTCAGGCGGGAGCATTTCGGCAGGACCGTGAACAAAGGCATTGGAGTACATGACAAAAAGCGAGCCGGTTGTCAGCATCAGGCCCTGATGGTCCGGGTTTGCCGAAAGCAGGGATTCGTACATTTTTATCGCGAAAGGAAGGGCGCCCCCCACCAATTGGGGGTCTGAATCCCCGGTAAAAACATCCGAACTGCTCTCGCCGGTGAGCGCGTTGGATACGGCCTTCATTGCCATTTTGTTGATCGAGCAGGAGGGGAAGGCAAGGCAGAATACGGCAAAAGCCGGTAAAAATATAAATCGCAATCTCATAATATCACCCATTATATCACAAACAATTATAGCGTAAAGAAGGAAACATTCATATCTTTAAAAACCATGTTCCAAATTTACCTTATATATGGTATGTTTATTATTAAGGAGCTTTAAATGAAAAGGATGATAATGATGATGGGATTACTTTTTTGCATTACGGCCGTTTCCGTTGTTACCGGGTGTCAATCCGCGCCGCCGCCGCCCCCCCCGCAGGAAGAGCCGGCCATGCACCCGCCGGTAGTGCCGGAGTTTCCGGAATTCCCGGAATTTGAGGAAAAATCTGAAAAAGATACAAACCCGCCGGCAATTTCCGACGAACGAAGCCGGGGTATCCGTTCCCGGAGAATGAGGCAGTTCGAAGTCTTTATGCTGGTTGAATCCGAGCGGGACGGAAATGCCGGTATTTTAGTCGGAGCGGATAACGCCCTTTTAAGTCAATATATCCCCGCGACAGGTTTCAAACACTCTGCGAACGCCTTCCTGGTTAAAACCGGCAGACAGAATGTACTGATAGATACCGGAACCGGAGCCGACGGCATCATTGTCGAAAAAATGAAAAGCCTGGGAGTGCCGCCTGAAAATGTTGATATCATTCTTATAACCCATTTGCACGGAGATCATTTCGGGAGTCTTCAGAAAGACGGCGAGGCTGTCTTCCCGAACGCGAAGGTCTACCTTTCCGCAAAAGAATATGAATACTTTACCAAAACCAATGTGAACCAGGGTGCAGCAGCGGCTCTGGCCCCGTACGGCTCCCGTGTATTTACCTTTGAACCTCTGGAACTGGGCCCCATACGAAAAGAAATCCTTCCCGGCATTACCGCCATTGCCGCGTACGGCCACACCCCCGGCCATACGGTCTATCTGCTTGAAAACGGCAGAGACAGGCTCCTTGTTATCGGAGACCTTTTGCACGTTGCTCTTGTACAGTTCCCCAGGCCGGACATAAGCGCAACCTATGACATGGACGGGGCCGCCTCTGCTGCAATTCGCAGGCAGATTTTGAATTACGCGGCCAGGAACAAAATCCCCATAGGGGGAATGCACATTGTGTATCCGGGAATAGGCACTGTCGAAGCATCGGGATCGGGCTTCACTTTTACGCCGATAGAATAGCGGATCGCTTTTGTGCCAGCATGAAAAAGTTTTTCCTGTCTGCGGGTTTCATCCTGCTGATAATCCCGGTATGCGCGCAGAGCATCAGCGACTTCGAGATTCTCGGCAATGACGACGGCTCAATGACCATTTTGAATTATAAGGGTATGGCAAAGGATATTGTCATACCCGAAAAAATATTCAATCTGCCGGTAACCCGTTTAAGAGATGGAGCTTTCTCCAGAAAAGGACTTACAAAGGTAACGATTCCCGATACCGTAACATACATCGGCGATAAAACCTTTTCGGAGAACCAACTGACCGAAATTAACATTCCGCAGGCGGTAGCATACATCGGCAACGATGCATTTAATACCAATCAATTAACAGAAATAACGATACCCCCAAATGTACTGACAATCGGGTACGGCGCTTTTCGCAATAATCGTTTAACATCGGCGGAAATTCCCGACAGCGTAACCTATATCGGGAATCACGCCTTTGCCAACAATGAGATTGCCAGCGTAACCATCGGCAACGGAGCGGTTTTTATCGGATCGAATTCCTTTTGCGGGGATCATTACGACAGCAACCAGATAGAGAGTATTGTTCTGGGTACGGGCGTAAAGTATATCGGCCCCAACGCCTTCCAGCATCATCATGCTTCATCGGTAGTAATACCGGACAGCGTTGTATTCATCGGGTACAACGCATTCAGCCCCAATGAGCAGAATTCCCTTGTGGACATTACCATCGGCAGATATGTAATGTTTGGGCATAATAACGACGACGGCGCTTTCAGCAACAACGGGGATTTTGACGCAATATACCACGACAACGATAAAAAAGCAGGAAATTATACGTTTGAAGACGGCAGGTGGAAATTCACCAAAAATTAACCGCCTAATCCCCAATTACCGAACGGATATCCGCCTTGATAGCGTCCAGTTTGCGGACAGCCTCGGCTTTGGCGGCTGCAAGCCCGCCTGATCCGACTTCGGCGCGGCAGGTTGCGTAGAACTTGATCTTCGGTTCGGTGCCGCTGGGCCGGGCGCTGACAATTGTGCCGTCCGACAGGAAGAACTGAAGCACGTCGCTGGGCGGAAGGCCGTCTGCGCCGTGTTCAATGTCGCGGACTTTTACCACTTCAATGCCTCCCAGTGTCTTTGGGGGGTTCTTGCGGTATTCTTCCATTATACCCTTCATGATTGCGGGCCCCTCAACACCCTGGAAGTACTTGGAGATCCCCAGTTCCTGCCAGTAACCGCAGATTGAGTACAGGTCGTCCAGTCTGTCCAGAAGGCTCTTTCCCTTGCTTCGCCAGTAGAGGGTCATCTCTGCGGTAAGGGCCGCAGCGGAAACGCCGTCCTTGTCGCGGACTTCGGTCTCCACCAGATAGCCGTAACTCTCCTCCGTGCCGTAGACGAAGTTTTTAGCGCCTGCTTCGCCGTTTTCCCATTTACGCATAACATCGGCGATCCATTTAAAGCCGGTAAGGCACTCGATGCATTCGCCGCCGTAATACTCGGCAACCCTCTTCTGCATTCCGGTGGTAACGATTGAATTGATCATGGCGGCATTGGGGGGCAGTTTACCCAGTTCCTTCAGAGAGAGGAAAATGTAGTCGGCAAGCAGAACACCCATCTGGTTTCCGGTAACCAGGATAAAGCCGCCTTCTTTATTTGGAACAGCAATGCCGAAGCGGTCTGCATCGGGATCGGTGGCCATGACCACATCGGCTTTTTCTTTGGCTCCCAGCTTGAGCGCCATGTCCAGAGCGGCCGCTTCTTCGGGGTTGGGGAAGGACACCGTGGGAAAATTCCCGTCGCCTTCGCGCTGTTCGGGGACGGTGATCACTTTCAGGCCGAGGTCTCCCAACACTTTTTCAACGTGCATTGCGCCGGTTCCGTGGAGCGGGGTGTAGACGATTTTTACCTCTCCTGCTTTCTCTTTTATCAAGTCAGGTCTGAAAAGGCGGGATTTTACCATGGCCTGATACGCGTCATCCATCTCTTTGTCGATGATTTTAAGGAGCCCCTTGTCCAGGGCTTCCTGCCGGGACATTTCCTTGATCTCTTTTACGGCTTCAACTTCATCGATAATTCCAACGTCGTGCGGGGGGATAACCTGCGAGCCGTCGTTCCAGTACGCCTTGTAGCCGTTGTATTGGGGCGGGTTATGGCTGGCGGTAACAACAATGCCGGTATCGCAGCCCAGTTTCCTGATGGAAAAGGACAACTCCGGCGTGGGACGCAGAGCCGAAAACAGAGAAGCGGCGATCCCGTTAGCTGCAAAAACCAGCGCGGCGGCTTCGGCAAAATCCGCCGAATAGCGGCGGCTGTCAAAGGCGATCACCGCGGAGAGTTTTCCCTTCTTTTCGGGGAAGGTCTTTAACAGGTAAGCGGCAAGCCCCTGAGTGGCGCTTTTTACCACCAGGGTATTCATGCGGTTATAGCCGCCGCCGATTACGCCCCGCAGCCCTCCGGTTCCGAATTCCAGGTCGCGGTAAAAACGGTCTTCCAGTTCCTTCCAGTCCTCGGCTGCCAGAAGCTGTTCCACCTCGGCGCGAAAAAATGAGTCTTTTTCCCTTGCAATATAGTCTTTGGCCCTTTCGGCAATAGCGGTTTTATCCATGAATTTCCTCCATTACGCCATAATACCTGAGTTTTTGGAAATTGCCAAGGTAAATACTATTCCAGAAGCCCCATCAACTTTGCTTTTATAACGGCTTCTTCTGCATCGTGAACGCCTAAAGCTTTATACACAAGCAGGACATGGTACTTGACCGTTGCACGGCTGATCCCGGCAGCTGATGCAATCTCACTGTAAGTCATGCCCTTGCACAGGTATTGCAGCATGGAACGCTGCTGCACCGTCAGTTTGGGAGCCGGTTCATCTGTTGAAACAAGGTTATGTTTTTTGGTAATCGCACGGATTATCCTGTCTGCGAAACGCATTATCGCAGCGGGCTTTCCCGCCCTCTCCTGCAATTCCAAAAGCAGGGGCAGAGCCTCTTTGCCATCGTTAATAAAAAGCTGAACAAAACCGTAAGGCATGGCAATGCTTACTGCCTGTTCAAAAGTTTTTAACGCCTCATCTTTTTTATTACTGCGCCGCATTGCGATAGCAGTAAGCACGCTGCTTTCTATTTGGTCAAGCGGGCGGGAGTATTCGCCTGCCAGTTTTTGCAGGCGGGTTCCAAAGCCGGCCGCCGCCGGGTAGTCCTCTACAGCGATATAGGAACGCAGGGTGGTAAAGTGCCGGCATATTTGATAGAACGGCAGGCGGTTTGCGCGATTCGCGTGCATGAACAGCCACTCCCTTGCGGCACCCGTGTTTCCGGATCGGATTGATCTTTCGGTATGCAAGGCTTTGAAATTGGGAAGCAGGAACGGCGCCTTGCTTTCCAGGTAGTCATTCACGCGGGCCATGACGGCATCCGCTTCCTGCGACGCACCCATCGCGTACAATACCGCCGCCAAAAGCATATTGGCCGAAAAAAATGTTTCGCCCTGCATTCCTTCGCAGTAATTATAGAAACCTTTCATCGCGTGATGCGCGGCTTCGAGTAGTTCTCCACGTTCGTAATAAATACCGCCGATAATCAAATGTTCCATAA
>Ga0082212_10013884_pt1 | contig 10058 bp, 9 predicted proteins | sample TergutNt197P3_FD_71548 | JGI IMG/M metagenome (GOLD analysis project Ga0082212, IMG submission 71548) | Neocapritermes taracua P3 segment gut microbial communities from Petit-Saut dam, French Guiana - Nt197 P3 | ecosystem: Host-associated > Arthropoda: Insects > Digestive system > Gut ... | reverse complement strand
GGTGCGATTAGTTCCCATGCTTCGTTAGAAATATCATGTCTGTGAATTGCTTTTTCCATTTGGCGACACTCCTTATCAATATGCCACCATTATACCATTTATCTCGTGTAGACACAATCTAATTTACCGGCTGGCGATTTCAACACCAATGCCACAAAAGCACATAAGAAAACCCGCTACAGTCAAAACCATAGCGGGTAACACAACTCTCCTTATGAGTTCCAAGGCGGCCCAGTCAGTATAATTATTCTTTAATCAGCACTATTTTGCAGTTGCGGTCTTATTGAGTTTTTTAACTAAGCGGCTCTTTTTACGGGCAGCGGCATTGGCATGAATAATGCCTGACGCAGCAGCCTTATCAAGAGAACTAATCGCGACCTTAACGTCATCCTGTGCTTCGGCAGAACCAGCAGCGACACTACTCTCAGCCTTGCGCACATTCGTCTTGGTTACACTACGCACAGATTTGTTGCGCTCATGACGAGCAGCTGCTACACGAATTTCCTTAATCGCCGATTTGGTATTGGCCAAATTATTACCTCCAATAAAGCTAAACGAGTTATTATACAACAAAGGGTGCGCATTGACAAAAATATTACGAAATCATGCCGGCGGAAGATGTTTCGGCTACGCGACTAAACATCAACAACAAAGCACACCTAAACTCCCATGACGTTATAGCCGCAATCCACGTATAGCACCTGCCCTGTGATAGCCGATGCCGCATCAGATACCAGAAAAGTTGCCGCCGCTCCAACTTCTTCCGCTTTCACATTGCGCCTTAGCGGTGCGCAGGCAGCGTGCTGCGACAATATGTCCTGGAATCCCTTTATGCCACGCGCTGCCAGTGTGCTCACCGGTCCGGCACTGATGCAGTTGATACGAATATTCCGAGGTCCTAAATCACAAGCCAAATAACGCACTGACGCCTCAAGCGATGCCTTGGCCGGACCCATGACATTATAATTCGGCACCACCTTTTCCGCCCCATAGTAACTTATGCTCAGCATGCTGCCGCCGGACGTCATCAGCGGCACGGCACCACGCGAGAGCGCCACCAGTGAATAAGCGCTCACGTCATGCGTAACACAGAAGTCCTCACGACTGGTCTGAATAAAGCTTCCCTCAAGCGCTTTGCGCGGTGCAAAAGCCACCGAGTGCAACAAAAAGTCCAACCGTCCATATTTTTCAGCAATGACTTTATAAGTAGCGTCTATATCCGCATCATTTGTCACATCGCACGGACAAAGCACGCTTTCATGTGGAAGACCTGCAAGTAGTTCCTGTACGTTCCGACAATGACGCTCATCCTGATATGTAAACACCAAAGCCGCTCCGGCATCGCGCCAAGCCTGAGCCACGGCCCAGGCTATTGAATGCCTATTCGCCACCCCGCAAATCAAACCTATTTTCCCTTCAAGCAAAGCCAAGCCGCAGCCCCCTCATCTTTTGGTAATACATTATAGCATCACAGAATAGCACTGCTGCACCTAACACCCATGCCGGAGTTTACGCAAGGCGTTACTTGAGCGTTGCATTGCCAACATGCATGCTCTCTGCTATACTCTAACGTCATCCTGCCCCCATCGTCTAGAGGCCTAGGACAGTGGCCTTTCAAGCCATCAACAGGGATTCGAATTCCCTTGGGGGCATTTTTCTCAATTCTCGCCGTAAATACATCCTGCATTCTTGCAGCCTATTGTTTTGTCAATTTCGCGTCATATACATCAGCAGTTCGTCCATTCCTCTTAAAAATGCAATTGTGCCGATAGCAGTGACCCCCTTATTTCATTTTTGTGGCATAAACTGAAATAATCACTGTTTTGCACCATGCCAAACATCAAGTAGACACATTTCTATCAGGCATGCTTGCCACAAAAAACTGTTGGCACAATCTATGCCGCAGGTGCGGATTCAAACTGGCTGTTATAAAGCGAGGCATATAAGCCGCCTGCACCTAGCAGTCTTTCATGATTGCCCTGCTCCACAATAGCGCCATCCTGCATTACCAATATAATATCAGCATTACGAATAGTCGACAGGCGATGGGCTATGATAAAGCTGGTACGACCGGTCATCAGTTTTTCCATTGCCTGCTGTATAAACACCTCGGTGCGCGTATCCACAGAACTAGTAGCCTCATCCAAAATCAGTATCTTGGGATTGGTTAGAAAAGCGCGGGCAATAGTGAGCAGCTGCTTTTCGCCCTGGGAAATATTATTGGCTTCCTCGTTGATGACCATGTCATAACCCTGCGGCAAAGTGCGCACAAAATGGTCTACGAAAGCAATTTTAGCCGCCTGAACCACCTGTTCATCACTTGCATCGGGCTGTCCATAGCGGATATTATCGCGAATTGTGCCATTAAACAGCCATGTGTCCTGCAACACCATACCAAACAGACGGCGCAGTTCGCCACGTTGCATGTTGCGGATATCCACACCATCCACTGTTATGCTTCCGCTTTGCACGTCATAGAAGCGCATCAACAGTTTAATAATCGTCGTTTTGCCGGCACCGGTAGTCCCGACAATAGCCACTTTCTGCCCCGGACGTACACATGCCGAGAAATCTTTGATTACCTGCTTGTCAGGCGCATAACCAAAGTTAATATCCTTAAATTCCACACTTCCATTAACCGCATCCAACGCCACAGGGGCAGCATTCTCGGGGGTTTCTTCTTCCTCATTCAGGAACTCAAAGACACGTTCGGCGGCAGCGGCGGTGGACTGCAGCACATTGGCAATCTGCGCCGACTGCACCAATGGTTGATTAAATGAGCGCACGTACTGGATAAAAGCCTGTATATCACCTACCTGAATACTGCCCCGCACCACCAAGTACCCGCCGACAATACTGACGCCCACAAAACCCAAATTCCCGATGAATGTCATTATCGGTATCATCAGACCTGACAGGAACTGTGACTTCCATGCGGCTCCATAGAGCACTTTATTAAGACCGGTGAATTTCTGCGCAGATTGTTCTTCACCGTTGTAGGCACGCACTACACTGTGCCCTCCGTACATTTCCTCCACATGACCATTGACATGTCCAAGGTATTCCTGCTGCTGCTTAAAGTAGCGCTGTGATGCCTTCACTACAACGGCCACAAGCATTAAAGCCAACGGGATAATAACCAACGCCACCAGCGTCATCAGCCAGCTTATGGAGAGCATCATAACCAGCACGCCCAGTATCATGGTCACCGATGTGATTATCTGGGTCAGGCTCTGGTTTAGCGTCTGCCCCACTGTATCGACGTCATTCGTAACACGCGACAGCACCTCGCCGTAAGTGCGCGTATCAAAATATCTTAGAGGCAATCTGTCAATCTTTCTGGAAATATCCTGCCTGAAACGATATGTGACTTTCATGGCCACACCTGTCATCAGCCAGCCTTGAATATAACTGCAAAGCGCGCTAATGAAGTACAGCGTGAGCAATATCAAAGCAATGCGCCCTATATAGCTATAATCCACAAATGCCCCGGGCACATGCATTACCTTGCCAACAATGCCCTCAAACAATTTTGTCGTGGCATTGCCCAGTATTTTCGGTCCGGCAATATTGAATGCGGTACTGGCAATGGCAAAAATAAATACAGCTATGACAGCCAGTCGATACGGGCGCATATAGCGCAGCAAATTGCGCATGGTACCCCTGAAATTCTTAGCTTTTTGTCCTCCGCGCATCATGGCGGCAGGGCCCTGTCCGCCACGTCCCATACCAAAACCACGACGGCGTGAGGAGTCTTTCGTCTGATGCACGTTCTCGGGGCTCATAAAGCCAACTCCTCTTCGGAAAGCTGTGATAGCGCCAACTCGCGATATACCTGACAGTTCTGCATCAGTTCCTTATGCGTACCAATGCCGGCAATGGCACCTTTGTCGAGCACGACAATCTGGTCAGCCTGCTTGATAGTAGAAATACGCTGCGCCACAATCAACACTGTGGCATCAGCCGTATCCTCTTTGAGTGCTTTGCGCAAGACAGCATCTGTCTTGTAGTCTATGGCAGAAAAAGTGTCATCAAAAATGTAAATTTCGGCTTTTTTAGCCAAGGCACGGGCAATAGACAGTCGCTGTTTCTGCCCGCCGGAAAAGTTGGTGGCGCCCTCCGAAACCGGTGTTTCAAAGTCCTGCTCGCAAGCCTTGATAAAATCCAGTGCCTGCGCCGTTTGTGCGGCTTTCTCAATCTCGTCCGCCGCAGCCTCCTGCGCGCCATAGCGTATATTGCTGTCAATGGTTCCGGAGAAAAGCAGGCTCTTTTGCGGCACATAACCGATTTTCTGCCGCAGGTCGCATTGTTTAACTTCGCGCACGTCCAGCCCATCAACCAGCAAAGAGCCCTCGCTCACATCATAAAAACGGGGAATAAGATTGATTAGGGTGCTCTTTCCGCTGCCTGTGCTGCCCACAAAAGCCGTGGTCTGCCCCGGGCGGGCTGAAAAGGTAATGTTTTTAAGCACGCTGCCCTCAGCACCCGGGTAGCGGAAGCACACATTTTTAAACTCAACCATACCGCGTATGTCGGCGGCATATTGCTTAGGCTGCCTGGGATCGTTTATAGTCGGCAACGTCTCAATCACCTCAGCAATACGCTCGGCAGACACAGCCGCACGCGGCAGCATGATGAAAACAATCGATACCATAAGAAATGCCATAATAATCTGCATGGCATATTGCATGAACGCCATCATATTGCCGATTTGCAGATTTCCTGCATCCACCTGATGTGCACCCACCCAAGTGATAAGAATACTTGTGCCGCTAAAGAGAAACATCATAGTCGGCATCATAAACACCATAACGCGATTGATGAATAGCGTTACTCTTGTCACGTCCCAGTTGGCACGGTCAAATTTCTGCTCTTCCTGCTTCTGTGTATTAAAAGCGCGGATGACCATCAAGCCGGTAAGTATTTCGCGCGTCACCAAATTCAGTCTATCCACGAGTTTCTGCACCAGCTTAAATCGCGGTAATGCTATGGCAAAGGCAACGCCAATCATAGCCAGCAGTGCCATTACGGCAGCGGCAATAATCCAAGACATCGATGCATCCTCATTCACGGCACGGATAATACCGCCGATACCAAGCATCGGCGCGTAGAATACGATGCGCAAAAGCATCATAAGCACAAACTGCATCTGTTGAATGTCATTGGTGGAGCGCGTAATTAGCGAGGCCGTTGAAAACTTATCAAATTCAATATTGGAAAAGCTGGTCACGCGGCGGAACAAACTCAGGCGCACGTTACGTGCAAATCCTGCTGCCACACGAGCCGCAAAGAAACCTACAGCGATGGAACAAGCAGCCCCCAGCAGTGCCAGCAGCAGCATTAGTCCGCCAATGCGCATCATATAACTCGATTGCATACCGGACAGACTGATACCAATAGCCGTGTATTCTCCGGAAAGATACGCTGTGACCGACTGCATCACCAGCAAATCGGGCATGGATGACATCTGAGCATCAGCGCCTGAAATAATACTGGCCAGACTATCTTTCGGAAGTTGTGCAATAAAAACAAATGGATCTGCATCCGCCGGCAGCGTCATACCCTCAGGCAAAAATGATGCCAACCCCTGCTGCTCCACGGCATAAGTAATAGCAATGGCACGTCTGAAAATGGCATCCAGTTCGGCCTTTTGAGCCCTGCCGGCACCATCCAACCTGTAAACCGGTTCGCTCTCCAGCACAGGATAGCTTTTTACATACTTGTTGTAGTCAGATGCGGAAAGTGCATTCCTGTCCAGCAATGTGTAAAACTGATACGCCTCCGCCCTTTCACTGTCGCTCATAAAGAGTGCAAGGCGGCTCATCTCGCTTTGGCGCACAGCGTCGGGTGCGGCGCTTTCAATGCCGTTTTGCTGCACGCCAACGTTGATAATCTTTGACATGTAGCCGGGCAGCGAAAGGTCAGTCAGCGCCTGCACAAACAACAGCACGAAAATAAGCAGTATAAAGCCTGAAAAAGGCTTGAGAAATTTAACCAGTTTGCGCATACTTTTAGTTCATTCCCTATATACAACACTCTTTGATTTTGCGGCTTTGCACTCCGGCATCGCGCCGCCTTAAAAGAAACCCTTATACTACTCTCTTCTTTTTGTTTCGTCCAACAAAACCAAGCGTTTTACTGCCCGCCGCTATCCAGGCGATTTAGAGCAGTTTCAAATGCCTCACGCAAGCTTTCAGCCTCAGTTGCAAGCTTTTCCCATTCAGCAGTCAATTCCCCGGCACGTGCTTTCAGTTCACGATGGTGCTCAATACTGCCTACCACCTCTTGCGAATCCTCATAATGCTCCGGTCGGGCGAAGCAATCCTCCATGTATTTTATCTCCGCTTCAACATTTGCCAAATCCGCCTCTAGCTTCTCAATTCGTTTGTTAAGTGGCGTGCTTTTGGCATAGTAATCATTGCGCAATTCACCGGACATAGCGCGCTTTTGGCGGGAGTTGGAGACAGATGCTGTTAGCTGCGGCGCAGAGGAAACCGCTTGAAAAGACTCTTCTGCCAACATTTCTTTGTGATACTGGTAGGTATCATAATCTCCCGGGAATACGCTTATCTGTCCACCATTGACATCAATAATTGTTGTCGCTATTTGACGGATAAGCGTGCGGTCATGGGTAATAAAGCACAGTGTTCCGCTATATGCCTCCAAAGCATCGGAGAGCATCTCCCGCGAGGCAATATCAAGGTGGTTGGTCGGCTCATCCATCAGCAAAAAATTAGCCGGTTGCGTGAGCATTTTGGCCAGAGCCAAACGTGCTTTCTCGCCGCCGGAAAGCACCGATACCTGTTTAAAAACATCGTCCCCTGAAAATAGAAACCCTCCGAGTATGGTACGCAGAGCCATATCTTCAATACCCGACGGAGCCGCCGTGCGCAACTCCGCCAACACCGTGTTGTTCGGTTCTAATAGTTCCAATTGATGCTGCGCATAGTAGGCATGTGTAACAGCATGCCCCAGTTTGCGCTCGCCGCCATCAAATGGTAGAACCCCCGCCAGTATCTTCAACAGCGTAGTCTTACCGGCCCCGTTTGGACCAACTATTGCAACGCGATCGCCTCGGCGTAACTGCAAATTCAAATCGCCATAGACCACATTTTCACCATACGACTTTTGCACGTGGCTTAACATAATTATGTCAGTGCCGGAGTGTGGCGGAGGCGGAAAATGAAAGCTTATTTTCCGCGCCAGGCGTGGCACTTCAACACGCTTAATCTTATCCAGTTTTTTAATGCGGCTCTGAACCTGTGATGCCTTGGTAGCCTTATAGCGAAAGCGGTTTATGAAATGCTCTTCCTGCCCAATTTTCAGGCTTTGACGCCTCGCTGTTGCCTCCAGTATCTCCATTTCCTGCTGTCTGGCTTCCACATAGTCATCATAGTTTCCCGTGTAAACAGACAATTTACTATGGTCTAAAGCCAAAACACGATTTACTACACGGTTTAGAAAAGCACGGTCGTGAGATGTAAGCAGTACGGCGCCCTGATATGCTTTCACATACTCTTCAAACCATATCTGCGTTTCCAAGTCAAGATGGTTCGTAGGCTCATCCAGCAGTAATAAGTCAGGATTCTGTAATAATATTTTTGCCAGTTCGGCACGCATGCGCCATCCGCCGCTGAAATCAGACATGGGTCTGTCGAAGTCCGACTCACGAAAGCCCAACCCACACAGAATTACACCTGCTTCCTGCTCCACATTATAGCCATGAGCCGCCTCAAAACGATGCTGCAAATCCCCCAGCTCCACCATCAACTGAGCCTGCGTGTCAGCATCCGGATTACCTGATAAGGCATCCTGCACAATGCCGATACGGTGCTCAAGCGTATTAACCGTAGCGGCGGCAGATGTTACCTCCGATAACAAACATTGTTGAGAACTATTGCAGCTTTCCTGTTTTAGATAACCAACCGTCAGTCCTTTGCGGCGGGTGATGCTCCCTTCATCAGACGATACTTCACCCGCAACAATCCCCAGCAGTGTACTTTTGCCGCTGCCATTGGCACCAAGCAAAGCCATGCGGTCACGCACGTCAATATTGAAAGTCACATGGCTGAAAAGCACGCGCTGCGCATAGGATTTGGATAAATTGTTTAAGCTGAGCATGTTAGGGCTATTATAAACGGCAAAGCCGGACATGGGCAAAACACCTATCCGGCTTTGTCAGTTATGCATTATTTGCTAAACTAGAATTGAACACTTATTCCGAAAAAGGCACGCCATGAAATGAGTTTCTCCCGCTGACTTCGAGTGTCAGGTACTTCCCTGCATCATTGGTTTGATACATCTCAGGTGCCGTAATAGACTTCAAAACACCTACCAGTTTTTGCATCTGCAGCGAGATATCTTCCTGCTCATGTTTGCAAATACTTGAGAATACAAAAATACCGTTGACACTTCTTGATTGGGCACACAACTCAACCAGCGTTTGGTACTCCACATTGGTTTTAAAGCCCACTATGAATTTCCATATCCCTGTACGCAGCTTATCCACTGCATCCAAACTCTGTATAGCATCGCCCAGATTATCCTGATTCACCGTTCCTTTCACCTGAATGACACAACGCACGGATTCCGGGCTGACCACTACAATATCACCTGAACTGAAAAGAGTGCCGTATTCCACCGTATTGTAGATAATAATGTCACATTCCCTGCTGGCGCGTCCGTCATCTGCCAAAACCACACCACGCCCCACCGCAAAAGATGACGATACCGACTCACGCACAGCATCACGCACAATAGCCTCATAATAATCACCTATAATACGCGGGTCTTTGAGCAGCGCGTTGATGACATCACGCTGCACCATAACCTTGTCCTGCACCTTACGATAGTATTGTTCCATGCCCATATTACTGCCTCCCGAGTCTAAGACGCTTTTCTGCTTCAATTTCTGACAGCCGCCAATCGCCCAGGCCGAAATGATGCGCCACCTCATGCAAAACCACTTCGCGAACCTTAGATTCCAGTTCGGACTCTGACGTATAAAGTGCCTCCAGCGGCTCTTTAAAAATGGTAATTTTATCCGGTGCTACCAGATTATAACCACTACCACGCACAGTGCGCGGCACGCCTTCATACAAGCCTAATACCATTCCGCCTCTGGCAACCATGCGCGCCTGTGATGGGCTGATGGCGTCCTGAACTACCACATCCACATTCTCGAGCAGTTCCTGAAACTCCTGCGGGAGTGAGGCCATTGCCGCTGTCACCAGACTTTCAAAGCGCTCCAGTTCCATTAGGGTATTATAGAACAAATCATAGGGCATAACACGCCCGTCCGCATCACACGCAGGGCGACACCGAAAAACTCTAGAGGCGCTTTTCAAAAATGAGCAGGTGATCCCCAGGCGCATAAAAGTCTACAATGCGCGTAATGCGCTTGTACTCATTCCTGCGATAAAATCGCCGTGTGCTCAAATAGTTCGGCTTGCTGGACGTTTCAACCAATACCAGTTTGCCGCCGGCTCGGCTGATTGATTCTTCGGCTTTTCTGAGCAAAGCTTCCCCAATACCCTGTCCGCGTTTTTCTTTCGTCACTGCCATCCAATAAATATCCCATGTGTACCTAGTGAGAGGTGTCTGCCCAAAACACACATAGCCCGCAACAGATGATTTTATTACAGCGACCGTAATTATGTAATACCTGTCTGGGTTATCCAGATAGGCATCAATTACCTCTTCTGCCACCGGTATCTCCTCCGGCTCAAACTCAGAAGTGTCCCTTAACAATGCCATAAGCTGCGGCTTGTCGCGAGAAATCATTGGCCGCAGTTTGAATTCCATACTACTCCCTATCAAATGCCAGCTGAATAATACGATCCACAAACTGCGGATATGTTAGCCCAATAGCCGACGCTTGGCGTACTGCTCCGGAGGTTAGGGAAATATCAGGGTTTGGATTGACCTCCAGCACACTGGCCTTCCCGTTACTATCAAGCCGCATATCCACGCGGGCATAACCCCGGCAATCCAGCAAGCGATAAGCCGAAATGGAAACATCCGCAACATGAGCCCACAGCGCATCATCTATCTGAGCC
>Ga0082212_10013883_pt1 | contig 10058 bp, 10 predicted proteins | sample TergutNt197P3_FD_71548 | JGI IMG/M metagenome (GOLD analysis project Ga0082212, IMG submission 71548) | Neocapritermes taracua P3 segment gut microbial communities from Petit-Saut dam, French Guiana - Nt197 P3 | ecosystem: Host-associated > Arthropoda: Insects > Digestive system > Gut ... | reverse complement strand
TTATACATATTAACTAACAACCGTCATTGCGAGGAACAAAGCGACCGCCACGCTTTGCTCGCGGCAGGCTCTGCAATCTTTTCTTATAATAGCGAAGTGGATTGCTTCGCTATCGCTCGCAATGACATATTTTCCATATACATACTTTTATACATATTCTTTGCCGATTTATACATATAATTATATGTATAATTCCTACGGTCTCAACGCAACCTTAATCCGTGCCTTAAACTTTTGTGTTTCAATATCTTTAAACGAACCGCTATAAGCTTCATCATCGGTATCCAAAAGTTTTTTAAGGTCTTCTTGAAGTTTGGCAGCATTCAAATCTTTTTTCATTAATACATTTTCAGCAAGAATAGTTATCTTATTATTAAAAAATTCTACAATTCCGCCCTCAATTACCATTCGATCTATTTGATTTTGATTCATAACTCTCATCTCGCCGATACCAAGCTCGCCAATAAAAGGTATATGCCCGGGCAGAAAACCCATTTCACCATCGTACAACTGCACAACTGTAAACTCAGCCTTACCTTCATACATTGTCTTTTCGGGAGTTAATACCGTACAATCAAATATTAGGGACATTTATTTGCTTCCCGATTGTAATTTTTTTGCTTTCTCAACGGCATCGTTAATATCACCTACCATAAAGAAAGCCTGTTCGGGCAACGAATCATATTCACCGCTTATAAGAGCTTTAAAGCTTTTTATAGTATCTTCAATTTTAACATATTTCCCTGCTAACCCTGTAAACTGTTCGGCAACAAAGAATGGCTGAGATAAAAATCTTTCTATTTTACGAGCTCTTTGCACAAGAATTTTATCTTCTTCTGCAAGTTCATCCATACCAAGAATAGCAATGATATCCTGCAAGTCCTTATATCTTTGTAAAATTCTCTTAATCTCCATCGCCACCTTGTAGTGTTCTTCACCTACAAGTTCGGGAGCTAACAATCTTGATGATGATTCAAGCGGATCCACCGCCGGATAAATACCCTTTTCTGCAATGTTTCTTGAAAGAACAGTATTTGCATCAAGATGTATAAAAGCCGTTGCCGGTGCCGGGTCGGTTAAGTCATCCGCAGGTACATACACTGCCTGAACCGAAGTAATAGATCCGTTTTTAGTCGATGTAATGCGTTCTTGCAGAGCACCCATTTCACTTGCAAGTGTGGGCTGATATCCAACTGCAGAAGGCATTCTTCCCAAGAGAGCGGAAACCTCCGAACCGGCCTGTGAAAAACGAAATATATTATCTATGAATAAAAGCACATCAGATCCCGACATATCTCTAAAGTATTCGCACATGGTTAGTGCTGTAAGTGCTACTCGTAATCTTGCTCCGGGGGGTTCATTCATCTGTCCGTAAACTAAAGCTGTTTTATTGATTACTCCCGATTCGGTCATCTCAAGCCAAAGGTCATTTCCTTCTCTGGTTCGTTCTCCTACTCCGGCAAAGACCGAATATCCGCCATGCTGCTGTGCAACATTATTAATTAGTTCCTGAATAATAACAGTCTTGCCTACTCCCGCACCGCCAAAAAGACCGGTTTTGCCTCCCTTGATATACGGGGCCAATAAATCTATAACCTTTATGCCTGTTTCAAAAATTTCGGATTTAGGTTCAAGTGAATCAAACTTGGGAGGTTTTTGATGTATGGAACGTCTTTCTTTAACATCAAGTGGACCTTTATTATCTACCGTTTCACCCAAAATATTAAAAATTCGACCCAATGTTTCTTCGCCTACCGGCACTGAAATAGGTGCTCCGGTATCGAGAATAGGAGTTCCTCTGCTTATTCCATCGGTTGAAGCAAGGGCAACTGCTCTGACCCTATTTCCTCCCAATTGCTGCTGAACTTCACTAACAATGCGTATTTTATTGCCTTCTACTTCGGTTTCAAGTATAAGGGCATTATAAATATCCGGCAGTTTACCTTCCGGAAATTCGGCATCAAGGGTTGATCCTATTACCTGAACTACTTTTCCATAATTTTGATTCATAAAATCTCCTTCGTTATATTATCGATATTATTCAAGACCCGCGGCCCCGCCGATAATTTCCGAAATTTCATTTGTAATTTTAGCTTGTCGCACACGATTATATGCAATAGTTAAAGCATTTATCATATCATTAGAGGCATCCGTGGCATTTTTCATTGCAACTCTACGAGCAAAAAATTCCGAATACGATGTCTCAAGAAAACACGTATAAATTTTCATTTTTAAAAATAAAGGCACCAAGTACGAAAAAATTCTATCCGCATCAGGTTCAAAAAAATAATCCGAAAAACCGGATGACAATTCTATGTCCATCTCCTCATCATTTATAGACTGACTTACAGGCAATAGTTTGATTATTTCGGGTTTTTGGCCGGAGTGCGATAAAACCTTTGAATACGATATGTAAACTTCATGGAATTCATCTTTACGAAAAAGGTTTATCAATTCTTCGGCAAAACGGGCTGCATCCCCAAACAAAAGAGAATCATCCAAATTAGGTACGGCTTTATAACAATCCTGTTTAGTAAAGGCATAATAATTCATCCCTTTTTTGCCTACCGAATATATGGAAGCTTCTTTGCCCTCAACAAATAAGTCTTCTTTAAAGCGGGCAGTGTTTTTCATTATATTTGAATTAAAACTTCCGCATAATCCTCTGTTCCCTACAATTTCAAAAATGAGAATTTTTGTCGGCCAGCTTGATCCGTACAAAAGCGGATCGGTATATTCGGCATCTTTTTGTGAAAAAAGATTATTCAAAACACCGGTTAATTTCAATTCAAAAGATTTGGCATTAGCCAACCGGCCCTGAACTTTTTTCATTTTAGCGGTAGAAACCATTTCCATAGTGCTTGTAATCTTACAAGTATTCTTTATGGATTTTATTCTATTCTTTATATCTCGTTGATTAGCCACAATCTATTTACATTCCAATTATTTTTTAACTAAATACCCATCGATAAAATCGAGAATTATCTTTTTAAGTCCATCGGGATCATTCAACTGCTTGGATGTTTCAATATCATCTAAAATATCCTTATGAGACAAATTCATCATAGAAATAAACTTGCTTTCAAAATCTTTAATAGAGTCAACAGAAAGTTTATCGAGAAGACCTTCAGTTCCGGCAAAAATAATAACAACCTGTTCACTTACAGCCATAGGAACATACTGAGCCTGTTTCAATACCTCAACAAGTCTTGCACCTCTATCCAATTGACGCTGAGTTACCTCGTCCAACTCGGTACCCATTTGAGCAAAAGCTTCCAATGCTCTAAACTGAGCCAAATCGATTCGCAACGAACCGGCATATTTTTTCATGGCCTTAATCTGAGCACTACCCCCTACGCGTGAAACCGAAATGCCCACATCAACGGCAGGTCTTATACCCGAAGCAAACAAATTGGGCAAAAGATAAATTTGACCGTCCGTAATCGAAATTACATTAGTAGGGATGTATGCGGAAACCTCGCCCTCTTGAGTTTCAATTATAGGAAGAGCCGTTAAACTTCCACCGCCATGTTCATCCGACAACTTTGCAGATCTTTCAAGCAATCTTGAATGACAATAAAAAATATCCCCGGGATAAGCCTCTCGTCCGGGAGGTCTTCTTAAAAGCAGAGAAAGTTCTCTATACGCATTGGCCTGTTTAGACAAGTCATCGTACACACAGAGGGTGTGTCCGCCTTTCTCATACATAAAGTACTCGGCCATAGCCGTTCCGGCATACGGTGCAATATACTGCAGCGAAGCAGGATCGGAAGCACTTGCAGTTACAACAATCGTATAGTCCATTGCACCGTATTCTTTAAGTTTTTCAACTACGGCAGCAACAGTAGAAGCCTTTTGGGCTACGGCAACATATACACAAATAACATTTTTACCTTTCTGATTTATAATGGTATCTATAGCTATTGTAGTTTTTCCGGTTTTCCTATCACCAATAATAAGTTCTCGCTGTCCCCGCCCTATAGGGGTCATAGAGTCTATAGCTTTAATTCCGGTTTGAAGGGGTTCTTTTACAGGCTGTCTATCCGCAATACCCGGTGCATTAAACTCAACAGGTCTTGTTTTCGCAGCATTGAGAGGCCCCTTATCATCCAAAGGTTTTCCAAGGGGAGATACTACCCTTCCGAGCAACTCGTCTCCTACGGGAACAGATAAAACGGCATTCATCCTTTTTACCAAATCGCCTTCATGTATTGTAGTATAATCACCCAATACGGCAGCACCTATAGTATTATCTTCAAGATTAAGAACCATACCTTGAGCACCATTTGAAAACTCAAGCATTTCAGCAGCCATTGCATTTTTCAATCCATGAATTCTTGCCGTACCGTCTCCTACTTGAATTACGGTGCCCACTTCGGAAACATCTAAGTTTGCTTTATATCCCTCAATTTCTTTTTTTATGATGGATTTTATTTCTGCTGTATTAACTTTCATAGGCGAATTCGCTCCCAACCTTACTGTTTAATAAATTGCTCTTTAATGTATTTAATTGACCAAGCAATGAAGCATCGATAAGTTCATCACCGGCCTTTATAACAACTCCACCGAGAATTTCACTATCGATTTTTTCAGTAATAATAATTTCTTTTTTAAAATAATTTGATAACACTTTTTTAAACTCATCAAGTGATTGAGCACTTAAAGGAGAAGCAGCCGTTACATGAATATTTATTCTATTATTCATTTCATCATCGATTAAAAATAAATCATCACAAATTTTAGTAACATATTCAAGTCTGCCGTTTTCAATTATAGTGCTTATAAAATTGTAAGTGTACTCCGAAACTTTATCCTTAAAAGTGTTTGCAATAATATCATGCTTATCATCCTTGCCAACAGCAGGTGAAAGCATTAAATCATTAAATGTTTTGTCGGATTGAAACAGTTCACAAAAAATTTTAAATTCACTCATCAATTCCGAAACATTTCCTTTCTCTTTGCCTAACTCATAAAATGAACCGGCATACACTCTTGCAATTCCGTCAAGCACTACTCGAATTTCCTCAATGCTTCTTCAACCAATGTCTTTTGAACATCGGCATCGATATTTTTCTTTATGATTTTAGAAGCAATCTCAGTTGAGATTACAACAAATTCTTTCTTTATATCATCCAAAGCAATTTCCTTAGCTTTATCTATTTCAGCTTTTGCTTTTTCGATAATCTCTTTAGCTTCCAGATTAGCTTTCTCAACTATTCCGGCTTTAATACCTTCGGCTTGTGTCTTGGCATCGGATATTATTTTAAATACTTCATCCTTTGCCCCAGCCATCATCTCGGTATGTTCTGCAAGTAACTTTTCGGCAGATTGTCTCGACTTATCGGCATTATCAATATCACTTCTGATTTTTTCGGCACGAGCATCAAGAGCTTTTACAACCGGTTTCCATGCAGCCTTCCAGAGAACAAGCACTAAAACAAGAAAAGTTATAATAGTCCAAAGCAGTAAACCCGGATCTACTTTTAATAATCCTTCTTTAATAACGTCTAACATTTATTATACTCTTGTTATCGTTAAACAATTATTGCTCTTCTGTCTGTTGCGAAGACACGGAAGTATCAAATTCCTTAACAGCTTTAGGGTTTTGAGTCGCAAGCATAAAAGTAATTACCAATGCAAAGAAAGTAAATCCTTCTATAAGAGCTGCAGCAATAATCATTGCAGTTCTTAACTCACCGCTAACCTCAGGCTGTCTTGCCATCCCTTCAATAGCTTGTCCTGCTAATCTTCCAATACCCATACCGGCACCAATAACGATTAATCCTGTTCCAAGACCGGCCGCCAAGTACGATAATCCTAATGCATAATCCATCTAAATCCTCCTAAAAGACTAAATAATATATTAACGGTCAATTGACCGAATTTGAGCTTTACCTCAATCAATGCGAACTCATAGCTTCACCAACATACATTGCCGACAAAGATGTAAAAATATATGCTTGTATTAGTGCTACTAATAATTCAAGCATATTTATCATAAAGGCACCAAGTACCGAACCAATACCAACCCAATAATTTTGAAACATCATAACCAAGAATAAAAATACAACAATTACAATATGCCCCGCAGTCATATTTGCAAAAAGTCGAATAGTAAGAGAAAAAGGACGAATGAGAATACCCATTAACTCAATTACCCAAAGTAAAGGAAACAATGGCAAGGGAATGCCGCCGGGGACAATACCTGTAACTATCCACATGGGACCGTGTTTTACAAAGCCGGTTACTATTATAAAAAACAATGTACACAAAGCTAATCCACCCGCAACAGCCAAATTACCCGTTGCAGTTGAAAATCCGGGAACCATTCCCAAATAGTTTGCAAAAGCAATAAAGAAAAACAGAGTAAGGAAATACGGCATCATTTTTTTTCTGGTCTCGCCATGAAAGTTGGGCTCTACAATTTCATCGTGAACAAAGGATATTGCAAACTCCCACAGATTTACCCAACGAGATTTTGAACCGTATTTATTTTTTGTGATTGTTCTTGCAAGCGGAACAAAGATTATGATGCACAAAAACATTACCGCCCAAAGCATAAGTACCCATTTTGTGATACGCATATCAAATATTCCAAACAGTTTGATTGACAGCAAATTTTGATTCAACCAGCCTATAAAACCGCCCTCCAAAACATGATCGGTAAGATGATGCATAACAACTTCATAAACATCATCATCTCCCCCCGAAGAAGAAAGCATAAGAAGATTTATTGCCGAAATTGGATTTATCATTATAATCTCGCCTTTAAGCAAATTGTAATAACTTATGGATTAATGTAAATCATTTTATTGTGAATTACGTTATAATTAGAATCTAAAATTAACCGCAAAATACACGAAAATTTGTACTGTTTTTAATAGCTTCACTTGGTTTTTTGTCGAATTATGTAAAAAAATAGCGAAATCTTCGACATTTTCCCAATCTCATTCGTTATATATTTAAAGAATTTAAAAAATTGGGGGAGATAATTTATGAAACCTAACAAAAAGTTTAAAGACAGTGTTTTTACAAAACTGTTCGGACACGACAAGAAAATAATATTGGAATTATACAATGCCATTTTTAATACAAATTATGGCGAAGACACCGATATACAAATCACAACTCTTGAAGATGCCTTGTTTATGGATTGGATAAATGACATTTCATTTGTAATAGACGATAAACTTGTAGTCTTGATTGAGCATCAATCGACAATAAACAATAATATGCCGCTTAGAATGTTAATTTACATGGCAAGAATTTATGAGAAAATTTGTGATAAAAAAAGTATGCACCGAATAAAAAGAATGGCAATTCCGGCACCTGAATTTGTTGTATTGTACAATGGAAAAGACGAATTGCCTGATAGCATGGAGATAAAATTGTCGGAAATGTTTGCCAAGCATGAAGAAAATTTTACAAACAACTTGACAAATCTTGAATTAGTAGTTAAGGTTTACAATATAAACAAAGGACATAATATTGAATTTGCACAAAGGAGTTCTACTCTTAACGATTATGAAACCTTTGTTGCAGAAGTGTACGAAAACGAAAAGATATTAGGACGAGAAAAAGCAATTCTAACCGCAGTAAAATATTGCGAGAAAAATGGAATTTTAAAAGATTTTTTAAGTAAACATTCATCGGAGGTAATAAATATGCTATTTGAAGAATTTGATATAAATGTAGCAAAGAAAGTTTGGCTTGAAGAAGGTATGGAAGACGGAATGGAAAAGGGAAGAGAAGAAGGCCTAGAAAAAGGCAAAGAAGAAATTGCCCGAAGCATGAAATCTAAGGGAACGGATGTAAATTTTATATCCGAAGTAACCGGACTTTCCATTGAAGATATCTTAAAATTGTAATTGTCTGAATCAGGATTTTCAAAATTTTAGGATTCACAGGATTAAGAGCAAGAGAAAATTAACTTATATCCCGTACGGGCGGGGTTAGCCCGCCCTTGTAGAATAATTTAAATCAATAAAAAATCCTGCAAATCCAAAAATCCTACATAGTCCTGATTCAGACAATTAACTTGACTAAATAAACAAAGATATAAGTATAGCAAATAGATTTGGAGGATTAGTATGAAGTGGGAGTGGTATCATATTTGGCCGATTATAATCATTGTGGTAGTTGCATTGGGAGTTGGATTCTTCTTTTTAAGAAGAAAGATTAAGGGCAAAATCTCCGAGCAGCAAACCATGGTAGATCAACATAAAGTAGCAACGAGTATTCTTGTATTGGAAAAAAGAAAAGGCAAAATTAGCGAAGCAAGTATACCCAAAAATCTTATGTCGCAAATACCCAAAATATATAAAATAAAGAAAGTTCCTTTAATAAAAGCCAAAGTCGGCAATCAGGTTTTGGATTTGCTTTGTGACGAGGCAATTTTTGATAAAATCCCCGAAAAAAAGACGGTAACGGTTGAAGTGGCCGGTCTTTTTATTTGTTCTGTAAAACCTGCAAAACGATAAAAAAATAAAAAATTAATTAAAAAAATAATTAATTAATATTGACGAAATCGGGCTAAAAAAATAATGTCAATTTCACTATGTGAGAAAGTCATATAGCGGAATTGATAAAAAATTTAATTTTTTCTTAAAAAAAAGTAAAAAAAATTTAAATTTTATTGACAGGAAAAGCACTTCAATTAGATTGGCATTCTACGCTTTGTTGATGTGGCGTTTTAAAAAGATTTTAAAGGCTATTTTTGATGGCTGTTGAAATCACTACTATGATAACTACCTAAAAAAGTTGGTAAAGTGTCATTTTACCCGATGTCGTTTTGACGATATTTGCGGATGAAAATGTAAATAGTTCTTTGAAAACTGAGTAGTAAACACAAGACAGTGTATGCTTCTGAAAATTTTAACAATTATAAAATAATTAGCAAAGAATTAAATTTTAGTAAAGTATTACGGAGAGTTTGATTCTGGCTCAGAACGAACGCTGGCGGCGCGTTTTAAACATGCAAGTCGAACGAGAACCTTGGAGCTTGCTTTAAGGTGAAAGTGGCGAACGGGTGAGTAACACGTGGATAATCTGCCTCTGAGATGGGGACAACAGCTGGAAACGGCTGCTAATACCGAATAAGGTGATTTTGTCGCAGGATGAGATCATGAAAGGTGGGGATCGTAAGACCTACCGCTTGGAGATGAGTCCGCGGTCCATTAGCTTGTTGGCGGGGTAATGGCCCACCAAGGCGATGATGGATAGCCGGCCTGAGAGGGTGAACGGCCACATTGGGACTGAGACACGGCCCAGACTCCTACGGGAGGCAGCAGTTAAGAATCTTGCGCAATGGGAGCAATCCTGACGCAGCGACGCCGCGTGGACGATGAAGGCCTTCGGGTTGTAAAGTCCAATAAGCAGGGAAGAATAATATGCGGGTAATATTCGCATAGATGACGGTACCTGCCTAAAGCCCCGGCTAACTACGTGCCAGCAGCCGCGGTAATACGTATGGGGCGAGCGTTGTTCGGAATTATTGGGCGTAAAGGGCGCCTAGGCTGGAAGTTAAGTTGGTTGTGAAATCCACGGGCTCAACCCGTGAATTGCATCCAAAACTGATTTTCTTGAGTTCGGGAGAGGAGAGCGGAATTCCTGGTGTAGCGGTGAAATGCGTAGATATCAGGAGGAACACCGGTGGCGAAGGCGGCTCTCTGGCCTAGAACTGACGCTGAAGCGCGAAAGCGTGGGTAGCAAACGGGATTAGATACCCCGGTAGTCCACGCCGTAAACGTTGTATACTAGGTGTTAGTGGTTTATCTGCTAGTGCCGCAGCAAACGCATTAAGTATACCGCCTGGGGAGTACGGTCGCAAGGCTGAAACTCAAAGAAATTGACGGGGGCCCGCACAAGCGGTGGGGCATGTGGTTTAATTCGATGATACGCGAAAAACCTTACCTGGGCTTGAACTGTACATGACAGGTGTAGAGATACACCCTCCTTCGGGCATGTATAGAGGTGCTGCATGGCTGTCGTCAGCTCGTGTCGTGAGATGTTGGGTTAAGTCCCGCAACGAGCGCAACCCCTACTTCTTGTTGCTATCA
>Ga0082212_10013882_pt1 | contig 10058 bp, 5 predicted proteins | sample TergutNt197P3_FD_71548 | JGI IMG/M metagenome (GOLD analysis project Ga0082212, IMG submission 71548) | Neocapritermes taracua P3 segment gut microbial communities from Petit-Saut dam, French Guiana - Nt197 P3 | ecosystem: Host-associated > Arthropoda: Insects > Digestive system > Gut ... | reverse complement strand
CACAACGTCTACTATTCCTTCTTCCAGTGTGGCCACCATTGTATCATCATTAGGATAAGCTTTGACATTGAAACGCGTGCCCAATGCCTTCACTATCATACCGGATGTGTGAACATTGAAAGGTTTCAGCGAATCGCTTTTTACTTCGAAGAATGCTTCGCCTGTCAATTGAAGATCGCGGTTTTCCTGTCCAAAGTCAGATAAATAATGAATCTCCGATCCTGCGTTTAGCCATACAGTCGAACCGTCAGGCAATACAACATTGCTTTTTGCCCCCATCGGAACATAAATGGTTGTTGCTGTAGCCGGAGTCAGAGGCGTCACCTGTTCGCTATGCGGCATATGGATGGCAATTGTTGCGCCTAATGCAACACATAACAAAAGTGATGCCGCATACCCCCATGGTGCAAATCGCCTGTTCCACCATGCTTTTTGAGGTTTTATCCTTTGCCCGATGGATAACCAGCCCTGCCAGGGATCAAAATCTTTTTTTCCAGATTCATATCCTGCCATGATCCATGATGACCGTAACCTGTTGAACTCATTTTGATGTGTCGCATCTTCATCCAACCAGTTGATCAACTTTTTCTTATCATCTTCACTCAATGAATTGGTGAAGAAACCGGCAATCAAAGAATCAATATCTGATGTAATATTTTCCATTTATTTAAATTACGTCTTCTGAATAATATAACGAAATAACCCGAAGAATAGATTACAAAAATTTCAAAAAAATACAAAAAAGTAACAATTTGCCTGTTTCATTTTTTCTTCGTTGTAGTTGATGCGTACCCGGATAAAACTGACTTTTGCATATTTAGTGATAAAAATACTTTTTGATCTTTTTTATTGCTCTGTATATTTGAGTTTTTACCGTATTTTCAGATATGTTCATTTCTGTAGCAATTTCTTCATTACTTTTATTTTCAAAACGACTTTTTATGAATATATTACGACACTGTTCGGGCAACTGTCCGACGATTTTCTGTATTTTTACGGTTGTTTCTTTGGCTTCCAACTGTTCTATCAAAAACTCGTCAAAACCATAATTTTCGGAAATTCTCGTCCATGATTCCGACGGGAGCAGTTGAATGAACGATTCCCTGCGGGTATGTTGTTTTCTGAGCAAGTCAAGGCATTGGTTATGCACTAAACGAAAAAGATATTTCTTGATAGACCCGTCCTGTGAAAAAATTTCTTTCCTTTTGTCCCAAACTCTCAAAAAAACGTCCTGCACCAATTCCTCTGCAACGTGCCGGTCGGATATCAGTTGCGATGCATATTGACACATACCCGAATAACACGAATGATACAGAAAACCAAAAGCTGCGGTATCATCGTCCTGCTGAACTTTTTTCCAAATATGATCCAACTCCAATGCTTAAGATTTTAGTTTTGAATAAAATGAACTAAAGAAAGAGGCACAAAGATGCAAAATGTTGATCCTGCGCTTCGGTTTTCTGTTTTCCAAAACGGAAACTTACACCGTCATTATTTCCGTTTCTTTTTTCGCTAATATCTCATCGACCTTTTTATAGTATTTATCGGTCATCTTCTGCATGTCTTCTTCGGCGTCCTTTTCCATATCCTCGGGCAGACCGCTCTTCACCATTTTCTTAAACTCCTCGATGGCTTCGCGACGGGCATTGCGGATACTGATTTTAGCGTTTTCGCCTTCTGTTTTCACCTGTTTCACCAATGCTTTGCGACGTTCTTCGGTGAGCGGCGGAACGGACAGACGTACTACTTCGCCGTTATTTGAAGGCGTCATGCCGATGTTGGCGGCAAAAATAGCCTTTTCAATCGCATCAATCACCTTTTTTTCCCATGGCTGGATCACAAAACTGCGCGCATCGGGCGTGTTGATGCTGGCCACCTGTTGCAGGGGCGTCGGGACGCCGTAGTAATTGACTAAGATGCCATCAAGCATTGCAGGGCTGGCTTTTCCGGCGCGAAGTTTAGCCAATTCGGCCGATAAATGTTTCAATGCCTTTTCCATTTTTTCAACGGCATCTTCTGAAACTAACTGAACTTCTTCATTCATAAATGGATGTATTTACACGTTTAAAAAAGAGTAGCAAAGATAATAAAAAAGAAAAAAGACGGTTATTATTATAAGAAAAAATTTTGTCTATCTTTGCCTGAAAAATTGTAAAAATGATTCTGTTTCTCGCAGTTTGGTTCAATGTATGCAGTACATTTTTTGCACATCCTTTGTATGTGTCGGTAACCAATATGGACATTGATGCGCAAAAAAGAAGCATTGAGTTGTCGATCAGGATATTTACCGACGATTTGGAAACGATATTGCACAATAAGTATAATATCGACGGATGGATAGGTACGCCCGCTGAACATCGCGACAGCAGGCAGTTGCTCAGGGAATATGTGAACGAACGGTTTTCGGTTGTGGTGAACAACGGTGAGAAGATCGGCTTAGTAACCGACAGTATGACCATCATCGACGATTGTATGTGGTTCTATATGAAAGGTGCAGCCCAACAAGCGATTAGACGGGTTGAAATAGACAATCGTCTGTTGACTGATTTTTTTTCGAACCAGAATAATCTGGTATATGCCGGTATCATCGGGGGTGATGTAAAATATTATAAATTGGATAGGAAAAAGAGTAAAATTGAACTGTCTTTATGATGAAGCGAATTTGTAGTATTCTTATATTTTTATTGATATGCGCGGTTGGCCATGCTACCCATAACCGTGCAGGGCAACTTTTGTACAGGCATATATCAGGATACACTTACGAGTTTACGCAAATACAATTCTATTATACGCCCAGCCCTGCTACCGCACAAAGGATACGGGACGGGTTAACCATATCGTGGGGCGATAATAATACCTCATCACATTTTCCCTGTGTTCATGTAGAAACACTTCCCGACAATTACACCAAATGTATTTTCCGGACGCAACATATTTTTTCCGGTAACGGCATATATACCATCAGAGTAGAAGATCCGAACCGGAACTTCGGCATTCAGAACATCCCCAATTCGGACGGCGTAATCTTTTGTATCAAAACAATTCTCATAATCAACCCAAACACAGGGCACAACAATACGCCGGAACTTCTCACTTATCCTATAGATAAAGCCGCAGTCGGCAGGCGGTTTGTCCACAATCCTTCGGCTTACGATACCGATGGAGACAGTCTGTCGTATGAAAAAGCAATCTGTTTGCGCGAAGGGGGTAAAGAAATTGAAACCTACACCGATCCCGAAGCAACATGGGGTGCCGATTCGGTATATGTACACCCCATCACAGGTGATTTTGTATGGGATGCTCCCGTAAAGGCCGGTTTATATAATGTTGCGATGAAAATTAATGAATGGCGTAATGGTATCCAAATCGGCAGCATTGTACGCGACATGCAAATAGAAGTTATCGACTCTGATAACAGGCCGCCGGAACTTCCTGTATTCAAAGATACCTGCGTTTTAGCCGGTACTGAAATCAACATTCCTGTACATGTCACCGACCCCGACAATGACAACATCATACTTACAGCCACCGGAGGCCCTTTTCAGGTAACTGACAACGCAGCTACGCTAACCATCGACAGCGAAGGGCCGGGTTATACCAATGCCACCTTTACATGGCAAACCGACAACAGCCATGTCCGTAAACAACATTATACCGTTGTTTTTAAAGCAGAAGACCAAAACAGCGAAGTTAAATTGGTATCATTTACCAATTATAACATTACCGTAATCGCTCCTCCGGTGGAGAACCTGAATGCAGTAGCCGAAAAGAAAGAAATACGGTTAGAATGGAGCCCTTCGGAATGTGAACATGCTTCGGGTTACGAGATATATCGCAGAATCGGAAACGATGCGCTTCATCTCGGGCCGTGCGAAACGGGTATTCCGGCGGGCTTAGGCTACGAAAGGGTTGCTACGCTGAACGGGATCGACAACACCATGTGCCGCGACAATAACAACGGCAGGGGGCTTAGTCCGGGTATCGAATATTGTTACCGTGTAGTAGCTATTTTTTCGGACGGGGCTAAAAGTCTTCCCTCCGACGAAGCCTGCGCCTCGCTGCTGGCAGGAACGCCGCCCATGATACTCGCCCATGTGGAAACGGTAGATGTGACAGGTGAAATACATATTGCCTGGCTCGAAAAACCGGTGAAAGAACTGATTGACGGTAAAACAGGGCCCTTTGAATACCGACTGTTCTACACACTGGATATGGACGATGCTAACTGGAACTTTTTAGAAACCAAAAATCTGGGTGACACCACCTACATACACGCCCCGATTGACACCAAAACCGTATATCCGTATTATTACAAAGTGGAACTGTGGGATAAGAGCACTGAAACCATTGTTGATGAAGATTTTGAGATAGCTTCGACGCTTTACCCCATACTCGAACCATCCGACCAATCGGTCATCATCACCTTTGGGCGGTACACTCCGTGGGTCAATGACAGTTACGAGATATACCGCTGTAGCAATACCGGCGCGGATATTTGCATTGCTACCGTATGGGCGGGACGTACCAACCGTGAAACCTATACCGATACAGGACTTAAAAACGGACAGCAATATTGTTACCGCATCGAAAGCAAGGGTTACCGCAACATTGGCGGGGTTAAGTACGAAAATGTAAACTGGTCGCATGTGGCCTGCGTCACTCCGTTCGACAATGTTCCGCCTTGTCCGCCTGAACTCCGTGCCGAAAGCATCTGTGAAGAGAACCGCAACCAACTCGACTGGACTTACGACCCCACATGTATGTATGATGTGGAAAAATACCGCATCTATTACACGCCCGACCCGCAAAAACAGGCATATACAAAGGTGGATTCGGTGCTGAACCGCGACATCAACACCTATTCGCATCAGGATGTGCTGAAGGGTTGCTATTACGTAACGGCAGTGGACACCGCCGGCAACCAGTCGGCAGGAAGCAACATTGTGTGCCTTGACGAGTGTGGCGACTACGATTTGCCGAATGTGTTCACCCCCAACGGCGACAATATCAACGATGTATTCAAATCGTTCAATCCGGGCGGAGTTACCAAGGTGGATATGAAAATATACAACCGCTGGTCGAAATTGGTTTTCAAAACCGAAGACCCCAATATTAACTGGGATGGACGGGATATTGACAGCAAGCGTTTTGTGCCTTCAGGCGTATATTATTATATTTGCGAGGTGTACGAGGAACGGCTGACTGGGACGAGAATCATTCCCCTTTCGGGATTTATCCATGTGTATTACGGGGAAGGCGCTCAACCATACGATCTATAGAATGAATAACTGAATAAAAAAATAAATCTGTGAAAATCCGTTCAATCTGTGTCATCTGTGTTCTATTGTTCATCATACTTCCGGTCAACGGTCAAAGGCTGAACGAAACTTATTTACAGGCAAAAGCCGACATGATGCGCGAACAGTACGCTGAAGCCGGGCAGAAAATCATGTCAATTTCTGCACGTGAACGAACTTCGCCTATGTATTTGACGCTGGGTGAAAGTTACTACCTCACAGGAAAATATAACGAAGCAGCGCGTTTTTTTGCTTTTGCCGACAGTGTGCGAACCAATCCCGAAGCGCAACTTTATGCCGCGCGTGCTTACGCCATGATGTCGCAACCGGACAAAGCGACCGAATGGCTGCAAAAATACTTGTCGCAACGCGATAAACTCTCTGAAAGCGAATTAGGCCTTGACCCCGCCTTTGCTAAAATAGAACACAGCAAGGAATGGAAAGCCTTGTGGGGCAGGGAATGGTACAACGCCGCCGAACGGAAAATCGCAGATGCCGCTGTCCTGGTCAAACGCCAAAAATATACGGAAGCGTTGGGTATCATTGATACAGAGATTGCCAACCGTACCTCGTCGGTCAGGTTTTATGCCCTTCGCGCCAAGATTTATGAAGCCATGGAACAATTTGAGGCGGCTTACGAAAGCGCACAAACCGCCATCCGGATGCGCAACAACAGTGCGGAATATTTTACAGATGCTGCCAACATGGCGGTATACGCCAAAAAATATGATGCAGCGCTCGACAACATCAATCAGGCCATCCGCTTAGACCCTTACCAATTAGACCTGTACCTGCAACGCGCTGCCATCCTGCGCATGAACAAACGCCCTGACGATGCCCGCAACGACATCAATTTCTATTTCAAATATCTCCCCGCCGATACTCAGGCGCTGTACCAGATGGGGATGGCCGAAACTGACGCCGGAAATCCTTTAGCCGGTATTGAATATTTCACCATGCTCATTGATCAGGACAAAACATCGCCCGATTATTTCATCGCCCGCGCTACAGCCGGTATCAAAGCCAACAATTACACTCTCGCAGGCAACGATTTGGCGCAGGCTTTAGACCTCAACCCATCCCTGCCCGATGCCTGGTACAAAAAAGGCATTGTGTTACAACAGGAAAACAAACTCGAAGATGCTTGCTATTACTGGCGAAAAGCGCTTGAAACGGGCAGCAGGGAGGCTGCGGAATATATTTATAAGTATTGTGCCAGGTGAGTACTACCGCAGATACAGAATTTGTCATCTTTATTTATTGACACTTCCTTAGCGTACAATAGGGAACCTCTAAAAACCTTTCCTGTATGTCATTGCGAGTGCGATAGTCCGAAGCAATCCATTGAAACCAAAGCTCTGGATTGCTTCACTCCGTTCGCAATGACGTGAAAACAGAGTTTTTAGAGGTTCCCAATAATAGATATAAAAACCGATACCGGCAAATGAAATTACAACGATTCAACGAGAATATATATTTTCCACAATTTTCACCCTCACCCCATCGCTATGCGCATTAAATTCAGGCGCATACATACATTGGAATGTAGTAATGCCATTTGAAAAATCGCCTGCATTGGCTACCCGCAAATCATATTCAAACACGTATGTACCTTGCCGGAGGTAACTGATAAAGAAGTTTACCGAGGCGTCTTTGATACTTTCATAATATCCTAATCCACCCTGAAAACGATAACCCGACAGGACATTCACTGGCTCGAATCCTGCCGCGCGCATATCTTTCAGGTGCACATATTCAAAATCGCGGTCGGCGCGCAGTTCTATGCGAACTGTTACTACATCGCCCACCTGCGGACAGTTGCTGCCGGTAACCGGTTCCAATACTCTTCCCCCTCCTTGGGAGGGGGTCAGAGAGAGGCTTTTGATGAACAACTGTTTGCTCATTTGCAGGTTCGTTTCGGTAGAGGTAATTTTGTCCATATCCTCAAAATACTGCCAGTACATGGCGCCCCATGCAATGCTGCTGTTAGGATTGGCAACGCGCAGGTTAGCGAGGCTTTTGTTTACATCGTTGTCATTCCACGAAATATTCACAAAACCCGTTCCCGCTTCGGGACGTAACGAACCTTTGGTCATACTTTTCAACGGTTTACCACTGATGCGTATATCCAACGGTTCGCTGCCGTCGGCGAGCAGGTCGTCGTCGGTGGACAGCAAGGCGTAGATGGCTTCGGACGTGGCTTTGGTGGTTTTCCAATCGTTGGTTTGCTTGTGGCGCAGTAGCCATATCTTCATTTCGTTGACAGCGCGGATGTCGCTTCCGGCTTCGCTGAACGCCTCGATGAGCATGGCTTGCGTTTCAACGGGCGATTCGTTCCAAAAGTACCCGTTGCGGTTCTCCCTCCAGTACATGCCCAGGTCGTCGCTCATTTGCGCCCGTTCCTTAAGCGAACGCAGGATATTTTGCGACACATCGGGCTTGCCGAAACGATACATGGTCAGCGCTATCATGGCCTGTTCGTAGATATTGAATTGCGTCCATGACCTTTCGGCCTGCTGCATGTAGAAGTCGAAAGCCTGACGGTCAGGCGAATAATATTTTGAAAAACTGCATACATATAAGTAATGTATTTGGGCGCTGTTGATTTGCGGTCGTTCGCGGTTGCGGTCGCCTCCGCCGGTAGTGCGGTTGGTGCGTTCTGCGCGGTCTTCCGTTCTTCTTTGGGCGTTTTTGTAATCCTCGCTGATACGTGCATCGCAATATGCCATCGCCCGTTCAATCAGGTTGCTGATGTCGTCGGTGCGGGGCAGAGCATTGAGCTTGCGTAGATGTTCCAATCCCGCCACAATGTGCTGCGTAACAAAACGGTCTTCGGGCGATCCGGAAAACCACGGGAAACCGCCGTTTGCGCCCTGCATCGCTTTCAGTTTATCCAGCGCGATCTTTTGCTCGTTAGCCATACGGTTAAGGTCGAACAGTAACCCGATGCGCTTTTTGCGTTCTGTTTCGTTGGCAGCCTGCATCACCCAAGGCGTTTCCTCGAGCAATGCCTGTTTCAACTCCTGATTCTTCTCAAGGTTTGATAATAGCGCTGCTCCCCTCTCCTTTGGAGAGGGGTCGGGGGTGAGGCTCCACTGGTTAAAAATTTGCTTGATTTTGGGCGAACTGTTGGCTATAGTAGTTGCTAATGCGTTGGCATAGAAACGGGTAAAAGTCTGTTCGGCACATTCGTAAGGGTATTCCATCAGGTACGGGAGCGCCTGCACGGCATACCACGCCGGATTTGACGTATACTCCAATGTCACGCGCAGATGTTTCAACGTGCCGGAACTGTAATCGGCTAACCGGTCAAACCGGAAATCCTTGCGTTGATCGCCGCGCACCATGAAGGGCATGGTTTCGGTAACTAATGTGCGGTTGCTGAGTACCGGAACGCTTCGTTCCTCGCCGTCGGTATGGTTGCCGGCTTGTGCGGTAAGGCGGTAGGTAACAGCCTGCAACGTGGCAGGGACTACCAATCTCCACTGAACGGCAACGCTCTGTCCCGCTTTAACCGAAAATGGTTGCGTACCAGACGTTTTCAACATTTGCGCATCCACCGGCTGCATGGTGAAGGCATCGTAAAGACGCAGTAATGCTGTGCCGTTCATGTCGTTCTCAGTAAGATTGCTTACCTTGGCGGAAAGTACCAGCGTATCGCCTGTACGGAAGAACCGCGGCAAATTGGCGCTTATGGTTACCTGTTTTTGTGTAATCAGACTATTGGTAACATTCCCTGTTTTAAAATCTTTCGTATGTGCAAAACCCAGCATGTTCCATCGCGTCAATGCTTCGGGAATAGTAAATTCTACTAATATTTCACCTTTATCGTTGGTGCGATGTTCGGGATAGAAGAAAGCGGTTTCGGAAAAGTTGGTGCGGAGAGGTATGGCAGTGTGTGAAGTTCTATCTTCCTGACTATCTATATCTAACTTGTCCGAGTTATCAATCGCATATGCAACATTATCACCTGCCATGTCAGTACGTAATGGCCCATCTGCGCGGCTAAATAAAAATACTTCTTCCTCAACCATTGTTCCGGAATTAGCCATAGATTTTACACGCATTCCACCCCAATTCTCTTGTTTAAGTCGCTCATATTCCATACGATAATCCCAGATGTACCAATAATTCTGCATAAGAAGGTTTCGTGAATCAGACAAAGGATTAAAACGATTGCTCCATCCGTATTGCCAATGTGAACGGCTTGGATAAAAATAATTTCTCCAGTCGTGTTTTGCAAACTTGTCCAATGATGCATCATACAAGGCGGCTACCATCTCGGCTACGTCAGATTCGCCTTTTTTGTTCTTTACAGTCAGCGTCCATTTTTCCTTTTCGCCGGGCAGCAACTGTCCACGAAAGGTGGAAAATGCAATATCCAATTCCTTATTCGAGTAGGGAACTTTAATTTCGTGCAAAGCAACATATTCGCGGTTATTCTGCACCATAGCAAACGAAACGGCAAAACCTCCGCGATAACTTTCATCTATTGGAATGTGCAATTCCTGAGGAATACGTCCAACGGTCAGCCATTTGCGTTCCACTATCTGATTTTTAAACAGTACGTCATAGCGTACCAAAGTAGAATCGTTTCCGCCGGCAATACGGAATATAGCCGTATCACCCGGTTCGCCGCTATTTTTTACCACCGTCAGCCATTCATCCATACGCATGATGGGTGTATCGGGCTGCCGCAACTGTATCAGAGCCGTGTCGGTCACGGTGTTTTGTCCGCCGGTGGCTTTCAACCGTATGAAA
>Ga0082212_10013881_pt1 | contig 10059 bp, 8 predicted proteins | sample TergutNt197P3_FD_71548 | JGI IMG/M metagenome (GOLD analysis project Ga0082212, IMG submission 71548) | Neocapritermes taracua P3 segment gut microbial communities from Petit-Saut dam, French Guiana - Nt197 P3 | ecosystem: Host-associated > Arthropoda: Insects > Digestive system > Gut ... | reverse complement strand
GGAAAGGGGGAGTATTTCGCGGATACTACCGCCTTCGTGCAGGATATAGGCATAGGGCATCTGGGCCTTGTGCTCCGGCGCATTTTTGGCGAGTTCCTCGGCAACGCGGGCTGCCAGCCGCGCTTTTGCAAGCAGCAGGGCGGCCTGTTCCTCATAGGGATGCTCGAAATATTCACCTTCAATATCTTGCGGGTACACGGCATAGCCTATGCTCAGGCGGGGCCGGATCCGCTGTTGCGGCAGGGGGATGGCGCAAGCGAAGCCGCTCAGACCGTGCAGCAGGGCGGCGCTGACGCGTTCGCAGGCGGTGCGGGCCGCGGCTTCGTGCAGCAGCAGCGCGAATTCGTTTTCCGCACAGCGCGCAGCCAGCGCGCCTTGCGGGCAGTGGATAAGCAAGGCGGCCGCCAGTTCCCTGCGTACCGTGTCGGCAAAGCTATGCCCGTGCCTGGCGGCCAGTCCCGTCATCCCGGCGCAACGCAGGACAAGCAGCCCCATGCTGCCCCGCTGGGGCGGCGGAGCGGGTGTGCGGCTCTCAAAATTTTCCTCGTGCTGCCGCCTGCCCAGTTCCAACTCGTTGACAGCGCGGGTGAGCAAGGCCTCACGCGTGGCCAGTTCCGTCAGGCTGTCGCGGCAGGCGCGTTTGTGCAGGCGCAGGTTTTCGAGGCAGAGCGCCACGATGCCGGGCAGTGCGGGCAACAGGGGGCGTACGCCCTTGGCGGTAACGCCGTCGGCCATGAAGACGCCGAGCGGTTGGCCGTCAAGGGTAAGCGGTATGAGGAGCTTGCGCTCGCGCGGCAGCCACTGGGGTTCGCGGGGGATGTTTTCGCGCGGGAAATACAGCCCGTGGGAGGCAAAGGAGAGAAAACGCGCCAGCCCTTCGCGCAGGAGCGGCTCCAGTTCAATCAGGTCATGGCGGCACAGCCCCGCCTTGCTGCTGGCGGAATATTCCATAGCAGGGGCTATAGCATTCCGGATCAATTGAAAATGGGCGCGCCATTGATGAAGTACAGTTCTTTTATATCCGGGCGCTTTGCTTTCAAGATCTCATAGCCGCGCGAAGATCGCTTGCCTATGCCGCAGTGCACCAGGACAGGCCTGCCCGCGGGCACGTCGGAGAGACGCGTTTCCAAATCGTTGACCGGGATATTCAGCGAGTTGGGATAATGTTCCGCAACGTATTCGTTGGGATTGCGCACATCAATGATAACCAGGTCTTTTTTCTGTTGAATCACAGTTTTTGCTTCTTCCGGCGTAATAGGCCCCGGCTCGACCGCCAAGGCGTTCTGGCCGAACAGCAGCGCTGTTGCAAATACAAGGGAAGAAAGAAAAATGGATAGGGCACGCAAACGCATAGAACCTCCAACATAAAGAATTTACAAGCGAAAAATGTAACGCCGTTTTGCATTCAAGCTCCTTGGAAAATACGGCGGGACAGCTTTTTGGTCAAGGAGACTTTTGCGGATAAAATTCAATGCGCGGGATTCTGGACCATCAGGCCGGCTCCTGATATACAACCGTAAGTGTTGAGATTAGCTAGGAGCAGGCGCGGCGATCTTGGGGCGCGGCCTGCTGCGAGAGGAGCATACATGAAGCTGTGGGCAAAACTCAGCGCAAGTTTTGGGCTGGTCATAGCCATCATGATAGTCTTGTCCCTTTATGTCATGCTCGGCCTGGAGGGAGTGAGAAGCGGCAGCGAAACCATAGCCAGATACTACATGCCGGAAGTGCGGGACATTGTCGGCATCGAACGCGTGGTGCTCGCCGCTGTGAACGAGATGGGCCAGTATGTGGGAAGCCGTGACAGCAAGCGCTGGGACGCGGTATGGGACAAACTGCAGAGAGCCTCCGCGCAGCTCAAGACGGCCTCTACTTCCGCAGTCAGCGTCAGGGATTCAACGGAACTTGAGCAGAGTTTCGCCGTGGCCGAATCCGCCCTGTCCGCCTATATGCGGGCCTGCAGCAGCACGCATGAGATCATGGGGAAAAAGTCCGACCTCATGCGCCGCATGGACAAGGCGGCTGAAACCTTCACCAGTTTTTTGAGCGTCTTTACCAGTGAGCAGGAATATCTGGTCATGGCCGAAGCCGATCAGCGACGCCGCGATTTCAAAGCCATGCTCGACCTGTCCACTCGGGGCAACAACGTCATGATGCTCAACGACGAACTGCGTTTCCAACTCATTAAGGCCTTGGACCGGGATAGCCCGGCCATGGCGGAAAAAGCCATGAAAAATTTCCCCATGGTCGTTTCCATGGTTGAAAAGTTGGCCGGGGACATCAGGGACGAGGAATTGAAAGCGCTGGTTGCCAAGGCAGCCTCTGAAGCCAGGAATTTTTTAGCAGACAGCGCCGCCTACATCGACCTGTGGCATGAGCGGCACAGGGTGGATGTCGAGCGTTCTTTCCAGCAAAAGATACTGATTGACACAACCCGCCTTATTTCCACCTTGGGCATAGACAGGACCACGACCTTGTCCGACGACGCCGCGGACACCATCGCGCGGCTTTCGCTGCATTTGCAGATAGGCCTGCTGGCGGCCGTGTTCATAGCGGCGGCCTTCGCCGTCCTGCTCACCCGCGCCATCACCAAACCCTTGCAGCAAGGCGTCGGTTTCGCGGCTGATCTTGCCGCCGGGCGTCTGGATAGAACCCTGGACATAACCAGCCGGGATGAAGTGGGTGAGCTTGCCTCGGCATTGAACAGCATGGCGGCGACCCTGCGGCAGAAGATAGAAGAACTGTCCCAGGCCAAAGAGGATGCCCTGCGCGCCAGCTCGGCCAAGAGCGAATTCCTTGCCAACATGAGCCACGAAATGCGCACGCCCATGCACGCCATCATCGGCATGACCAGCATAGGCAAGTCGGCCGGAGATCTGGAGAAAAAAGACTACGCCTTCGGCAAAATCGAGGGCGCTTCCATCCATCTTTTGGGCGTGATCAACGACATCCTGGACATGTCCAAGATCGAGGCCGGCAAGTATGAGCTATCCCTAACGGAGTTCAGTTTTGAAAAAATGCTCCAGCAGGTCACCAGCGTCGTCAATTTTTGGATAGAGGGGAAGCGCCAGCGCTTCGACGTGCATATTGACGGCAAGATTCCAAATATGCTGGTGGGCGACGAACAGCGCCTGTCCCAGGTCATCACCAACCTCCTTGCCAATGCCACCAAGTTCACCCCGGAAGGCGGCGCCATACGGCTGAACGCGCAGTATGAGGGAGAGGAGGGCGACCTTGTCAGCCTGCGCATCGCAGTGAGCGACACCGGCATAGGCGTCAGCGAGGAACAGAAGGCGCGCCTCTTCCAATCCTTCGAGCAGGCCGAGAGCAGCACGACGCGCAAGTTCGGCGGCACCGGGCTCGGCCTGGCCATTTGCAAAAGCATCGTCGAATTGATGGGCGGTGAAATCTGGGTGGAATCCGAGCCGGACCATGGGGCGACCTTCATTTTCACCATCCGCGCCAGACGCGGAACGGACGCCCTGCGCGAAGGCGCGGCCTCCGCCCCGGACTGGGCCGGGATCCGGGTCTTGGCGGTGGATGACACGCCGGAGATCCTGGAGCATTTTACCGCGCTTGCAGACAAGATCGGATTTGCTTGCGACAGGGCTTCCAGCGGGCAGGAGGCTCTGGACAAGATAGCGCATAGCGGGCCGTACGACGTCTATTTTATTGACTGGAAAATGCCGGGCATGGACGGGATGGAGCTGACGCGCCGGATCAAGGCGGACACAGGCGAGCCGCCCATCGTGATCATGATTTCGGCCATGGAATGGAGTGCCCTGGAAGACGAGGCTAAAAGCGCCGGGGTGGATACCTTCATGCCCAAGCCGCTGTTCCCCTCCGCCATTGCCGACAGCATCAGCAGATGCCTGGATTCGAAAAAGAGGGATGCGGATGGGAAAGACGCTCCGGTAAAAGACGCGTCTTTGGCCGGGCGTCACGTGCTTCTGGTTGAAGATGTGGAGCTGAACAAAGAAATTGCCCTGGCCTTTCTGGAACCCGCCGAACTGATCGTTGACTGGGCGGAAAACGGAGCGGTTGCGGTGCGTATGTTCAGCGCCGCGCCGGATCGCTACGATGTGATTCTTATGGATCTGCAGATGCCGGAAATGGACGGTTATGAAGCCACCCGGCACATCCGTGCGCTCCCTGTCCCACGGGCCGGGCAGATCCCCATCGTGGCCATGACCGCCAATGTTTTTCGCGAAGATGTCGAAAGATGCCTGGCCGCAGGCATGAACGACCATGTGGGCAAACCCATAGACTTCAATAAACTCTTGGAAAAACTCCGCGCATATTTGTCTGACCCTGAAACGAAGAATTGAGATGCCGCACTCGTCCTTTTGGGATATCCGGGGCACAAGCTTGTTCTTGAACAAGGCATGCGCTTCGCGCTATGGTCGGCTGCATTTTGAATTTGCACCGGACTATAATCAGGAGACGGCATATGGCGGAACGGAATCCGGTACTTGAGGCGATCCGCGCGCGGCGCAGCATCCGGCGGTATACGGACGAGCCGCTGCGCAAGGAAGAAGTGCTGCGCATACTGGAGGCGGGCCGATGGGCGCCCAGCGGGCGCAACAACCAGGCCTGGCGTTTTCTGGCGCTGCGGGGCGGCGACCCGCGCGCCGGCATGCTTGCGCGCTGCACGAAATATGCGCGCATTGTGGAAAATGCCGCCGCGCTCATTTGTCTTTTTCTGGAAAAAGCGGTCATGTATGATGCCAGAAAAGAACATCAAGGCGCCGGGGCCTGTATGCAGAACATGCTGCTGGCCGCGCATGCCCTGGGTCTCGGAGGCGTGTGGATTGGGGAGATCGTCAACCAGAGCCCGCAGGTAATGGACGCCCTGCGCCTGGATCCGGAAAAACTGGAATTCCAGGCATTATTGGCCTTGGGTTATCCGGCGGAAGCGGGCGGCGCGGATCGCCTGCCGCTGGAAAAACTGCTGCTTGAGCAGCTTTGGCAGGATTGAGACATGCCTATCCAGGATTTCAGTCTCGGCCCCCTGGAAACGAACTGCTATGTTTTGCACGACAGCGCCTATGCCCTGGCCGTGGACCCCGGGGGCGACCCGGCGGAAGTGGTGAGTTTTCTCAAGGCCAGGCAACTGACCCTGCTTGCGATCCTGAATACGCACCTGCATTTTGACCACATTCTGGGCAATGCGGCGCTGCATGCGGCCACGGGCGCGCCTGTCCGGACGCCCGCCGGGGATGCGTATCTGATGGATTCCGAACTGGGCATGGGCGGCATGTGGGGCTTTCCGAAGGTGCCCGCGTTTGACGGCACGCCCCTGGCGGAGGGCGAACACAGCTTCGGTCCCTTCCTCTGCCGGGTGCTGCATACGCCCGGCCACAGCCCGGGGAGCCTGTGTTTTGCCGTTCCGGCGGAAAACGCGGTCTTCGTGGGGGATGTGATCTTTTATCGCGGAATAGGGCGTACGGACTTCCCCGGAGGCGACATGGAAGCGCTCCTGCGTTCCATCCGGGAAAAGCTGTTCACCCTGCCGGGCGACACGCGCCTGTATCCGGGGCATGGCCTGCCCACCACCGTGGCGGATGAACAGCGCAACAACCCGTTTTGTGGGGTTTTCGGGGGCAGGTGATGGAAGGCGCCGCCATACGCGCGTTCGTGTGCAGCCCGCGTTCCGGGGGCAACACGGATGTGATGGCGCACCATTTTGTGCAGGGCGTGCGCGCGGCGGGAGGCAAGGCCGAAGTGACCAGGCTGCGCGACTATACGGTGCTGCCGTGCGCGGCCTGCCGCTCCTGCGAGGAGGAGGCGAATGCCGGTTGTCTGCTGGCCGGACGTGACGACGCGGAAACCCTCTTTCGTCAGATTGAGGAGGCTGCGTTGGTGTGCCTGTTTTCTCCCATCTTTTTCTACCATCTGCCCGCGCAGTTCAAGTGCCTGATTGACCGCGCCCAGTTGTACTGGACGCGGCGTCAGCGCTGGCCCGCAAGCCCGACGCCGCCGGAACGCCCGGGCCTTGTCGGCCTTGTGGCGGCCCGCACGCGCGGCGAAAAGCTCTTTACAGGCAGCATGCTCACCCTGAAGTATTTTTTCGATCTCTTTGATATCCGGGTGATGGAGGCCTGCCGGCTCGCAGGCTACGATCAGCCGGACGATCTGGCGCGCGACGGGGCGGCTTGCATGCGCCTGTACGCAATGGGCGTGAAGGCGGCCGCCCTGGCGGCGAATCACGCTGGGCGGCGTTGATGCGTTCCTTGCCTGTACACATGGATGCTCTTTGGACCAGCCTCAGGCGCGGACTCCTGCTTGATGAACGGCGTTGCGCAGCCTGCCTGGCGCCCTTTGCGCCGCCTGCCGGCGGGGCGGCGTTTTTTTGTCCCGCCTGCCATGAGGCGTTGCCCCGGCGCAGGGCAGGCTACTGTCCCCTATGCGGGGAACCGGCAGCCCTTCCCCTTTCCGAGCCTGTGCCCTGCGCGGCCTGCCTCGGGGATGCGCCCCCCTGGGAGGCTTTCCGTTTTTACGGCATTTACGAAGGCCTGCTGCGGCAACTCATCCTGCGGACGAAGTTTTTGCCGGATATCGCCATAGCGCGGGCGATCGGGGAACTCATTGTTCCCGTCTGCCATGAGCTGCCGGCCTGCGACGCGCTTGTGCCCATGCCCCAGCATCCCGTAAAATTGCGCAGGCGCGGCTGCAACCAGTGCCAGGAAATGGCGCGCCCGCTTGCGCGGAGGCTGGAACTGCCGCTGATGCCGCAGTATTTGCGGCGCACTGTGCTCACGCGCCCTCAGACGCAGTTGCGCCGCCGGGAGCGCCGCGCTGATCTGAGCGCAAGCTTTGACGCGGATTCCACAGTGCGCGGAAAGAGGATTTTGCTGCTGGACGACACCATGACCACCGGCACAAGTCTGCGCTACGGAGTGCGCTGCCTGTTGCGGGCGGGAGCGGCGGCTGTGTGCGTGGCGGTAGTGGCGCGCACCACCCTGCACGGGCACGCGGGATGCTGAGGCTGGACTTCTGTATCTCTTGCAGGATACGTTATATCCCATAAAGAGGGACTGTCCATGCCTGAAAACAGCGAAGCTTCAGCGCATTCAGCATCCGCCCCTTCCGCCTCCGTCCCGCGTGTGCTTTCTCCCGATGCCTTACGGATAATGGTCATGGAGGGAACCCTCTCTCCTGAAGCCTATGAAGCGGCGGTGCTTTTTTTGGGCATACGGCCAGGCCCGCGCCAATGGAGCTGGTTCTGGCAGCGCGTTCTCAGTTCCTGGGGGGCTTTGTTTTTCGCCTCGGGGGTGATCTGCTTTTTCGCCTATAATTGGGCGTTGCTGCATCATTTTGCCAAGTTTGCCCTTCTTGCGTCATGTATCCTTGCGGCCGGACTTGCCGCCGTATGGCGCGGACTGGATTTCCTGGCAGGCAAACTCGCGCTGTTGCTGGCGTCGTTATGCGTCGGCCCGCTGCTGGCTGTTTACGGGCAGGCGTATCAGACCGGCGCGGATGTCTGGGAGTTGTTCCGGGCCTGGACCCTGGTCCTCGTGCCCTTGGCCCTTGCCGGACGCCAAGCGGCCTTATGGCTGCTGGTCTGGCTGGCGGGCAGCGCGTGGGGTGCATTGTATTTGTTGAGTCTGTCCGGGTGGGACTATGCCGTTATTCCGGGAGGGCCGGAATTTTTGCTTGCGCAGAGCCTGTGCCTTGCCGGGTGGGAAGCCGTGGCCCGCTATCGAAAAAACAAGCCGGAACACAGGTGGCTGGAGGCGACATGGCTCCCCCGCCTCATCGGTTTTGCAGCTGTTGCCGCGCTGACCCTCTGTATGGCCGACATAATTTTGGCCGGCAACTGGTGGTCGGAATATGACCAAGCTCTCTTTCTGCCGGAAAGGAGCACATATACGGCGCTGTATGCCTGCCTGCTGCTTGGAGGCCTGCTGTGGTACAGAAAAAAAAGGCCCGACCTGTTCATGTTGAGCTGCGGCATGTTCAGCCTGGCCGCGTTGCTGCTGTGCGTGCTCATCAAGGTACTTGACCCCGGATTGCATGCCGGAAGCATGCTCCTGTGGGGCTTGGTGATTGCGGGCCTTACCGGCGGTTGCGGACTTGTGCTGCGCCGTCTTCACCAGACGATGGAAGCGGAAAGAGCCGCAAAGCCCGAGGGACAATCCTCTATCCCCGACTTTTTTGAAAAGTTTCGGCCGCGTTTTTCCTGGGACGCCCTGTGGAAGCATTTACGTGAGGCAGGTTTGCTGGCAGGGGAACCTCCACCCGCGCCGGGCAGGCCAGCCATGCCCTGGCACGTAGCTGTCCCGTTGGCGGCAGGGGGGTGGATTTCCGCGATATTGTTTGTCGGCTTTCTGGGCTTTTTGATATACACAACCTTGGGTATACGCTCCGAACCGGAAATTCCGCTGTTCATCGGCGGCATCGTTTTTCTGGCCCTGGCCAGGCAGCTTGAGCGGCGCGGCGCCATATTCGCGGGCCAGTTCGCCCTGGCCCTGGCTATTGCCGGCACCATCGCTACAGCCGGCGCCGTGGTCCTCCTGATCGACAGCGAACGGGCAGCGCTGCTGGCTGTTGGCCTTGTCATCGCGGCGATCTTCCCGTTCATGCGCAACAGCGCGTATCGGCATATCGCCGCGGCCTTCGGGTTGCTGTGCGTTTTTTGGGGACTGGATTTTTTGATCTGGTACGAGATGTTGTATAGTTGGCATGGCGATATGGAGGCCTTGTCCCGGCATATGCATGGACGCCAGGCCATGCACGCGGCGTGGCACAGCTTCCTCTGCGTCTTCATGGCCTATGGCTGGCTGACGGAACAAGATTGGCGGACAAGCAGGCGCTTGCATGCGTTGCTGACGCCCGTGCTGCACGGCATGTATTGCGTTCTGCTGGTGAGTGTTGCGCTTGGCTTGCTGCACTTCCCCATGATCCATCCCATGGAAACCCTGCTATTTACACCCATCCGGGGCATGGTGGGCCTTGGCGCCGGCATAGGCCTGGTGTACTGCGCCCACATGATGACCACGACATTGGCCGGAACTTCGTCCATGCGTTTGCTTTTTCTGGGTTTTGCCCTCCTGGCCCTGGTCGGCGGCTGGTTCCTGCCGGGGCTGAGCGTCGGCTTGTTGGGGCTGGCGCTCGGCAGATACAGGGGGGATATCGTTACCCTTGGCGTCACTGTTGCGGCCTTGATCGCGTATTTCTTCTGCTACTATTACAATCTGGACACCACCTTGCTGTACAAAGCCGTCACCCTCACGGGGGTTGGGGCAATGCTGTGCGCTGCCGCATTCTGCGTACACAGGGCGACAAAACGCGATCCGTCCGCCGTTGCGGGAGGCGATCATGCGTAGGATGTGCGCCGTCGCATCCTTGGTGGTTTTTTTGGCCGGCTTTGCCTGGGCTGTTTTTATCAAGGAGGAACAGCTCAAAAACGGCGAGACACTGATTGTCCGCCTGGCTCCGCGCGATCCGCGCGCTTTTCTGCTGGGAGACTATATGGCCTTGCGCTACGCCATGAACCGCGAGGTGGATGCAGCGCTGGTTACCCGGCATACGGGCGGAAAAAATCCCCGCGCGGCCCGGCGTAACAGTGAACAGAGCCTGCGACTGCCCAGGGACGGCGTTGCCGTTGTCCGGCTTGATGCCGACAAGGTGGCCTCGTTTGTCCGTTTGGACGACGGCGGCCCCTTGGGGGATGATGAGCGGCGCCTGTATTTCCGGGTTCGCGGTCGCGGGGCGGGCATAGCGGCAGCGAGATTTTATTTTCAGGAGGGAGCCGCCAAGGATTTCGACCGCGCGGAATACGGCGAACTGCGCGTGGATGCGGATGGGAGATCGCTGCTTGTCCATCTGCTTGACGGCAAGTTGGCGCGTATCCGGCCGCAAAAGGCCAAAACAGGGGAAAGGGAATAATCGTTCGCGCCGTAATCACACGGACGGCTCTTCCGTCCGGGGCGGCGGCGGCGGGGCCATGTCGCGCATGAACAGGTGGGAAGTGACGGAGCGCACGCCTTGGGTTGTGCGCGCCGCCTTGATGGCCGCGGCGCGTTCCGCCTCGCTTTCCACCACGCCGAGCAGCACCAC
>Ga0082212_10013880_pt1 | contig 10059 bp, 10 predicted proteins | sample TergutNt197P3_FD_71548 | JGI IMG/M metagenome (GOLD analysis project Ga0082212, IMG submission 71548) | Neocapritermes taracua P3 segment gut microbial communities from Petit-Saut dam, French Guiana - Nt197 P3 | ecosystem: Host-associated > Arthropoda: Insects > Digestive system > Gut ... | reverse complement strand
AAGGATTCCCAAGAGCGCATTCTCAACGGTGTCGTGGCGATTGCCACTGACCACAATTCCGGCAGGTTTGTTCACAACTGCAAGGAAATCGTCTTCGTAAACCACATCGATTTTTGCACTGTAAGGTTGTCGGGCGACATAATCGGGGCGGCGCCACTCGATTTGCATTCCGGCAGAAACGAAAACAGCCGTTGAGGCAATTTCGCCATCGACAAAGAGTTCCCCGCGCCTGACGGTTTTTTTCACACCCGATTTGGTTTCCAATCCACGGAAAATTCCTGCGGCATAATCGCTGAGCCTGACGGCTTCAATATCGGCCGGAACGGTGTGGATATTATTTTCGTTGGACATAATGCACATGAAAAGACGCAGCTCTGCAACTCCCCTCCTCGCATAAATGAGGGGGAAATGGCTCGGCGCGTGTAACGCATAAACCCGAAAACCTTTCGGAATAATTCATTTTAGGAGAATGCATATTTTTACGGACAAATATAATTTTGTATGTAGACGCATCCCCATACACGGCACAAAAAAAGGAGCTACCCGCAGGTAACTCCTTTTTTGCGTGGGGAGAGAAGGATTCGAACCTCCGAAGGCGTCGCCAATAGATTTACAGTCTACCCCATTTGACCACTCTGGTATCTCCCCTTGTTTGAGCCGGATGTCAGATTCGAACTGACGACCCCGAGATTACAAATCACGTGCTCTGGCCAACTGAGCTAATCCGGCAAGGGTTTTCAGTAAAATTTTTCCTGAACGCGTGCATTTTTCGGAAATGCGGCGCAAAGGAAAGCAAATATTTTCGAATCTGCAAAATTTATTTTTCAATCCGGTGAAAGAACTTTTGAAAAAAGTGGGTAAGCTATCTGCATCGCACCGCTCAACCACTTACCCTTGCTGCTTTCCAACCCTGGGGGAGTTCAGCGGGAGCTGGTCGTACAGGACTTACCCGCGGCAAAAGTAAAAAAAAATGTTGTAAAACCCAACTGTGCAAACCGGACGTTCCCTTTTTTTGAAATATCAACGGCGAACAGGCGCCACAATGTCATCAATATTGAATTAATGCTTTTATATTCTGTATTTTACATCATCTAAAAAAACTGTTATCTTTGCACTTTGTTAGAAAATCTTAAATTTTTTCAGATGGAACAGATAATCAATAGCGAGCCAGTCCGCACAACGGAAGAAAAAGGAAATCTCTTCAGGCTCACGCTTCTCTATGGCGGCGGCATCGCCATAATATATATCGCGATTGCGTTGATTTTTTATTTCGCCAAAAGCATGGATTCTGCGCTGTACCGCTTTTTCGGCTACCTTTATTGGGTTGCGGCGGTGATTTTTATTCAGGTTCAATATCGGAAATCGCTGGGCGGATATATGAAATACGGGCAGGCAATTGTCGCCACTTTGACAACCATGTTTTTCGCTTCGCTGATTGTGGGGATTTTTATTTATATTCAGAATAAATTCATTGCCCCCGAATCGATTGGCAATGTGATGCTTGCCACCGAAGAAAAACTGTACGAAAAAGGTTTTTCGGACGACGATATTTCGATGTCGATGCAAATGTTTTCACGTTTTATGAAGCCGGCTTTTTTTGCCGTAATGTCTGTTTTCAGCACCACTGTCACAGGGCTTGTGATCGGAATTGTTACCGGATTTTTCACAAAAAAAGAGAAACCGATTTTTGAATAACATTATCATTTTCACATGGATATTTCCGTAGTAATACCGCTTTATAACGAAGAAGAATCGCTGCTTGAACTGGCTGACTGGATTCGCGAGGTGATGGATAAGAATCATTTCAGCTACGAAATTTTGCTCATCGACGACGGCAGCAATGATCGTTCGTGGGAAGTTATTGAGGAGCTGAGCATCCGCAACCCCAATGTCAGAGGAGTCAAGTTCAGGCGTAACCATGGCAAATCGGCGGCTTTGTATTGCGGATTTGAGGCTTCGCGCGGCGACACGGTAATCACCATGGACGCCGACCTGCAGGACAGTCCCGACGAAATCCCCGAACTCTACCGCATGATCAAAGACGAAAAATACGATTTGGTATCGGGCTGGAAGAAAAAACGTTACGACCCCATGATGAAAAAACTGCCGTCGAAGCTGTACAACGGAACTGCGCGAATGGCTTCGGGCATCAGGCTTCACGATTTTAACTGCGGGTTGAAAGCCTACCGCAAAGCGGTGATTAAAAATATCGAAGTTTACGGCGAAATGCACCGCTACATTCCCATTCTGGCAAAAAATGCAGGTTTTACGCGCATCGGCGAAAAACCTGTTCTCCACCAGGCGCGAAAATACGGCAAAACCAAATTCGGCATCAGCCGCTTTATCAATGGCTATCTCGATTTGCTCACGGTGATGTTCATCCAGAAATTCGGGAAAAAACCCATGCACATGTTCGGTTTTTTGGGTACGCTGATGTTTCTGGTTGGTTTCGGTTCCGCCATTTATGTGGGCGCCAACAAACTTTCTCTTCTGGCCAAGGGCATACGTTCCCCTTTGGTGACTGATAATCCTTATTTCTTTTTGGCGATTGCCTGCATGATTATCGGGACGCAGCTTTTCCTCGCCGGATTTATTGGCGAACTGGTTTCGCGCAGCTCGCCCGATCGCAACCGGTATTTCATCGAAAAGCGAACCTTCGGCGACGAACAGAATGCCTGATTTTGCCGATTTACGCATGAAAAACGATACGTCCGTAATATTTGAAGAAAAGAGAGAAACAGGAATGATTATCAACGATACGTTCCGGTTTTTGCGTAGCGAATGGAAGCCGTTGCTGAAACTGATCTCCGTTTATATTGCGCCCTTTCTCATAGTGAACGCCGGCATGAAAGTTTTCGTACAAATGAAAATCATGGCCGCAGGCAACATCATTCAGCCCACCGACCCCGAAAAATTCATGGAGCAGATGAGCGGCCTTTCCGTAAATCTGTTGATGTACACGGTGTTCGCCATTTTCATACAATCGTTGTATGTGGCTATTATATGCTCATACATAAAACATTATGTGATTTTCGGGAAAAATAATTTTTCGCTCGACGAAGTTAAAACGATGCTATTCGCAAATTCTAAAAAAGCCGTTTCCATGGGCTTCGCCGCTGCTCTCGTTTGTTTTTTGGGATTGTTTCTTTGCATTGCACCCGGCATTGCGGCGTCCATTTTTCTTTCACTGGCAGTTTATGTGGCAATATTTGAGGATAAGGATACAGCCTCCTCGTTGCAAAGTTCGCTTTTTCTCGTCCGCATGAATGTTGGCTCCACATTGGCTTTGCTGTTGCTGGGCATTTTGCTGGCATGGCTGGCTTCTTTCGCCGCCACCATTCCGATTTATATTGTGGAAATGTTTTCCCCGTTGCCCGACAATTATCTGGAACTCCCGCAATGGTACTGGTGGCTGTCGGGAATTGCTTCGCTGATCGGCTCGCTGGCATCGATTTTCATGTTCGTTTTTCTGGCGTTCCAATATTTCAATTTCCGTATCCGCATGGAAAACAGATGATGGAGTTGGGAAAAGCCACAAAAAGCCGCTTACCTTTTCTTGTCGAAAAAATTTTTCATCAGCGCCGTGCATTCTTCTTCAAGGATGCCGCCCGTCACTTCGGTTTTAGGATGTAGAATGGCCGGAGCAAATTTACTGAAACCCCGCTTCTCATCGGTTGCGCCAAAAACAATCCTTCCGGTTTGCGCCCAAGCCAGTGCGCCCGCGCACATGGCGCAAGGTTCAAGCGTCACATAAACAGTGCAGTCGTTCAGATACTTTCCGCCCAACAGATTGGCCGCCGACGTGATGGCCTGCATTTCGGCATGCGCCGTTACGTCTTTCAGCAACTGCGTGAGGTTGTGCCCGCGGGCGATAATTTTTCCAGCGCTCACCACCACGGCGCCAACGGGAATTTCGCCTTTCGCAAAAGCTTCCCGAGCTTCTTGTAGCGCTTTGCGCATAAAATATTCGTCGGAAAATAATTTCATTTGCACAGATGTTTTGTCGAATCTTGTAATCACTTTCTCTCAACGTTCTGCGGCTTGGGGCAGGCGGGGTTTCCACAAAGGCTCGGGCGAGAGCAAACGATGATATTACCTGCATGGTGTCAGCCGGAATACGCCCCACTTGCGACAAACTGCTTGTTAGTTGCAGGAGATAAATCTTCCTGTTTTTGCTTATTCAATAAAGTAGGTGTTTTTTGTTCTCCATTGTTTTAATTTAATTTCCACCCAAAAACAGTAAATACCTAAAGTAATAATAGTCAGCAAAAACCACGTTATCCAATGTCCAAACAAATGAACTGCCTTTCCTTCAAATATTAAACGTTTTCCGGTAATAACTGTATGTTCCGTTTCCCATTTGTAAATCATACAAGAAGCCCAAGGCAGGCAAATTCCAAGTGTGAACACTGTTACAATAACTCCTGCGATTCGCCACCCGATAAGTTGCAGCAATCCGCCATCAAAATAAGATTCTTCTTTTTCCATTATACTTTAGTTTTAAATTTAGACTGCAAAACCAAAAAACTTACCTGTTTACAAGCTTTTGCCCTATTTTTTAATCCCATAATTTCTTCCTTTTAATATCTTTCGTTTAACTTTCAGTTTTCTATTTTATTGTCCATTACATTGTTGTTCACTTGCGCCTAACCCCGTTTTGTCTGCTTCCGGTTGTGTAATCGAAATAACGCTCGCAATTTTTCCGCTTTGGACGAACGATTTGTAATGCAAAAGCATAGGGGCAAAGTTAGAAATAAACCGATTAAACAAAAAGACCGGACTCTTTCAAATCCGGACTTTTCAATGAAACTATCTTATTTAAATTCTTGTAATTAACCTCTTATGAACAATGCTTTTATAATCAGCGATGCCATGCGTGGATTTTCTTTCAGCCGCCGTGTGCAATATCCGAACCAGTCTTTGCCGAAGGGAACGTAAACCCTCATTCGGTGACCTTTGGCGACAATCGACGAACGCAATTCCGGCGTGACGCCATACAGCATCTGAAATTCAACCGATTTGGGATCGGGATTGTATCTCTCGATTAATTTATACGATTCGTCGACCAAATATTTATCGTGCGTGGCGATGCCCACGTTAATTTTATGTTGCAGCATGAATTCCAAAAGCAGCAGATACTGCCGCCTCACTTCGTCGTATCCTTTCCATGCAATTTCTTTTGGTTCGATATAAATTCCTTTGCAGAGTCTGAAATCGAGCGGAGATTCGGGAGTATGCACGGTGAGCAATTTTTCCAGATCGTCGGGCGAACGCCGCATATATGCCTGAATAACAAGACCCACATGATTGGGAAATTCGGCTTTCAGCCGCTTGTAAAGTTCAATTTCCATATCAACGCATTGCGAATCTTCCATATCGATACGCACAAAACTGTTTTTTTCGGCGGCCCTCTTCACAACTTCGCGGATGTTTAAATAACATTTTTCCGCATCGATGAGCAGCCCGAACATGGTGGGTTTCACCGAAAAACTGCCCCGTATGCCTTCATCTGTAAATCGCTCGATAATTTTCACATATTTATCTTTGTTTACTTCCGCCTCCTTAATATCTGTTATAAATTCTCCTAAAAGATCGATGGTTACCAAAATGCCTCCGTTATTCATGTCTTTCGACACCCGCAATCCATCTTCAATGGCTTCGCCTGCAACATAACGTTTCGAAAAAACCCACACTAATTTTTTCGGCATATATGGCAAAATACTGGCTATTAATTTATTAAACATGCTTTCTAACTTTTTCTCTTTTTAATAATTTGATTTATTCATGTTTTGCTAAAAATAGTGTACGGCCAACGCCTTTTTCTATGATGTTTGTCAGCGTAGAAGTATGATTTTAAACATGCTTCCCCAAAATATTGTCTGACAATTAATTATTTTTTTTGAATAATCTGTTTGCATTCACATGAAAAAGTTATCTTTGTCAGGCTAAAAAAATATTTTGTAATGAAGGGAACAAACTTAATTGTAAGCATTATTTTGGCTATTGCAATAATAGCGCTTTATGTTTTGTATTTCGTGGGCGGCTCGAAGAGTCAGGCGGAAAGCCCCGGCAGTGTGGAAACTCCCGTTCAGGAGCATACCGGTTTGCGAATCGCGTATGTGAAGTCGGATTCTTTGATTGTTAATTATAGTCTGGCTGAAGATTTACACGACGAGTTTATGAAGCGGCAGGAAGCCTATACGAAAGAGTTTACCACCAAAGGCTCCACCTTTGAACGCGAATACAACGAATTCCAGCAAAAGCTTCAGCGCGGTGGTTTTTTGACCGAACAAAGCGCCATGAAAGAAAACGAACGACTTTTGGGGAAACAGGAAGAGCTCCGCAAACTCGAGCAGGATTTGACAAATAAGCTGGCCGAAATGCAGGCGGCTAACAACCAGCAAATCATCGACAGCCTGCTGAATTACCTGAAAATATACAACGAAAACAAAAAATACGATTACATTTTCAATGCCGCCGACATACTCATTGGCCCCGAAGCCGATAATATCACGGTTGTTGCGCTGGATGCGCTGAACAAAAGGTACGAAGTTTCCAAAGCAAAAAAATAGGTTGTCATACCATTATATATATAGTATTATGCTCATAAATCCGGGAACCACCCCGGATTTTTTATGTTCCTGATTGTTTTCATCGAATTGTCATATGTTTGCCGACTCCTATTTTTCGAAATATAAACCCTTTGTCCCGCTGATAAAAAGCAGCCCCGCACGCGATTTGTCGCTCTTTGTGATGATTCCCTGCATGGCCGAGCCTGACATAATCAACACCCTCGAATCGTTGGCGCAATGCGATGAGCCGCAACAAAAAACCGAAGTGTTCGTAATTATCAATGAGCCGGAATCATGCCCCGACGAAATATCAGCCCTCAACAAAAAAACTTTCGCAGAAGTTGAAAGTTGGAGCACCGCACACAACACCGGCAAAATAGCATTTCACACCGCGCCGCCCGTTAAGTTGATGCAAAAATGGGCGGGAGCAGGCTTGGCGCGAAAACATGGAATGGACGAAGCTTTGTGGCGTTTCAACCAAATCGAAAACTGGCGGGGCGTCATCATTTCGCTGGACGCCGATACGCTTGTCGACGCCAATTATCTGACAGCCATCGAACAACATTTTGCTGCAAATTCCTCTCATGTGGGAGCAACCATCGCATTCAGCCATCAGTTGGAAGGGCTTGATGAAAAACACAAATGCGGCATCCTGCTCTACGAAAAATATATGAAATACTACAAAGAAGCATCGACATTCACCGGCTTTCCCAATGCTTTGTTTTCCATAGGTTCTGCGTTTGCAGTCACCGCCGAAGGTTATATGCGTCGCGGCGGTATGACACGGCGCAAAGCGGGCGAGGATTTTTACTTTTTGCAAACGCTCACGCAAACCGGCAAAGTGGGAGAAATAAACAATACGTCGGTACACCCTTCGGCGCGTGTATCAGACAGGGTGCCTTTCGGGACGGGTCCAACTATGCAACGCTGGATGAACAATTCGCCGGATTTGCAATATACATACGATTTCAACGCTTTTCGCGACCTGAAAAAGCTGTTTTCGCAACACGCCGGATTGTATAAAATCTCGAATTGCGACTATCGGATATTTCTTCAATCGATGCCCGAAACCGTACAGGCATTTCTTGCTGCCGATGATTTTTGGGAGAAACTCGAAAACCTGAATGCCAACTGCGGAAATACAGCGGTTTTCAATAGCCGGTTCTTTCAGATCTTCAATGCTTTTAAAATTCTGAAATTCATCAAATTTACGCACGAACATTTTTACGGCAAAAGGCCGCTCGACGATGTCTGGAACGAATTAAAAGATGCGGAATCAGCGATTTCCGATTCAATTTAGATGTTATTATTTCTCGTGCCTGAACTTATTGCGTAACAACTTTAAGGCCTTGCCCATCTGTGCTTCCACCGTTTTGATGGATAGATCGAGTTTTCGCGCTATTTCAGCATATTTCATTTCATCAAACCGGCTCATTTTGAATATCTTTTTACATTGAGAGGGTAGTTGTTCAATGGCGTTATGCAGTTGTCGGTTCAACTCCTCAAGTTCGAGGGAATCGTATAATTCTTCGGCGATATGGCTGTTTTTGGATTGCACAGGACGTTGTTGCTGAACCAACCTGATGCTGTTTCGACGAATTGCGGAGATTAAATATGACTTCACGGAATTTTCAATGCGCAGCGCTAAACGATTTTCCCACAAGTAAACGAACAAATTTTGCACGACATCACGTGCAACGTCTATATCATGAGTGTATTTTGCGGCAAACAGGCACAGAGGGGTGTAATATTTCATAAACAGCAACTCAAAAGCATGAGCATTGCCTTCCTTAATGCTGTTGTAAAGCATCATATCTAACTCATGTTCCATTTTGGTTGTTATGAAAGCGCAAATTTAAACAAAAAAATTACATTCTCAATAAGGGTATTGTGCGGGTTTTTGCTCTTTATGGTGAAACATCATATTTTATTGTTTTATGTCAGACGAAAAAACAAATATCAACTGGGATCTGATTGCCAAACATCTTACCGGCGAAACCGATGGCATGGAAGAAGCGCAATTGGCGGCGTGGTTGAGTAGCAGCGAAACCAATCGCCTTTATTTTGAAAATTTGGAACACTGGTGGCAGCAGACAGAACAATTTGCCTTGTACAGCAAGATTGACGTTGCCGCCGATTGGCAGAAAGTGAAACAGCAGCTCAAACTGTATCAACCTGCAAGCAAAATGATAGCGCCGCGCCGAATTTTTTCCGCGCGTTTCCGCAAAGTATTTTATGCGGCTGCGGCTGTTTTATTACTGGGTATAATGATACCGGCTGGTTATAGATACATGAAGCCGAAAGTTGAACAAGCGGCAATACAATACGTCGAGGCGGTTACCGGTCGCGGAGAGATAAAGACTATTTTTCTTTCCGACCGAACAAAGGTCATACTGAATGCCGATAGCCGGATCAGATACCCCATCGAGTTTAACAGCGCCGAACGTTCGGTGGAATTACAAGGAGAGGCTCTTTTTGATGTTGTACCCGACAGCCATCGCCCGTTTACAGTGTCTGCCAATGAAATCAATATTACAGTGTTGGGAACTGTTTTCGATGTCAAGGCATATGCAAACGACAAAACTGCAACAGTTTCTGTAGCTTCCGGAATGGTGGAAGTTGATTTGGCAGGAGGAAAAATGCTGTTGGAAAAGAACCAGCAAATGAAAATTGACAAGGCGTCCGGAAATTTTGAAAAATTAACGATTGACGCCGATCTACATTTATCGTGGGTTGACGGTGCGCTGTATTTTTATCGTACGCCGGTTAAAGAAGTGGTTAACATGCTCAACCGCTATTATCCGCAAATAGATATTGAACTTGCCGACGATGATTATTCAATTTTGATTTCGGGGAAACATGACAACAAAAGGCTCGAAGCCGTGTTGACCTCGATCATTTATACCACCGGGCTCAAATACAAAAAAACAGGAAACAAATTTATTTTATATCAAGACAAATGAAATATCAAAAATTCAACCCATAAATCATCCTAAAAAAAATGCCTATGTAACATCACGACGAAAGCAAAAAATGGGCGATTGCCAAAAAATGACCATCGCCCACAAACGCTCCGCGATGACACTCAAATGTTGAAAGCGTCGAATGTCAAGCTGGAGAAACATTTTAATGATTATGTATTATTTTTTATCACTAAAACATGGCAAGTATAAATATTTATTTTAGAAATATAATCATGCGTTTTACGCTTTTTGTTACAATTTGCAGCATTGCCGTCAGTATGGTTACAGCCGGCGAAGTGTTGTCGCAAGTAAAAAAGGAGAAAGACATCAATTTATCTCTGACCAATTCATCGGTTGTATCTGTTATTGAAGCCGTCAGCAAGGAAACAGGATACAATTTCTTCTACAATGAAACCTACCTGATGCAATTGGATTACATCACCGTCAGGTTGGAAGACGCTACATTACAGCAGGTTCTTCAACAGATTTCCGACCAGACGGGGCTCGGATTCCACAAGGTAGAC
>Ga0082212_10013879_pt1 | contig 10059 bp, 3 predicted proteins | sample TergutNt197P3_FD_71548 | JGI IMG/M metagenome (GOLD analysis project Ga0082212, IMG submission 71548) | Neocapritermes taracua P3 segment gut microbial communities from Petit-Saut dam, French Guiana - Nt197 P3 | ecosystem: Host-associated > Arthropoda: Insects > Digestive system > Gut ... | reverse complement strand
TTGTATCCTTTCTCTTCTATTTGTTTTGTATCGGGAAACTTCCCGATCTCTTGCCGTATCATTGTACAAAAAATTGTGAATCCATTATTAAGAAAACACAAATTTTTCACTAAATTTTGAGAGGTTTTTCTAACTGCCCTTCATTGACCTTGAACGTCTGCGGTAATCCCGAACGGCTGGGTGTAGGCGACACCGCCTTTGCCGACGATGTGAGCACGAATATAACTGCCAATTCGACCGGAATGATCGTTCAGGTTGATGGTGTTACTTCGGACAATTTCCACACCATCGGCAATCCATCCGATGTAGTCGTAATTGGCACCCTCAATTGTAACGATATTATTTTTCACAACAATACATGAAATACTGGGTGCCATCATTTCGGCGTACAGATAGGCTGTCTCCGCAGAGCCGCCGCTGCGCATGATGTTGCCGTTGCTCTCAAAATGATTGACTCCCAAGCGGCGGTCAACACGGGCGACGGCGTAAAATGCGCCGGTTTCAAGGGCATTCCTCGTTGTGTCGAGCGTGAGTTCGGACAAAAGCATTATGTTATAATTATAACCACTTTCGGCGAGTCCATGGGAATCGTCATTGGAGAACCCCCAAACGTTTTTGCCTTTCGGCATCGTCTGCATCAGGATATTGTCCCACAGGATTCTGTCAGACCGGGTTTCGTTGTCGAACCTGTTCATAATTTCCATGCCGACCAGCGAATGGGGAAATGCCATGAAGAGGTCTTCGTATTTTTTAATTTGAGTTGGGTCGTTGGACGCAATAGCCCCCGTCGTCAGGTCGGCGTTCTGTCCGCCGGTATAACGTCCGGGATGAGCAAGAAAAGCAATTCCTCCCACAAATTCGGCTATTCCGAGTGTTTCAGCCATTTTTTGTTCTGCGGTCATGGTTTTTCGAGCGGCATTGTTGAAATCCACCCACATCGTTACAATGTGGTTCGATGCAGATTGTTCATTGCCGAACGGAATACCGATCATTTTTCTGCCGTTGCGACCGATGCCTGCCTCGATGTCCGTTTTTCGTTCGGAACTGAGTACGCCGGTGCCGGGATTGTTTCGACCTGCACCGCGTCCATAGCCCGGCTCGTCCCAAGTTGTTGTCACAAAATTATGATCCGCCATATTGAGAATGTCGTAGCCTTTGGCGTAATGGTCTTCGATCATATCCGCTCTTGTATCGCCGCCGTCGGAATTCGTGGAATGGGTGTGAAAAGCGGCTTTGTACTGCCCGAACGTCGCCCAGTCTACGTTGGCATAAGGACTGATAATCCTGTAGTGTGTTGCGGGTTGGTCATCCGGCGATGCGGCAAACGCAGACGCACCGAAAACACTGAAGGCAAGAACTAAAGTAAATGCGGGTTTGTAAAGGGTCAAATTCTGTCTCATGGCGTATTCTTTCTCTGTTTGGGTTTTTGTTGTCGAAAAATTTTCCTCCGTCGAGTCAGCGTAATTCTAGCGGAGCATGTTAAACCTGTGTTAAGAAAAAATAAATTCGATATTAATTTTAAGATGGATGTTTGACAGGTTCATGGGAGTATGATACCTTCCGTTCCGTTTTTTACAGGGCTTGCGATGGCAGGCAAATAGAGTACAATGGGAACTGTCATTTTTCAAAGGTTTTACGATGCTCTATTCTTTGATATTCTTTGCACAAGGGGACGGAGGAGGCGGATTGTGGTTTTTCGTCATGTTTCCTGCCATTCTCCTTTTTTTGTGGTTTTTCATGGTGAGTCCCCAGAAAAAACAGGAAGAACGGTTGCGAAAAATGCTCGCCTCGCTCGAAAAAAATGACAAAGTGATGACCGTCGGCGGGCTCATCGGGACGGTGCACGCCATCGACAAGGAACAAAATGAAATTGTCCTGAAAGTGGACGATGCAAACAACACCAAAATACGTTTCCACTTAACCGCTGTCAGCACCGTCTTCCCGAAAGAGAGTAACGATAAGGCATAAAGGAGGTTTTATGGCCGCCCCATTCCGCCCATGATGGCGTTCTCTTCTTCTTCCTGAATAATGATCCTCGGCGTTACCATAATCATGATACTCTGCGTGTCCCGACCAACCGCACTGTTCGAAAACAGACGCTGGATATAGGGGATTTTATTCAGGATCGGCACTCCTGCCTCGATCCGTCCTTCGCTCAACCGCTTAATACCGCCGAGCAAGACCGTCCCGCCATCGGGACAACTCACTGTCGTCATCACGGAAAAATTCGCCATGACAGGTTGCTGAATTGTAATACCGGAGCGAGCCACCGTTGTTTTTTTGGCACTACTCCGAGGATCGGTCGAAATCGTTGCCGTATCATCTCCCCGCGACGTTTCGGTCTCTTCGGTATCCATGTCGTCGCCGAAGTATTTGAATGATTGAACACGAACCAATGTGCTGAAGGTCGGATTTAATGCCAAGTGGACATGCTGCCGGTCATTCGTTACCGTCGCTCGTACACGGAGCACCTGCCCTTGATTGAGCATCGTGATAATCGGCTGATAACTCACCGCAAAATCAGCGACAACAGGAGTAACGCTGGTAACAAACGGAATCTGCGTCGTATCGTTGACCATCCCCGGTTGTCCATTTTGAAGCATCACTTTTGGGGCTTCCATCACACTGTTTCTCTTGTCCCCTTGAGCCGCACTAACGAAAAAATACGCTTCGATAGTGCTCAACACGGCAAATCCTGTACTGATTCCAGTGGTCGGATTGAAACCGCCGAATGCCGGAATCGCCGCTCCAAAACTATCCTGCGTTATCGGAATTGATGCGTCCGCCGTAAAAACACCCGGTGCGCTCATCCCAAGAACCATGTTGTTGCCTTTGGCAGCAGTGGTCGTCGTTTCCGTGGTGCCGTCGGAAAGTGTATTTTGCGTTTGTGTGATACGCCCCATAGCCTTATCGTTAGTGAACGCCGCATCGAAGGCGACTCCCATCTTTTCATAGAAAGAGTCTGCCAAGGTAATGTATCTCACCTCCACGGCAATCTGAAGATCGTTCATTTTTCTAAGTTGAGTGAGAAGGTCTTCAATTTGGGCATGAACCTCTTCGGTTTGCCGAATGGCTAAACTTTGCGTCGCCATGTGCATCGCCATTTCACCTTCTCCACCCGACCCAAAACTCTGCCATGATTCCGGCTCAATCACCGTTTGGATAATTTGGATAATACTTCCGAAATTCATTCCGCCCATGCCGCCGCCCATCATACCGCCGCCCATGCCGCCGCCCATCATACCGCCGCCCATGCCGCCCATCATACCACCGCCCATGCCGCCCATCATACCGCCGCCCATCATCTCATACATCTGAATGTCCCCAATCGGATAAACCTTGATGATCATATTTTCCCGCTTCTTGGACTCATCGACAGTCGTAATTAAGAGCGTTTCGTCACGGATAATGTAGGTCAGTTCAAGCGGACTCAGTAGCCGCGTCAACATACTGCGCAACCGCATATTCGGATGGTCAAATCCTTCAGGAGCAACAATCGAGTCCGTTCGAATCGTGTTCGCATCCTTCAATGCCGTCTTGTCCAGATCAATATGGATATCGGGCATTTTCAAGCGTTTCAATTCATCCTTAATCATTCGGAACAGATCGCCGAAGGTCGTTGTTTCATCAATGTTTAGGCGAATATCTCTGCTTTCCAAGACCGCTTTGATCGTCTTGATCGACTCATCCGGGTCGGACAGTGCCACCGAGGAATACTTTTCCTTTCGGTAGTCGGAAAGGAGTTTCCAACGCTCCCGATCAATATAGGTAAACGGCGGCTCATCCGGTACGGGAATAAATGACCGTTCTGCCGTCATGAACGTTTCGAGAAAACCGACGTGCCGTTTGTATCGTAGGTCATCGTATTCGGCAATGTACCCCATCATGGATGCCAAACGCTGGGCAAAATAGGGAACGTGATGATCCGGCAATATCTCCACCGCCGCATTGGCGACTGCTTCTGCCGGTTTGTATTCTCCTGCCTCCATCAACGCTTTGAATCGTTCGAAAATTTGGATTGCTCTTTCCTGGTCTTCCTTCGCTGAATCCAGAACTTCCTTACGAGCCCGACGTGTTGCAATGTCCAACGCTTCCTGAATACCTTGGAATTCACCGACGTATTTCGCATGTTCAACCTGCTTAATTTGGTTTCCCAAGCGGTCCAGCAACGCATCTCGGTTTGCCGGTACAAGAGCGGTGTTGTTGCGAACCATCTGTTGTGTCAGTTTGAGTTCTTGGATAGCACCGTCAAAATCGGGGTGGTCTTTTACCGATGCCCGCTGCTGTGCTTTCGTGATTGCAACGCTGACTTCCTGGTTTATTTTTTCCAACTCGGCAGACTGTCCCTGTCTCACGGCATCGACAAACGCAGCAGGGGCGGATGTTGTTTCGGCACCGTTTGTCGCTGTACCGGCGGGTTCTCCTTCTTGGGCAATTACATTCGGTAGTACGTTATTCGCATGATCCTGTATTACCTGGAACATGTTTTGGGCAATTTTGTTGTTCGGTTCGACACGCAACACATCGATCAGAATGGTCTCCGCTTGGTGCAAATTCCCCATCACCATGGCGGTATCGGCTTTGGTAATTTGTTCTTCAACGTTGGCAATGAATGTTTCTTGGATGTATAACAGCGAATCCCAACCGACGAGGGGCAACACGGACCCACCGTCTTTGGCAGCCGTTTCAACAACCGCCCGGAGGTAATTATTACTGGATTGTCCATCGGGAGTAAGAGAAAACGACTGTGCAGCCGGACCTTCTGCTGTTGTACCCGAAATCGACAAGTTCAGCGTCGGCAACGTTTTGCCTTCACCGACAAGGATCGTTGCCCGATCACTGCGAATCGGCTGGATTTGTGTCGGATAAACCGTCCAACCTTCGGGAAACTTGACCGAATCAGAATTCACCCAAACGACTGTTGCTGTTGCGGCATCGGCAATCTGTTGTCCGACTTTTTGCCAATCAACTTTTTCCAAGTCGATGTTGACTCGTTTTTCGTCAATTCCTTCGATTTTCAACTCCGACGGCGAGGTGTCAATCAGATTGCCGCCGGTTCGGTTGGCGAACGCCGAAATGAAACCGAAGTTTGTCCGCAGACCAATGGCGCAAGCCGTGAAAGCAATTTTCTGCTCGGCAAACGCCTCGGCTTCTGTTTTGAAGACTTCCGGGGAAATTATCTTTGCCATACTGCGACCACCGCCGAGATATAATACGGAGTGTCGGGCATCCTTCGAGCCGCCTTCGAATGTTTGGCGGATGGTTTTCAAGCCTTTTCCAAAGTCGGTGGCACCGAGCGGAACACGTTGGTACAGCGTTTTGAGGGCATCTTTTAATTCTGGCGAACCTTTGGCAACGAACCGGTTGGTCAGTGGTTCGGTCTCAACATCCATGGCGAGGACTTGAATTTTTGTTCCTTCGGGTAGATGATTGATTGCCGACACGATGGCTTCGAGGGTATCAAGCCGGGCTTGTCCGACTTGACCTGCCGAGGTATCGACCAGGAAGACGACTTCCGCCGGTTGTTGGGACGGTTGCTCTTGGGCTTGCAAGCCAAGAGCGAAGTAGTGCGTTCCTTCGGGTGCGGTGTACGACCGGTACGCCTCGCCGTTCAGTGAGGACGCAAGACTGAAAACTGCACAAGAAACGACGAAACAGAACCGAACGAAAATTTGAATGGGTTGCCGTAGCATGTTTGAACCTCCTACCGCCTCGCAAAAGGACGGATTATGACCGACTTCGGATTTCATCATGGAAAAGTATATCCTACAAATGGGCAAAAATCAATATATTTTTCCTCTTTTGCCCATTTTCTCAAAAATAAGGACGGGAATACAGTCCTCCATAGCGGATTTTCGGGGAAATGGAGCGTATTTGTTAGAAAAAAGGGGAAAAGTCCGAATATGCAGACGGAAATATCGAAACCAAAAGAGCCCGGGGACGGAACGAAGCGTAGTCCCCGGACGGTCACTCCCATTTACTTCCGTTTCAGTTTCACATCGAATTGCAAACTCCCCTGATCGTCGGTAAACATTTCGGAAACGAAAGATTCGTATCCCTCCGCAGTGATCTTGAAATGGTGTCCGCCGCCGTTGCGAGGCTCATCGAAAAACGCCCGGTAGTTGCCGTCCGTAAACTGACTCGGTCGATCCTCGTTCCAATACGAAGCGACCTTCGGATTCTTGCCGTCGAAATTGCCGCCGGAAATCAATGAAATGTTCCGAATCACTTCGCCGTTCCCGGCATCCGTGACCTTGCCGCGAATTTCGAGCGGCAAACGCATCCGATAAACGTAAGGTTCATCTTGTGCCTTGAGATTCAACTCCCGAATCGATTGGTATCCCTCGCGGATGATTGAAAAATCCACTTCATCGTCCGGTGCCCAAGTCCAAGACCAGTTTCCTTCATCGTCGGCATGCTGCGGAATCAACTCGCGGTCGCCGAGTAACAGGAATGTTCCCCGCCATCGGAACGGACAAACCCGCGCCTGTGAAATCGGCTTGCCGTTCAAGTCCAGTACCTTGACTTGGATGGTCTTGCCCGGTGCCAAACGGAATTCAACCGCCTTTGCCGGGTCCGACCACTCCTGCGTTTGCGGAGCAAAACCGACGGCGGCAACGTACACCGTTGTTGATCCCGGCTTCCAATTATCGAACCGGAATGCGCCGTCTTCCTTCGTTTTCTGCGGCTGCATTGCACTGAACTCGCGTCCTTTTTCCGTGATGACGACCTTGGCATCTTTGATCGGCTTGCCATCAGGACCGAAAACCGTTCCGGTAAGTGACGAACCTTTCCGCAACATCACGACGGCGGTTTTGTCCTTCATCTGCACATACGGCGGATACGTGCCGGTCTGTTCGCTCGGCATGTAATCGGAATGTTTCACGTCGAGCCGGAATTTCTGAATTGATGCCGGTGCCATATTGACGCTCCACTTTCCGTTGGCATCGGTCGTTGCCTCTCCGGCTGGGTACGAGTGATTCTGACGGTCAGGGGCACTGTATGAACAGTCAACCTTTGCTCCCCGAATCGGGTTGTTGTTTTCATCGACGATCATCCCGCCGACCTCCATGCCTTTTTCCATTGTGAAAACGTGTACTTGGGGCAAGCCCGCTTCACGCCCCCACTCGGCATACCGAAAAACGTAACCGCTTTGCCGAATGGAATAACGGACGTGTTGAGTGTTCTTTTTCGTTTCGAGTTCCTTCAAGGAAGCAATGCCGCCAGCGTCCGTTTTTACGTTGAGATCGCCGGATTCGTCCCCATGAAAGTAAACGCGAATCTCAACGTCCGTCATGGGTTTACTATCGGGATCAAGCACTTTGATCACCGTATCAATGGGAATCATCGGATTGCCCGACTTCGGATCGTTCGACGTACTCACCCACGGCTTTTGGTCTTCTTGCGCCACCGAAATCGGTTTTTCATCGGTCGGTGTTGACGGTATGTCGGCAAGCGGCGTGCAATTATTGTCCCCGGTTTCGCTCAGATAGAAATCGAGTTTGAGTTCCTTTTCGTTGCCGAGCAGAAAAACGCCTTGGACGTTCGCCGTGATTTCCTTAGGGTTATCCTCGCTGGCATGTTTGACAGCACGGAACGAATACTCTCGCGGCACTGCCGGAAGCAAGGTTTCATAGACACCCGGCTGTACTTCCCGCTTTTCCTCCTGTCGGAGTTGTTGGAAAAAACCCAATGGATAAACCTGTTTATCCGCATCATCCGTCCAGTACACGGTTCCGCTTTGACGTTTTTCCCAATCGTTTGAGTACCGATCAAACGATGCTGGCGGATTCGGGTCTTTTTCGTTGACCGTAATGCGAAAATGTTTGGCAAGCGAACCGTCCGGCATGAAGACGTTGCCGTGCATACGGATTCCCGGCTTCAACACGATGTCGAGTTGCTTCTCCTCGGAACCATCGCCGACGCTGAAATTAAAGACCGATGGTGCCGCTCCTTGATCGCTGTCGAAACTCAAATTGTAAATCACGTTGGCGTTGTCTTGGAGGCAGAATTCCCCTTTGTCGCTTGTCTCTGTACCGCCGCCGCTGCCATTGTGCCAACGGATACCGATGCGAACATTGGAAACCGGCGTGCCGTCTTCCAATTTGACGGTTCCCGTGATGAAACCCTGTCGCGGTAACATCATCGTCCGTATCCGGTTCTTGACTTCCATATCTTGCCATTGTTTACTTGCGCTTCCGTAGTGGCGTTTTGTGCCGTCGGGATTCTCCACACCGCCGAGCGGTCCCTGGGCATTGAATGTCGTTTCATCAAGAAACGTTTTCGGGACGGTATCCAACGTAGCAATCCCATTTTCGTCTGCGTTTGTGGTGAACAAACCGTGTAGTCCCGAAGTATTGAACTGGTTCCCTTGCTGTTCTTTATGGTAAGCACTACCCCACATGATGCGATCAGGCTTCGGCAGTTTGCCCGGTTTTTGAATCAACCATGGATTGACTCTTGCTCCGGCGAGTGGATTACCATCTTCGTCCGTGATGCGAATCTTGACTGGCTCAATCGCCGCAAGTTGCAATTTGAACGGACCATTGCTGATTTTATCCGACGGCGTAATTCCCGTCTCTCCCATCGGTTGGAACGGATCAATTTCTTCCGTTGGGCAAATGTCGAATCCGACTCCCTGTTGGTACGCAATCAACCGCAAGAGCGGCTCAGTATCTGGATATTGGAACTGAAAATTGCCGTCTTTGTCCGACCGAACGATTTCCGAACGGACGATTTGATGACTCCCGGCAACAAGAACTCCGGCGGCAGGTTTTCCATCGATGCCGATCACGGTTCCCGTAATGATACGCGGTACCTTGAGCAGTCCAATCGTTATTTCGGCAATTTCGTCCGTTATCGTATTCATCCCCCAATAGGCTTGCCCGAATTTTGTACGATCGGCACTAACCGCATGGAGTGTACCGTACAGGTCGTCTGGTTTTCTCAACGAAAATTCACCGTTTTCGTTTGTCGTTGCTTCTTGATCCTGCGCGATGGTGCCGCCGAAGATTCTGACAACGGCACCTGCAACGGGATTGCCCTCTTCGTCCACGACCTGACCACGCAAAAGAGTCGGCGACGAAGGCGTACTCACCGTAGTCGCCCCCTCTCCCTCTGGGAGAGGGCTGTTTGTGTCTGACTCTGCTGCGGTCTGCGGTCTGCGGTCTGCCGTCTCCTGTTGAGCCGTCAGTTTGAACTCGAACAACCCGCCCAGCAACAGCGTAATACAGCATAACACGATAAGCATTTTTTTCATGATTGAATCTCCTTTGTGGTGAATGAGTTGGACAAGCCGCTCCGAGCGGCGTTTGAGATTGTTGCCGCAAAAGGCTGTGCGGCAGACAGCGATTGCCGGTACGGTGTCCCAAAAGAGCAACATCGTTTCGGCAAAATTACTTTCGGCATTTTCCGTCATTCCAAAAGCATCGGCATCGCAACGCCACTCTGCGGCTTCGTCGAATCTTTTCAAGGCGTAATGTGCCAGCGGATTGAACCAGTGCAACAGCATCATTGTCCGCAGAGCGAGCGACTTCGCAAGATCGTGATACCGATAGTGCGACAGTTCATGCTTCAAAATGCTGAGACGAACGTGTTCCGGTGCTTCTTCCCAAAGGGCATGGGGAACGATGACCAACGATTTCGTCGGCAGTTGCCAGAGTCCCGGTCCGATGCCTTCGGCAGTCCGCAGTTCGATCTTCCTGTCGGTGATTTCATAAAAAGCGAGCAGTCGTTTCCATTCCGTTTGGAATTTTTCGTTGGGAATCGTTGCGTTTTTCGCTTGACGAATGGCACGAAGCCAGAGGAACAGTTGTACCGTGAAAAATAGGACGGCTCCGGTTAGCCAGGCGGTGAACAGAGCCGCAATCGTAAGATTGTGCTGGGTTGATATTTCGCCGCCGATTACGTCCCGCCCCGCAAGGGGCATCAGACCTAGCCCAGGGCAACGCCCTGGGTCATCGGATACCACAACAATATCATTGCCGCCCTGCAAGGGCAAGAGAATGTCGCCATCGCCAACGTGGCTCTCTTGCCCCTCACGGGGCGGCTGGGTGTTGG
>Ga0082212_10013878_pt1 | contig 10060 bp, 9 predicted proteins | sample TergutNt197P3_FD_71548 | JGI IMG/M metagenome (GOLD analysis project Ga0082212, IMG submission 71548) | Neocapritermes taracua P3 segment gut microbial communities from Petit-Saut dam, French Guiana - Nt197 P3 | ecosystem: Host-associated > Arthropoda: Insects > Digestive system > Gut ... | reverse complement strand
GTGGTTAATGGTGATGGTGGAGTGTAGTAACAACCGCTTGCCTGATTGATTCTTAATGTTTTGTCGGAACCGGAAATCGAAATCAATCCACTGCGCGCGGGATGTCCGGTGTTGTCCGCAACCGAGTATTCTATCGTTCCGGTGTCTGTTCCCGATTTGCCGTCGGGATTTATCGTTATCCAGGGAGAGTAGCTTATCGCCGTCCAACTGCATCCAACGCCCGATGGGAAGATGCCAACGCCTCTTGTGCCGCCAATGCTTTCCATATTTTGGGTTTCGTAACCTAATTCATATGAGCAGGCGTTCTGACAGTTTGCCGTACAATTATTGTATTGGTACGTGCAAGACTCCGCCGATACATACGGACAGGTCAATAAACAGGCCGCGTGCGCCGCAAAACACTCGCCGCTATGAGGGTAGCAACCCTGTGATATAAGCTGATCGTTGCAACTGTAAAGGCAATCGTACGCCTGGGCCTCAGCTTCGCCGCCGCATATATCTAATTCGGCACCGCACGCGTTTTGACAAGCCATCCCACCCTGCGTGATCGTAAATATCTGATAGCCGATAGTTATCGTGCCGACACGTTGCCACTCGTCATTGGGGTCTACCATATAACTCACATCACCGCTGCCTTTGCCGCCGCTGTCGCCGGTTATCTTTATCCAGTCTTTATTCGCTGCCGCCGTCCAGTCGCAGCCGGGGTCGTTTGTTTTAACCGTTACCATGCCGGTTGTCCCGTTCATCGGAGCAATCACGCTTGAGTTGGAAAGAATTACCGCACAGGATTCCTGTACTCCCGTAAGCCTGCCGCCGGAAAACCTGTATTCACGCGCCGACTGTCCCGACAGGTTGGCGCTTGACAGCAGTATCCAGAATATCGCCGACAGACTTATAATGCGAAATACACGGATTCGCTTCCAGATTGCCGAGGATGCTTTTGTTTTAAAAATATTGCCGGAAAAGTCAAAAGAGTTGATTACATTGTATTTAAGCAGCTTTCCGGTAAAACCGTCCGAAACTATGATGGGTTTTCTGTACATTTCGAATCCTCCTCCCGCTCTTCACAGTACGATTACTTCTACCCTGTACAACTGTTTTAAGCGTAATCCTTCCCCCAACCGGAAGGTCAATGGGAAAATTTAAAAAAAGTAAAAAATTTTTTTCGTTGATTTTATTGGAGTTAGGCAATAGCGGCCCGATCGTCGATAAGTTATTTTGCCGCATAACATTCTTGCAAGGGGAAGGTTTACGAAAATAATAACGATTTCCGGGTAAATGTAACAACCCAAAATCAGATACAATTGCATACTTCTAAGGATGTACCGGGAACACAGACGCGTTCCCTCCGACGGAAACTAATGACTGAAATTCTACGAAATCAACCGTGCGCAAATGAAGTGATTTGTGGCATTTGATTTGAGAAGTTGTTTTCTGCCGATATGGACGCCGACATTCTCAGAGATTTTGTAATGTTTTCTTGAAAAACCGCGATGAGAACTATTGCAAATTCCGGTGACAGTACCGGATAATCAGAAATCCAATGATTGAGGAGTTCTATGAACATGTTTCCAAGGTTATTCACATACGCTTCCATATTGGTATTCCTGGGTTCCGTTGGCGTCGCATCGGCGCAAACGGCGGACTTTCGGCAGGAAATTGATGAATTGAAGCAGGGGCAGCGGGCAATTCAAAACGAACTGCAGGAAATCAAATCTCTGCTTGAAAAAATAGCGACGCAACCGCCGGCAAAACCGTCAGGCCCGGTTATTAAAGACGTCGAATTTGAAATCGGCCGCAATCCTGTAAAAGGCAATGCCTCCGCCGGATTGATACTGGTGGAGTTTACGGATTACGAATGCCCGTTCTGCGGCCGGTATGTGCGTGAAACATATCCCCAGGTTCTGAATCAGTACATTGATAAGGGTTCAATACAATACGCCGTGATAGATCTTCCGCTTCCCATGCATTCCAAAGCGGCAAAAGCGGCAGAAGCGTCTCACTGCGCCGAGGAACAAGGACAATTCTGGGAAATCCATGAACTTATGATGGCAAAACAGGATTCTCTTGGCGACCTGTCTTCATACGCGGCATCTCTGAATCTTGATGTTCAGAAGTTCGATGAATGTGTAACCTCGGGGAAGTATGCCGATTCGGTACGCAAAGACATCGCGCTTGCGCAAAAACTTGGAATCAACGCCGTGCCCGGCTTTGTCATCGGACATGTTGATTCCTCGAATCCCGGAAAGGTAAAAGGAATTTCTCTGATTCAGGGTGCAATGCCTTTCGCCGGCTTCCAGGTTGAACTCGAAACGGCGCTCGCGGCACAGTGACGGAAATGATGCAGTTACGCGACAATTTTTTTTCAGTGGGTGATTTTGCAAGGTTTTCGCGAACAACCCGCAAAACATTGCGTCATTACGATCAAATCGGCTTGCTGTCACCCGTATCGCGCGGGAATAACGGATATCGCTACTACAATAGCAGGCAACTGGCCCTCGTAAACTTGATACGTACATTGCAGTCATTAGGGCTGTCGCTGACCGAGATAAAAAGTCTGAAGGATAAACGGACGCCGGAAAGCACGAATGAGATGCTCATGCGTCAGATTGAGAACATCGATTTAAAGATCAACGATTGGGTTTTCGCCCGCAAGCTTTTGTTTACCATGCAAAAGTCCATTCATTCCGCTTTGAATGTCGACGAACAAGCGATTACGATACAATTCATGCCCGCGGAAGCGATCATCCTCGGCGGTCTGAACGATTACAGCAGGGACAGAAACGATTATGACGCCCTGCTCAGTTTTTACCATGAAATGGCTGAAAAATTCCCGAATCTGGATATGAACTATCCCGTCTGGGGCTGCTTTTCGGAAGATCGTATTAAGCGGGGAGACTGTGTTTGGCCGGATCGTTATTATTTTTACAACCCCGAAGGACACGATAAAAAACCCGCCGCGCTTTATGCCGTCGGCTACACGCGGGGCGGATACGGACAAGGCGTCGATTTGTACCAGCGAATCATTGACTATATCGACGGGAATGATTTTGAAATATGCGGAGACGCTTTTGAAGAATACCCTTTAAATGAACTCTGCGTTTTCGATGATACGAATTACCTGATACGGATAATGATTACGGTGCGAAAAAAACAAATTGCCGGGTCGTAATTAAAGTCTGTAATTACCTCAATCGCTGTCCCGTTATGGAAACGCTGATTTATGGAGTGCGGGAGCTTGCTCCCGCTTTCATAGCGGCGGCTTGCCGCCGCACTCAACAACGTTAGTATAACCTTGCGTAAATTCGAGATTCGTCATTTATTGCAAGTACCCGCGCCGGCGTTCTCATGTCATGAACCTCCGCTGGCGCGGCGGAATCGGTATAAATATCCGGGTTAGGGTTCGACTCCGCTTGCGGTTTGGCCCTGTTTGATGTGAATTTTGTGCTGCATATCAAGGCTGATCATTTTCTGGCTGGACTGTATTTTTACGACAAATACATGAAACAGCGCTCCCATTAGAATTAAAATCAACAGCACCGCAATTAGGGCGATTCCCGATTCATTTTTGTTTTTCATTGACATACTCCTTTGAACCATGGAACAACTGTCGCATCCGGAGCGCGTGAACCTGCTCACGCACTCCGAATGCAGCCCGAAAAATTTACATGGCCTTTGACGACGGCGCGCCCCAAGTCGGCGGCCCCAGGTCTTCAAGTTCGTCCTGGCAGTCAGACGATAGCCCATCCCACCAGTCCTGCCTTTCAAATTGCCATTGAGGGATATCTACGTTTTGCCATTTATCATTATCAATTTGCCATTGAGCAAAATTAGTTTCAAAGTTATCACGCTCTTGTTCCCATAGAGCGGTGTCGGCAACCCAGTCGTAATGATCATCCTGATATTTATCCAGCGCAGCCTGATATTGATCTTTCCAACTGGGGGGACCGTCGGGATCCCCGTCGTAACACTGTGTTGACGCGTTTGGATCGCTGCAATAATAGGGGCTTCCGTTTACTGAACAGCCGCCGGTCCTGTAAACCAGCGGAACAGGCATAAATCCGCCGGGAGGCGCACTTGGCCCATCGTACTTCAACCAGAATACATTGGCAGGATCATTAATATTGGGGTTATTGCCGACCATTATTATGTGTTTTTTAACTTCGTCGATACCTTTGCCGGTTTCGAGCCGAAGGTAACCGTTTTGGTACCAATTGGGCTTGGACATGTCGCCGGTGTAAGCCGAAGAGGCAGGCTCACGATACTCGAAATTTTCAACATTTTTGTCTGAAGCATATTTGGCGAAAAGTGCGTTGCAGCCGGAACCATTCGATGACGGGCAATGGAGATCGCAATGTATTTGGCAACTATTGTCGATGTATCTGCAGTTGTATCCATCGCCCGTCGGCCGCTTTGGCGGTTGTGGTTCCAGCCCTTGCTCCCGGAGCGTCGGCATCGGTGGCGCCGGCGGTGCCAGCGGTGCCGGGTCGCAAGGCGGGGGAAGCAGACCGCTGTACTGGCGCACCGTAACTCTTGCCGTCTGGTCGAGTGCGACACGCCGGTTGCTTCCCGGGTTAATTTTCCCCGATTTGTTTTCGACGTTGATGTTAACCCTGAGGATATCCATGACTCTTGCGGGGTCGACGGTAAAATAGTCCGCATCCAATAACGTAACTTGTCCACTGTATGCGGTGGTTTTGTCGGTTCTGCTGCCGGTACCGCCGGATATATCCACTTCTTTGATAGTCGGCGTACCGGTCGAGTTATCGACAACATCATAGGTAAGTTTGAAACCGGTTACTCCCGGAATAAGCTGGGTCGCCGGTTTCAGATTGACCTGGCGCATGAGCCATGCCGTGCCTGAATCGGATTGATTGGGATCCACGTCCAGGAAATATGCTACGTACCTTAGAAGATTGACTTGCACGGCGTTTCCCGGGGCGATGAAATTCGTATCAAGGCCCTGATTAACCCCGGATGGGTCGGTGCCTGTCGCAAGGGAAATCGTAGTTGTGCCTCCTGTGGAATTAACACCTGTAACATACGCCATAATAACGTTGTTGTTGGCAATGTTTTTTATAAGGATGAAATCGCTCTCCTCAATGGCGGAAACCCTGCTTGAGTTCGCGCCAGCGGCGGTTACGCTTACCGTATTATTACCGGGGGTCACCAGCAATGTAGCTCCGATGCCCCTGGCATATTCGTCGATGTAAACGAGGCTCATGGCGCTGTTATTGTTCACCGTTCCGGGTGTTATTGCGTCAAGCGCAAAATTGGTGTTGCTGACTATGCCGGCCCTGGCGGTGATGTCTGTTCCTCCGAGGAGAAGTACATTGGTGTCTATCCACCTGGTGTCCGCCCAGTCGCCCGCCTGAAGGGGAATACCGGCTGAAGGAATCGCGTCACCGCCGTCTACCTTGCGTAAATCACGTCTGATCATATTCAGGCTTGCCTGTACATCCGTGTTGGATTCGGTCAATTGCGCGGCCGCGCCGCCTGTATCCGACATGGATTTGAACATGGCAAAGGCGGCCCACAATACTACAAGGGTTATCGCCAGCGCTATCATCACTTCCATGAGACTGAACCCGCGCTCCCGGGAGACTGTTTTTTTGTTTTTCTTTTCGGTATTCATAACCCCTCCTCATTTCAAGAACTTCAAAAAATAAACTCTAGTCGATACACGCCGTTATTCTGTAGATGCGCTGCTGCGGGGTATTCAGGCAATCCAGATTGTTACGCTGACAGTAACGGACGGTAATATTAACCTCCTGCTGCGGACCCGGCGCCGTTGCGCTAAAATACTCGGCGCAGTTGCCCGGATCAGTCGCGTTAACATCTGTTACGGCAGCCTCGACGGAAAAAACCTGGTTATCAGCGGTCGTTATTGTTTTCTCGGCGTCGCCTGTCCAAAAATCCGTCGTACCGGCTTCTCTTCGCAGAAGGTAGTCGTCAATAATCTCCAAGGCCATTTCCTTTACGGCTAATTGTTTTGGGGTTTCGTTAACGATAATCATCCCCTGCATAAAAAAGCCGGCGACTGCTATTATCCCAACCGCCAGAACGGTCATGGCGATCAATACCTCAATAAGCGTAAACCCTGCTGATTTCCCGCTATTCATAACGGTTACCTCCACTACCTGGTCTTGTTCCATGTTCCATCTTTCTCACGCCAGCCGTCGATACGGCCGGTGGCGCCGAGAATGGTCACGGCGCGTGTCAGGCGATTTTCGGGGCCGCCTCCTAAAAAAACCGTTCCGTTGATCGGAGTGGAAAATCCGGGAGGAGCGGAATCATCGTCGTAACGCAACAGAATCCCGTCGGATGTGAAAGTAAACCTTGCGGCTAAAGCGTCAAGAGCGATATTTTTTTCGAAAGTGGACGTATAGGAGCTGTCATCGGCGCTTAAACCGATCGAATTGCTTCCCGCGACGAATATATGGCCGTTTTCAAGGGTCGTGGACGGGTCTCTTCCAAGCGGCACCATGCTATTTACACTTACCCATTGGGTATCGGCCCAAATGTCCAAATCTTCGGTATTGCGAATCAGCACTTTGATGTTGTCGTTCGTAGCAAATTGCACGGAAACAAAGCGGTTTGTTGACATTGCCAGCATCCGCGCCTCGCGCAGAGAGCTTATTACCCGGTACATGTCTTCGTTGGCGCGCATATTTTGAAGCGCGTTTCTTATGGCCATCATCGCGCCCGCCGACAGTGCCGCGACAATCAGTATCGCAATGAGTATTTCAATAAGCGTAAAGCCTGCCTGTCGTCGGTCGCGAAAAGAAGCGGTGTTTTCAGAACTTGCCGAAAATAAAGAAGATGTTGTTTTTTCCTGAATCATAATTATCTCGTATTTTTCATTTTGCTCATCTTATCGACCGAACATTATAGCATGTTTAATAATCATAACAGGCCATGACCTTTAAGGAAACGCTGATTAATTGCCTGTGCGGGCGAATCGCCGCGTTGCGCGGCGCTCGCAACCTCGACATATTTCCGTATATGCCTCGGTTCCTGCGCTCCGTGCGCCTTGCGCTTCATCCCGCGCAGGTAATTAATCAACATTTCCTTAGGAAAGCGCTGATTAATTGCCTGTGCGGGCGAATCGCCGCGTTGCGCGGTGCTCGCAACCTCGACATATTTCCGTATATGCCTCGGTTTCTGCGCTCCGTGCGCCTTGCGCTTCATCCCGCGCAGGTAATTAATCAGCATTTCCTTCAGGTAATAACATGCAAGACGCGAACCAGTTTCGCGTAAACGGCTGCGAATTTTATGAATTTATTATCGTCTGCAATTTCAACAGTTACCGAGAATTTCAGTCGGTAATCCGACGACATTGACTTTGCCTGTCGTTATATGACGTTGCGTTTCGACACGGAAAGCGTTGAATTTCAGCGCGTGAGTCAGTGGCTCTGTGATCTCTGTGCCTCTGTGAGGTAAAAGAAACCACTCGCCACTGGCCACAAAATACTAACTACCGGCCGCTGATTGCGTGCGGTGAGTGTAGGTTCCCAGCGCAAGAATAGGAAAATAGTCTTTGTAAAGCTGGTAGTGAATATAAAACACCCGTGGAAATCCGGTTCCGGTGGTGACGTTTTCCTCCCAGGTTCCGTCCGGCAGTTGATGTTCCCTCAACCAGTTGATGCCGCGTTCAACGACGCGCGAGTAAATATCTCCGGCGGAGATAAGGCCGAGCAGCGCCCAGGCGGTCTGCGACGGCGTGCTCTCCGTCCGTTCAAAACGCTGTGTTTCGTATCCAAGGCAGCTTTCCCCCCAACCGCCGTCGAGGTTCTGAACTTCACGCAGCCATCGCGCGCCGCGATTTACGGCGTCATTGATATGAGGCGCGCCTGTAGACATCAGCCCGCGGATCGCCAGAAACGTACCGTAGACATAATTCACACCCCATCGGCCAAACCAGCTTCCGTTTTCCTCCTGGGTTTTCAGCAGAAAAGAAATGCCGCGGTCTATGGGTTCATCCGTATGGCTGAATCCACGCCGGCACAGAGCTTCCAATACACGGCCGGTGATGTCCGGACAGGTCGGATCAAGCATGGCGTTGTGGTCGGCGAAAGGAATCTTGTTGAGGATACTCCAGTTGTTATCCACGTCGAAAGCCGCCCAACCGCCGTCCTTGCTCTGCATTCCCAAAATCCAGTTGACGGCGCGCCGTTCCGCACGGGCCTGTTTTTCGGAGTCGCCGGCTTTGGCGTGCAGTAGCGCCAGCAGCACCATCGCCGTATCGTCGATGTCCGGATAAAATTCGTTGGCGAATTCAAAAACCCAACCGGACGGCGTGAGGTTGGGGCGTTTGGCGGACCAGTCACCCTTGCGGCGGATTTCCCTGTCAAGCAACCAGTCGGCGGCGGCGGACATGCGCGCCTCGTCGTTCCAGCCAAGTTCTCCGAGGGCGAAAGCCGCAATCGCCGTGTCCCATACGGGCGATTTGCAGGGTTGGAAAATCATGGTTTCTTCGCCCTCCAGCATCAGTCCGTCGAATTGACTTAGCGCCTGTTCAAAATCCGGGTGGTCGCGTTCGTAGCCGAGAGCATCCATCGCCATAATCGAATACATTATGGAAGGATAAATCGCCCCAAGCCCGTCGCTGAAATGCAGCCGGCTCAACATCCAGGTTTCGGCGGTATGAATTGCGTAGCTGCGAATCGATTTATTGACCTTTTGGCGCTCCCACCTTTTGAACAGCGTGTCGGCCCTGATGAAGAGGTTCGCGATGCGATCCTTGCGGTGCAGCGCGAGTTTTCGATTAGGATGAAACAGTTCCACCACGCGCATATTGCCGGGCGTCTTACGTGTGATGCCGGTCGCCTGCACGATGGAAAGCGGCACAATGATCGTGCGCGTCCATGACGACATTTCATAGAGCAGATTGCCGGGAATTATCATGATTTCCGGCGGAATCGTGGGACAGTATTTTCGCGGAAACAGTTCAAACAGGCTGTAGTTGAGCTTCGTATAGCTGTTGCACGCCTGTATGCCGCCCATTTTCAGGATAAGTTCGCGCGCCTTTTTCATGCGCGGATCTTCAATGTCCATACCCGTCATTTTAAGCATGGAATATGCGCGAACAGAGGCGTTGATTTCCGACGGGCCGGGTTTGTAAATGTTCCAGCCGCCGTCGGGCAGTTGTGAATCAAGAATTGAGCGGGCGGCCTTGCGGATTCGCGGCATTGTCGGCGGGTTCCACGTACCGTCCTCACCAGGAGGATAAAGCCACAGCTGGAGAAGAATATAATCCGACAACAGCGTGGAATCGGCCGTCAGATCGGCGATCCAGTAGCCTTCATCATACTGTTTTTCACAAAGGGCCAGTGCTGCGCGGTTCGCGGTCGATTGCACCTCAACGGTTTTGGCTTGCACGGCGACCTGAACCGCCGGCGCGGTTTCTTCAATCGCCGGCGTCGGTTCGCGCAAAAGCCCGACAAGTTCTTTTAACATATATTTAAAACTCCCCCTGCCGTTTTAGTGATTCGCCAAAACCGCCATTTTAGTGCAGGGTTTTGCAAAGTCAATGCGTCATTTGCCAAAACCCTGTACAAAAATGACGGTTTTGGCGAATTGAATACGGGAGAGCGATAGTATGTTGTGGGGCGGCGTTCGGTATTAAGAAAATGCTGATTAATTGTCTGTGCGGGATGAAGCGCAAGACGCACGGAGCGCAGGAACCGAAGCATATATAGAAATATGTTGAGGTTACGAGCACCGCGCAACGCAGTGATTCGCCCGCACAAACAATTTATCAGTGTTTCCTAAGAACCACACGCCGATTACTCGGTATGTTTTCCGGCTGCCCAATGGAGATAAACTGCCCGTTGTTGAAATACCCCTCATATGCCTGCATAGATTTTCCTCTGTTTATACCAGCCGACGCTGATAGGGGCTTTAAGATGTTTATTCCGAGTTCGGAATAAGCAGCTTTATCCCGAACATATTATTATTCCGAGACTTTTACAATCATCTAAGAGATAGAGTATACTAAGTAGCAAAAACTCGGAATAACAATATAGCGAAAATCTTACCTCAAGCCCGAAAGTTTAAG
>Ga0082212_10013877_pt1 | contig 10060 bp, 7 predicted proteins | sample TergutNt197P3_FD_71548 | JGI IMG/M metagenome (GOLD analysis project Ga0082212, IMG submission 71548) | Neocapritermes taracua P3 segment gut microbial communities from Petit-Saut dam, French Guiana - Nt197 P3 | ecosystem: Host-associated > Arthropoda: Insects > Digestive system > Gut ... | reverse complement strand
TTTTTCTCCTCTCTATTGCATGGATGCATCTTTGGAGCTTAACGCTTACTATACCAAAACAGCAGCAGCTTATAGGGAGTGTCGGCAATGAGGAGCGCAAAAAGATTCTGGCGGAGAATAGTGAAGCTGCATTTTATGAAGGTAAGATACTTGCTTCAAGATTTTTCATTATGAAGGAGTTCAATAAATATTCAGCCTGTATTGATACTGTTATGTCTGAAGATTTTGCAGTGCTGGATGCAGTTCCGGAAATCTATACCGGTATGCCTGTTGAATAAATGTATAATATAAACTATAATGGATGCATAATATAAATCCGTAAAAATTAAGGATTAGATTATAAAAAAATAAAATTAAAAAAAATCGTTTAAGAGAGGAAGAATGAAGACAAGAATTACAGAACTATTTAATATCAAATACCCTATTATTCTATCAGGGATGAGCTGGATTAGTACGCCGGAACTTGTTGCTGCCGTATGTAACAGCGGTGGGCTTGGCATTCTTGCCACAGGCGTTTTGAATGCGGATGAAACGCGTAAGGCGATTCAAGAGGTTAGAAAATTGACTAAAAAACCTTTTGCTGCAAACGTTACTCTATATTTTCCCGGTGCGGAAAAAAATGCCGCAGTATTTATTGAAGAGAAGGTCCCTGTGGTGAATTATGCTTTAGGTAAGGGGAACTGGATATGCAAAGAGGTTCATGCATACGGCGGAAAGGTAATTGCAACGGTTACCACTCTAAAGCATGCTCTTGCTGCGCAGCGTGACGGCGCTGATGCCGTAATAGTTACAGGCCATGAAGCGGCGGGTCATGGAGGAGATGTTACATCATTGGTTTTAATTCCAAGTATAGCGGATAATATAGAGATACCGGTAATTGCCGCCGGAGGATTTGCAGATGGCCGCGGACTTGTTGCCGCATTATCTATGGGCGCTGACGCTATTTCAATGGGGACAAGATTTATGAACACTGTCGAGAGCCCTGTTCATGCAAATATGAAAAATTTATCTGTAGAAAAGGATTGTTTTAGTACAATACGAACCGATAAAATTGACGGCATGGTCGCTCGTGTAGTTGATAATAAGGGTGCAAGGCGTTTGATGAAGAAAAGATTAAATCCGTTCAGCGCTCTTATCCGCTCAAGGCAGATTGCAAAGATGCTGGGTTTTCCATGGTTAAAGCTTGCTGTCGGGATTGTGTTTATGGGATTTAAAAGAGCTGTTGCAATGGCGCGCATGGCTATAGGATTTACCGCTTTTGAAGTCGGAACCATGAATGGAGATAATGATAATGGAGTTCTTCCTTTGGGACAGGTTACAGGTATAATAAAAGATACTCCTACTGTAGACAGCGTTATAAAGAAGATTGTATCGGATGCCGACAAAGCATTAAAATCGGTATCAACTAAAATATCAAAATAATATGATAACAGCAGGGATTGATATCGGATCAAATACCGCTAAAGCAGTCTTAATGGATAATAAGGAGATAGCGGCGCAATCCGTTATTTTTACCGGTCATAATGCGCGTGAGGCGGCAAATGAAGTTCTTGAAGCGGCAATGAAAGAGGCCGGTCTATCAAAGAGCGATATTGATAAAATTATATGTACAGGTTATGGCCGTGATTATATGCCTGAAGCCGACCAAACCTGTACCGAGATTACATGCCATGCCTTAGGCGCGCATTATACATTTTCTAATGCAGGATCGGTTATAGATATTGGAGGACAGGACAGCAAATATATTCTGCTCGGCGCAGAGGGGAAGGTTTTAAATTTTATCATGAATGACAAGTGCGCGGCAGGCACAGGCCGTTTTATGGAGGTAATGGCGCGGGCATTGAATATGGACCTTGAAGGTTTTGCAAATATATCATTGGAATCAAAAACTCCTTCAAGGATCAGCAGCCTATGCTCTGTCTTTGCAGAGAGCGAGGTAATATCTTTAATCTCTGCCGGCGCCGAAAGAGGGGATATTGCAGCCGGACTGCACGATTCAATTGCTTCAAGGATCGGCGCCATGGTGCACAGAGTCGGATTAAAAGAACCTGTTGTTATGACCGGAGGGTGCGCAAAAAACAGAGGTCTTGTTAAAGCGCTTGAAAAGTCTCTTGGAGTTGCATTAATGATAGACGAAAGAACAGCGCAGATTAATGGCGCAATCGGCGCTGCCTTAAAAGGTCTAAACGTATGAAAAAAATCCGTTGTTGACTACAGTTTTTTTGCCTGAATATACATTAAATCTAAACTCATTGAGTTCATTGTTTTTTGTCTTATGACCTATAACCGTTAATAAATCTCCGGGAATAACAGGATATGAAAAACGCGCTGAGATCTCGCGCATCTTTGTCGGATCCTTCCCTGCAAGCTCATCTACAAGTGTATTTGTACACATAGCCATAACGCATACTCCATGAAGTATGCACGCCGGAAAACCTGCAGCCCTTGCAAAGAGATAGTTTGTATGTATAGGATTTGTATCCTTAGAGACTATAGCATACTGTTTCTCCTGCCCCTGTTTTGTCTGAATAAGAATTTTTATCTCATCCTTGTTTGACTCTTCAGAGGCCGGAGACTTCTCTTTTTTTGGTCCGCCGCTTTTTTTCCCCGAACCCCTTACCAAAAAACCTGTTTCAGCCTCAAGTATAAGTTTACCCTTTGAGCTTCCTTCGGTCTTTATAATAAGGAGTTCCCCTGCGGGGGTATCTGCTATATCCGCTATTGACAGAGTAATATTAAATACCTGATCACGGTGCAGAGGCTCATATACCTTTAAACTCTGCTGACCGTGAATCATTTTTAATAGATTAATTTTAAGGTCTTTATGCGTCATTACCTGATGAAAGAGAGGATAGAGTTCTCTTGAGAAAAAGAATGGCGGCGCTACAGTGGTTTGTGAATATTTCATCGGATCATCCCTTGTAGCGTCAATATATTGATTTATCTGATCAATACTAAACGATTCAAAATCTTTATGGAGTGTGTACCCTATCATCTCTCTATTCATACCCTTAGAGCTGATGTTACGGATAATTGTGCGATATAACGCCATATTGCTGTTCATAACATCCGTTCTCCCAATCTTTATGCTTTGTCCCAGGTTCCGGCTTTTTTAAGCTCATCTACTACTTTTAATGCCATATTTTTAAGCTCCATACCATCCACCTTTGCAACCCTGTTTAGCGGCATAGCGCCCGGTTCAAGTATTACTACATGTGCAGGCCTTGAATAAGAGGATATGTCGTCGCACATTTTCATAACCTCTTCAGGAGTAATGGTAGCGCCGACAGCAGGTTCAACAAATGCAATAATCGCTTCCATGTATATAGCATGGGGAGCTCCTATACAATAAATCTGAGTTGCTCTATCACCAAGTTTTTTTGATATATGGTTTATAACATCCTGAGGATATACCTGATATCCTTTAGTCTTAATTACAAACTTTCCTCTTCCGACAAAGTGGATCCCCAAATCGTCATAAAATCCAAGATCGCCCGTATAACAGTACCCATCTTTGGAGATAGTCTTTGCAGTATTCTCCTGATCATTATAGTAGCCTAAAAATACCTGCGGTCCGTGAAAGCATATTTCGCCGATCTCACCTTTAGGAAATTCTTCGCCTGCATTGCCGTCATCTTTCATAGGTTTTCTTACTGTCAGCGGAGTTGTTGCCTCCATGGCAAAACCTATACTCTTTGCTATGTCCTCAACATCGGCATCAACATCCGTATATGTACAGAATCCGGCGGTCTCTGTAAGACCAAGACCTGTTCCCATTTTTGGAGCCATCTCTCTCATCTTTTTTAGAAACTCAACAGGAACCTCTTGTCCTCCATAAAGGATAAAACGGAGAGATGAAAGATCAAAACTTGAAAAATTAGGAAGCGCCCATTCAAGGTTAAACAGCGCCGGAATCTGACCTACGATTGTTACTTTTTCCTGCTGTATAGCCTGAAGGCTCATTTCAGGATTAAATATATGGAGTATTACGGATTCCCCTCCGCCGTATATTGTAGTTGCAAGCTGTTCGGTAAGACCGCCAACATGAGACGGCGGTAAATTAACGAGCATTTTATCATCTCCGTTAATTTCAAATCCAACAGCAAGACCTATGTTCTGAATTGTTATATTTTCGTGGCACATCAATCCTGCTTTAGGCGAACCTGTTGATCCTGTTGTAAATATTATCAGACACGGATCCCTCTTATCAACAAGCTTTCTCGCTTTTTTAACGCTTCCTGTAAATAGACTCTTTATAAATACCTTCTTAATATCCTTTGCAAAGTCTCCAATCCCTATAGCGCCATCCATAATCAATTCAGGCTCTTTCTGAAACTGAATCCAATACTTTATCCCTGTTGTCTGCTTCATAACATCCTGAATCATCGGCCTAAAATCTGCCAATGGCGTTTTCCCAAGGAAAAAATATGCCTTTGGTTTAATCTTTTCAAGACAGTACACAATCTCATCTGTCTTTAACCTAAGATCCAGCGGCGCAACAATCAGTCCTATCTTGTAACATGCATAGATTAAATAGATATGTTCTTTAAGCATTGGGAGTGATGTAGCGATAATATCACCTTTTTTTAATCCTAAAGAGAGTAGTTTTGCAGAGAATGCGCTGACCGATTGATTAAATTTACCCCAGGTTACCTTTTCACCTGTGTTAAATTCGGTTATTGCTATGGCATTTTTTTTCTGTTTAGCATATAATGCTATGTAATCAGACATATTAGGCAGCAGATTTTCATATTGTGATTTGGCAATTGCTTCTTTTTCTTTATTCATAATAATACTCCTTATTTTATACAATTTATACTATATGTCAAGATTGTATAAAATCGTATATTAATTTCAAGAATAATTTATTTTTTTTGTTAATTATAAGATTATTCCCCTGTTATTGTACAATTTGTTCAAAAAATGTCATATTTTAACATATAATTAATCTAACGGTATTGTGAATGTGACAAAACCTCTGGAATATGGCGCAATTTCGTAAGGAGCGTAAAAGATCACTAATTTTCCATCCTCAATATAAAACTGTTTTTCGTCAGGCAGCGGGAGCATCTTTCCGCCAAGCATATCCTCGCGGAACAGTTCGCTGTACATCCCTGAGTTTTTAGCGCGAATGTCATTTATCTTTTGCTGCAAAGAGCTTTGGTAATTTTTATTCTTTAAAATATCCGCCAAGGTCAGGAGTTTTCCGCCGGCTGTGTCAATAGTATAGGCAAACCTGTAAGGCAAACCGTGGGCGCCGCCGTAGTATGATTCCCCTTCAAAGACTATGCTTAGCAATTTTGCGGAGTTTTCAGAGAGATGGAATGTCAGACTTTCCGAAGCGCTCCATGTATAATCATCGTTAGCCGCCCTGTTTTCTGCATATGCTTTTGCGACAGCGGCGCTGCGATCATTCATCCTTTTTTTGAATTCGTTGTTTAATGTTTCTTGCAGGGGAACATTTTTAAGTCCGGTTAATTGCGGTATTTTAATATCGAGGTTATAGTTTGTTTCACGATTATCCCCTTTCGCAGGAATTGTTTTTTCATCGGAGGATATTTCAGCGGTAATGGCGGCGCCTGATACGGCTTTGATTGCGTGGTTGGCGCTGAACAGCTGCAGCCTGTTTACCCTGTATCTGGGCTCGCAGCTTTCCGTACATTCAGCCCAGCTTTCACTCCAGATAGCCTTGCAGCCAAGAGCCTCACTGATAAAGCGGACCGGAACCATCATCTGGTTGTTTACTGTTATCATAGGCGCTTCTTTGTACTTTTTACCATTGACGGTTGTCTCTGAGCCGTCGGTTTTCATTTTTATCTCTGCCTTTAGTTTTTCATGTTTGAGAGTGACTAGTTTTTCCTCTTCGTTATAGTCTGCGGTTAATTCCAGCAGTTCCGCTGTAGTTTTGAGCGGCGTATAGACTATGTTGTTTATGATAATAGGAGACGCTTCCGTGCTGATCTTTATTCCGTTCATCTCTATGATTGTCTCAGCTGCGGCATAGCCTGTTCCGGTTAGGAATTGGGAGAAGAGTAAAAGCATGGACAGAGCTGCAGGTTTTAGAGTTTTCATAGGAGTCCTCCTATTCAATTTATGGCGTATTGGAAAATAATGTTCATTCTTAATAGAGAATTAAAAAGAACAAGCTTTTTTCGGATTATATTTATTCTTGACTTAGAAAATAGCTCCGACTAATCTGGTTTTAAAAACCGGATTAGTCGGAGATGATATGTACATTAAAAGAACTTTAGAAAAAGCCATTAAACAGGCAAGCAGTTTTTTCCCTGTAGTCTTTATTACCGGTCCCAGACAGGTTGGAAAGACTACTGTTTTTGAAAATTGCGAATCAAAAAAAAGGAGTTATGTTTCCTTAGACGCTTTAGAAGAACAGGAACTGGCAAAGCGCGACCCAAGAAGGTTCTTAGAACGGCATCAGCCCCCTTTATTGATTGATGAAATACAGTATGCTCCGGAACTGCTCCCATATATAAAAACCATTGTAGACAGAGAAAAGAGAAAGGGGATGTATTGGATCACAGGTTCTCAGCAGTTTAATCTTATGGCTAATGTGACAGAGAGCTTGGCAGGGAGGGTCGGCATCCTTAATTTACAGGGCTTTTCTCAGACAGAAAAGGAGAATATGCCGGATGCCTCTCCATTTCTGCCGACTGAAAAAATATTCGCGAAAAAAGAAAAAACAGACAAAGGGACAAGAGATATCTTCCATAGTATTTGGAAAGGGTCATATCCCGCCCTGTTCAAAGGAAGGGATAAGGATTGGAATTTATTCTATGATTCATATATGCAGACCTATATAGAGAGAGACGTCAAACAGATCATAAAGGTTTCAAACGAACTCCAGTTTGTCAAATTTGTAAGGGCATTGGCTGCCAGAACTTCCCAACTGCTTAATTATTCCAATATCGCCGGAGAGATCGGCATCAATGAATCAACGGTGAAGTCATGGCTCTCTATTCTGCAAACTTCCGGACTTATCTACCTGCTGCAGCCCTATTCCAACAACCTGACAAATCGTATCATAAAGACTCCTAAGCTATATTTCATGGATACAGGGCTTGTCTGTTATTTGACAAAATGGAATACGCCCGAAACGCTTGAAAACGGAGCATTTTCCGGAGCTATTTTGGAAACATATGTTGTTTCCGAAATTTTAAAGAGCTATTGGCATAACGGTCAATCTCCTGCTATCTATTTCTATAGGGATAAGGATAAGCGAGAAGTGGATATTATTTTAGAAGAGAATGGCAAATTGTATCCATTGGAAGTTAAACAGAAGACAAACCCAAATGCTGCTGATACTAAGAATTTTTCCGTTCTTTCCCAATTTAAGAAAGAAGTTGCGCCGGGCGGAGTGTTATGTTTAGCTCCGACCCATCTGCCGTTAGGGGAAAAAGACTATACTATTCCAATATCCTATATTTAGAGAGAGCTGCACTGCGCTGAAAACATTATTTGTATATATAAATTATTAGTTAGTAAAATTGATAGAAAATGAAATTTTATTGACAATTTATTTATGCTATAATAAAAAGAAATTAAACATAAATATATCTATTGATCAGAAATAAAAATTTTATATGTAAAATTTCTTTTCTTAGAACTGTTTATTTATTAGTAATCAACTATAAAAATTTATAGAACTGATATTTTAGGAGGATTATCAAGATGAGTATTGCCGATTCTTTTGGTGTAGCGAGTCATGAGGTTACACGCGAATTTTATTTTAATGTCGGTGGCCCTCATGGATTTATGCGTTGGGGGGTTTACATTTTTATGTTTGCCGCTGTCTTTTATCTGCTTTATACTATTATAAAGAAGGTGCTGATTTGGAGACAGGGAAAGGGTGAATTGAGAACAGATTTTCCTGAAAAGAGAATTCTGGCTGTTATTAAGTATGCTTTTTTTCAAGCAAAGGTTCTTAAAGAAAAATATCCCGGATTAATGCATGCTAGTATCTTTTTCGGTTTTGTTGGTCTTTTTATTGTTACAATGATAATAGTTGTACAAGAGGACTTTACCGGCCTGTTTTTTAATGTGCACTTTATACATGGCGATTTTTATATAATCTGGTCATTATTTGCTGATGTATTCGGAGCAGTTGTTCTAATAGGTCTTCTCATGGCTATTTATAGAAGATATTTTATTAAACCGACAAGATTAGATACAAAAGCAACTGATACTTTTGCACTTGTTCTTATTACATTTATTATTATAACAGGTTTTTTCAATGAGTCTATGAGAATTGCATTAACAGGATTTCCGAATTTTGAAAAGTTAGCATCACCTGTTGGCTATGGTCTTGCAATTCCATTTTCAGTATTAAGTGACGGCGTTTTACAAACAGCTCACTATATTAACTGGTGGGTACATATGCTTGCAGCTTTTATATTTATAGGACTTGTTGCTACAAACAAAATAGGACATATTTTAATTTCATTTTTAAACATCTACTATGGCAACATTAATAATGAATCTTCAAAGACAAAGTTTACTGTGCCGGTTATTGATCCTGCGGAATTTGAAGCTGCCGAAAGTTTTGGCGTAAGCAAAGTAGAGGAGTTTACATGGAAGCAGCTTATGGATGGAGACGCCTGTACAAGATGCGGAAGATGCCAGGATAACTGTCCCGCACATCTGACAGAGAAGCCGCTTTCTCCAAAGAAGATGATCAATGATGTTAAAGATAATATGGAAGAGCGTATACCTAAGCTAATGGTTGCCGAGGATAAGGCGGCGCTTGAGACTAAGCCGCTTATCGGCGATGGCAGCGCAGGGTCGGGATATGTTCAGCCTGATGAATTCTGGTCATGTACAAACTGTGCGGCTTGTATGGAAGCCTGTCCGGTGCTTGTTGAGCATGTACCTAAGATGATTGATATGAGAAGATACAAGGTCTTGATGGAGGGGGATATGGCTCCCGAGCTTCAGACTACATTTATGAATATGGAGACCAATTTTAATCCGTATGGATTTGCATTCGGAGAAAGAGGAGTATGGCTCCCTGATGATCTCGGCGTAAAAACATTAGCTGAAGATACTGATGTTGAATATGTATATTTTGTAGGATGCGCCGCATCTTATGATAAGAGAAATCAGAAGGTTGCAATCGCTTTCCTTAATATCATGAAGAAGGCCGGTATTAAGGTAGGTATCCTTGGCGCTGAAGAGGCATGCTGCGGTGATGCGGCTATGAGAGGGGGAAATGAATATCTCTTCCATTCGCTTGCAACACAAAATTTGGAGACATTCAAAGGCTATGGCATTAAAAAGGTTATTGCAACATGTCCGCACTGCTACAATATGCTCAAGAAAGAGTATAAATCTTTTGCTAAGGTTGGAATGGGATCTGACGGCAATCCTCTTGAATACAATATGGAAGTTTTCCATCATGCAGAGATTATTGCAGATCTTATTAAGAGCGGAAAGATTAAACTAAAAGAAGCTCTTAAAGAGAAGATTACATACCATGATTCATGTTTCCTCGGAAGATACAACGAGATATATGATGAACCGAGAAGCGCCATTAAGGCAATTCCCGGAACTGAATTTGTTGAAATGAGCAGAAATCATGGAACAAGTTTCTGCTGCGGCGCCGGCGGAGCAAGAATGTTCATTGAAGAGCATCATGGTACAAGGATCAACCAGTTTAGAACTAAAGATGCTCATGCAAGCGAAGCGCAAAAAATATGTACCGTATGTCCGTTCTGCTTAACTATGCTTTCAGACGGAGCTACAGAGCTTGAGATAGAAAATCTTACTACATATGACCTTGCAGAGTATATATATAATTCAATGGAGAAATAGTCAGACATTTAATTAACAAAATATATTTAGATGTTAAAGGCTCACTTTACTTTAAAGTGAGCCTTTTTTTATCTCCAAGAACATCCTTGACAAATATTAACTCATTGCTATCATATTCTCTATGAGAACCAAAACTTTTACCGCTGCTTTAATTGCTCTGCTTGCAATATTTAACATATCAGCATCAGATTCATGTATTTACAGATGGGAAGAGTTTTCTCATTCTGCGGAAAAA
>Ga0082212_10013876_pt1 | contig 10060 bp, 5 predicted proteins | sample TergutNt197P3_FD_71548 | JGI IMG/M metagenome (GOLD analysis project Ga0082212, IMG submission 71548) | Neocapritermes taracua P3 segment gut microbial communities from Petit-Saut dam, French Guiana - Nt197 P3 | ecosystem: Host-associated > Arthropoda: Insects > Digestive system > Gut ... | reverse complement strand
CGAGCAAACGGTAACAATTTACGGGACAGAACGAACGAGGGAGGGAGTGAGGAAGGGGAGGGAAGGGAAGGAAGGGAAGGGAAGGGAAGGGAGTTTTTCCCGTTTCGCTCGAACTATTCAAGTTAGGGTGGGTGGTTTTTCAGTGGCTTCGGACGGTTCCTGCGTCTTGCAATGACGGCTGGGCGGCAAGATGCGAGAGTCGTTCCCGTTCTGTCACGGAAGAACACAAAAAGAACCGTCCCCCTGTGTTCTGTCACGGAAGAACACAAAAAGAACCGTCCCTCTGTGTTCAAAAACGTCCCTCTCTGTGTTCGCCAAAACTATTGACTATAAGCCGGAAAAAATGTAAAAAGTAGTTATACAGGCAATTCCGACGGCCACTGCGGGCCCGGGAGCATTCATTCTTATTTTTCATAAGGAGGTATTTATTATGGTAGGAGAAATGAAAGGGCAGAGATTTCAGCCATCAGTCTCGAAAATCGGCGGCATCGATGCGAAGTATATGATCCTGATCGCGTACTTTGGCGCGACCGTGCTCGGTTTGATCCCGGGCGTCAAATATGTAGCGTGGCTCGTCCCGCTCATCATCTTTTTCATCGACAAGGAAAACAAGTTTATTGCCTTCCACGCGATGCAGGCGTTTCTGCTTGAGATCGTCGCGTTTGTCATCTCTATCATCCTCGCCATTATCTTGCTCGCCTCAGCCGCCGGCATGGCGACATCAGCTGTTTCAGGGAATTTGCTCGGGGTCGGGGCCGGGGCCGGGGCAGCCATCGCCGCTACCGCCATTACAGCCATAGTCAGTATCATAGTACTGATATTCGCGATCCTCGCCGCTGTAAAGGGCTATGGCTACGAAATCTACGAAATCCCGCTTGTCGGCAAACAGGCGGAAAAAATCGTATTCAAGACGTCGGGGTAAGCGTATTCAAGACGTCGGGGTAAGCTCGACCGGCGGTGAAAAGCCTTTATACTTGTTGATAAGCAGGCGGCCCGGCAGGACCTCTATATCCAGGGGGAGCGGGTCGCCTCTTTCGCCGTCGATGTCCGTATTGATCTCTTCGCCTTTTTTTGATTCTATGTGAAGCCGCGCCGTGCGGAAATACTCGACGCGCTTGTCGCTCGTGTGCTGCCCGGTCATAACGGCGAGCAAAACAGGGAGCATCACAGGCAGGATAAGCTTGCGGAAGACCACGACATCCAAAAGCCCGTCGCCGATCTCAGAATATGGCGCGACGGACTTGAAACCGCCGGCCGCGCGGCCGTTCATGACAAGCACTATACTCACGTCCGTGTCTATCGTCTTTTCCTCGCTCTCGATGCGCAGCCTGGACGCGCGCGCGAACGGCACTTCGGCCAGCGACCTAAGATAGTAGGCGCCGATCCCCAGCGTATTTTTGATCGTGGGGTCCGTCCTCTGGCTGATGTCGACAAGCATGCCTATCGCGAGCACATTTACAAAACAGCGGTCGCCGGCCTTTCCGACATCAGCCGCGATATAGTCTTCCGACAACGCGTTCTGGATCATCCCGTCGATCGTGTGCGGGATCTCAAGGTAGCCCGCCAGGTCATTGGCCGTGCCGGTCGGGAAAATCGCGACCGGGAGGCTTATGCCGTGGCGCACCATGGCGTTCACAACGAGGTTGACCGTACCGTCGCCGCCGGCAATTATTATCTTGTGGAAATCCCGGATCTTAAGTTTGCTGAAGATGTGTTCCAGGTCAAGTGAGCCGCCGAGCCTATAGGGCACGACGAGCATCCCGGCTTCCCCGAATGTGCCTATGATCTCGTCGAGATGGGCCTTGATAATGCCGTTGCCGGCATTCGGGTTGTAAATCAAAAGCACGTGTTTCATGATCCGCTCCTTTCCTGCAAAATGCCGCCTGTCAAAATGTCGCCTATCATATAGAGCGAGCCCGCAAACACCACCGCGTCAAATCCGCCCGCAAGCCCCATGGCGACATTATACGCCTCTTTTGCCCCCTGCGCCTCCGCGGCCACAAGCCCGCCCGCCGCCCGTACCAGCCCGGCAAGCTCTCCCGCGCCCAGGCTTCGCTCGTTGCCCGATGCAGTTACGACAAACGCCGAGGCTGCGCCGGCAAACACCTCAAGCATCTCCTGCGCCGCCTTGTCGCGCAGGATGGAGCATACAAACAGTATGCGGCTGCCCGGCAACAGCTCCTCAAGCGTCTTTGCGAGCGAGAGCGCGCCGTCCGGGTTGTGCGCGCCGTCAAATATGACCGGCGGATCCTCCGAGACGACCTGAAAACGCGCAGGCGGGCTCGCGGCTTTCAAGCCTGCCCGTACCGCCGCCTCATCCGCGCGTATCAGCCCTTCCTCCCGCATGTAGTCAAGAGCAGACAGCGCCGTTATCGCGTTTCTTACCTGGTGCTCCCCGGCCATCGAAAGCTCGATATTTTCATACCGCCTCCCGCCAATGGCCGTATCGAAGGTATAGCCGCGAAGCGACCTCCCCGTGACCTGGTATTTCAGCTTTGACACATCAATGAGCGGCGAGCCAAGTTCTGCGGCCCGGCTTGCGATCACCTCCAAAGCCCCGCCCGCCGCGCCGGTCATTACGGGGCAGCCCGCCTTGATGATACCGGCCTTCTCCCAGGCGATTTTTTCCACTGTATCGCCCAGCTCGCCCATATGGTCAAGCGCGACCTGCGTAATTACCGACAAGACCGGTTTTTCAATAATGTTCGTCGAATCCCCCCGGCCGCCGAGCCCGACCTCCAGGACGGTGAAATCCAGCTGCTCCTCCGCAAAATATGCGAGGCCTATAGCCGTTACGACCTCAAATTCTGTTGGCGGGTCGCCGCGCCCGGACAGCGTTTCGGCTACGGCGATGACGCGGTCCGTCAGCGCCTCCAGCCGCTCTTCGGAAATCATCTCCCCGTTCGCCTCGATACGCTCGCGGAAATCGGCAACATACGGCGAGGTGAAGATCCCGGCCGTATAGCCCAGCGCGCGCAGCGCTTCGTAGATATAGCGGCAGACGGAGCCCTTGCCGTTCGTGCCGGCGACGTGGATGACGCGCAGCCCCTTTTCAGGATTCCCGAGCATGGAACACAGGGCCTCCATGCGCTCAAGCCCCAGCTTGCTGCCAAACCTCAGATATTCATGTATGCGTTCCTGCGCTGTTTTCTTCTTTTGCACGGCTTACTCAAACAACGGGGCGGCTTCCTGGTAGTCCCGGTCAGGTACGGTGTCAAGCACCTGCTTGTAATACATCCTGGCCGTCCCCTTGTCGCCTTCGGCCAGCGCTATCAAAGCAAGGGTGAACAGCGCCTCGAAGCAGCACCGTTTCGGGCAGTCCGCGTAATCCTTCGCGTGAATGGTTGCCAGCGTTAAAAACTCTTTTGCCTTGCTGTATTTTTTCAGCCCGTACAGGCATTCGCCTATCAGAAAGTCGGAACAGGCGAAGCTGTGCCCGCCCTGTGATTCTTTCAAGGCCCTTTTCAGGCCCTTGCCGCCGAGCCGCCAGCCAAGCGTGGCCCGTAAAAGGGTGTCCGCCTTCTTGTCCTGGCCCGCCGCCATGTAGGCCCTGGCCATCCTGACCCTGGAGCGGAACAGGGTCTGCGCGTGGTCGACCGACTTAAAGGGCCCGATCACATCGATGGTAGCGTATGATTTTTCATAATATTTAACCGCCCCGACAGGGTCTCTTTTTGCATACCTCACGAACTCGGCGTAGTCGCGGTTCAGCAGATAAATATGCCTTTCCTTCCCTTCTTCCGGCGACCTTTCCAGGCCTTCAAACGCCTGCGCGAACAACTCTTCGGCTTTTTCGTCCTCGCCGCACTGGTAAAGAACATACGCAAACCGCCCCCGCTCCGCCGCCGCGTCAGCTTCGTCATCCCATTTGAGCGCCTTAAGATCCTCATCTAGCTCCAAATACTTCGTAAACTCATGGTGTTCAAGCAGCATATCCGCTTTTTCTTTAAGGAGGCTGGCATATGGCGGTATGAACTGATCCTCTTCGTCCCTGTCTTTTACAAGCGCCATGCCTTCATCCAATACGCGAAGCGCGGTTTCGAAATCGCCGCTTTGCTCGTAAGCGTTCGCAAGATAATAATGCGAGCCGGAAAACGTCGCACTGATATCGATCGTCAGCTGAAAATCGTTTATAGCCTCAGCCATACGCCCCTCTTCGAACGCCAATACGCCGAGTTGGTACCAGGCCGGCGCAAACCGCTCGTCCAGCTCGATCGCCTTGCGGAAATCCGCCCGCGCCCGCGCCTTCGCAAAATTGTCCGGGACATGCGGGTAGTTGGCTTGGAGCCAGCCCCTCAGAAGGTAGGCATAAGGGCTTTCATGCTTTTCAACGAGGCGCCCGGCCAGTTCCGCGGCTTCTTTCAAGCGGCCGCCGCGCGCATAGAGCATGCTTAGTTTTTCGAGGCAGACCGCGCTGTCAGGATCCTTCTCTATCGCATCCTCAAACAACTTTTGGGATTCATTTTCCGGATCGTCACTCTCGTAAAGGGCAACCGCTTTCATCAGCAGAAGAACGTCGCTTAAGGGGCCAAACTCCTCCGCGCGCCGGACGACATCCAGGACTTCCTCATACTTATCCGCGCGCTCATATACACGCCCGAGCAATTCCCACATTTCCAGGTTGTAAGGGAAGTTCCCCAGCGCAGTTTCCGCGCTGTCAACCGCCGCTCCGAGATTGCCGCTTTCCTCATGCATGAGGGCTTCGATCGAAAGCAGCCCCGCGTGTCCGGGGCTATGCTCAAACCCCGCCGTGAGGGCCGAAAAAGCATTACGCTCATCCCCCCTGCTGCGGTAGATCTGCGCAAGGACGCGGCAGATCTCCGGGTCGCCCGGGAATTCCAGGAGCATTATCTCCGCCTTGCTGAGCGCGATATCGTCCATGCCGAGCCGGTGGTATTTCTCCGGCACGAATTTCAGGCGCACATGGTCGGTCTCCGCCGCTTCCCACGCCTCGATGTATTCAAGCAGGATCGCCCTCTCCTCTTCCGACAGGTCAACGCCCCGCGTCAGGACAAAGAGATCCGCGTACAGTTCGTAGTGCTTGGCCCGGTGCTCGTCGTCGGGCTCCTCATCCGCGATAAGGTCGAGCGACCCCTCATAATCGCCCAGATTGTAATAACAGCTCGCAAGCTTGTACCGCGCTTCCATGTCGGCGGGGTCTTTTTCCAGCCTCTCTTTAAAAATCGGGGCAAGCGCTTCGTTTGACAGGCCGAAGACACTCATAGCGGCGCCGTCAAAAGGGTCGAGCATAAGCAATTCATATGAATCAGCCTTCGCCTCTTCATAGCTTTCGATTCCGAAACGCGCCCGCGCCGCGCCGATCCGCGCGGGATAATGTTCCGGCGTCCCTTTAAGTACGCCAAGGTATATGTCAAGCGCCCCGGCGGGATCGTCGCCCAGCAGCATGTCGCCGACAGAGCTGCGTATATGGGGATCGTCCGGAAATTCCGCATCCAGCCTCTCAAGGATCTCCCGCTCCCCGTCCAGCTTTTCCTGAAGCCTGTTCAGCCGCGCGATCAAAAGCCGATAATCAGGATGTTTCTCAAAGAGTCGCCCCTTGTTGGCCTCCGCCAATTCCACGGACTTCTCCAGCTCGCCCGCCCGCATCGTCTCGGCAAGCGTATGGTACGCGTTGATGAAACCGTCATGATCCTCACCGGCGTCCCGCACAAAATCAAAAAATTCGTCGCGCACCGCGCGCTCAAACCGCATCCCGTTCAGCACATATTCGATATACCTTGGGGGGAAATCCTCTTTTAGCTGTTTCGCGCGCGCCGCCCAGGAAAACTCCTTGTCAAAAAGCCGCCACACCCGCTGCGGCAGGTACTGGCCTTCCATCAATTCGATCAACAGTTTTTCCGAGAACGCTTCCTGCTCGTCGATGCTCCTTGCGCCGGCCGTCTCAAAAAGCCCTTTCCACTCGCCCTCATCCATACGGCGCGGGAAATCCGACAGGATCTCCCTTATCGCAAGGCGGGCCGGGTCATTCTCATCTCCGCCCTGCCCCTCCGCACCGCCGTCCTCGCCGTCCTCGCCGGTCTGCCCCTGCTTCCCCGCCAGCTCAAGCGCCGACTCGTATGCCGCGCGCAGTTTGATAAACCCCGCCGGGTCGTCTTCGGGATGGTATTTCGGCAGGGCTTCAAGATATGCTTCACGTATTTGCGAAACGTCTTCGGTGGGGCTGACGCCGAGCGTCGCCCATATTTCAGATGTATTCATCATGGCTCTCCAATTGGTCAAAAAACTCCCGCAGCGCCTCCGCCGCGGCCTCTATTTCCGGTCCGTCCTGCCGCTCAAGGATCTCCTCAAACGACGCCAGCGCTTCCGCGACGGCCTGCCGCATATCGCCTGTCTGCTCGGTATACAGCCTCTCGCCCTTCTCCAGCAGAAAACGATATTCGTCCTTGTCGCGCGGGTGTATCTTGAGCCCTTTCAGCGTTTCGAGGCTCGCCCGGATCTCCTTTTCCGACATGGCGCCGGGGTTCTTTTCGATAACGATACTGGCAAGCTCCCCCGTCGATTCGGTCGTCACCTCGACCTCAAGGATGCCGTTTATGTCATAAGTGAACCGGACGTCGATGCTTTCCTCCCCTGCCGGTTTTGGCTTGACGGTAATTTCCAGATTGCCGAGGAACACATTGTCCCGTGTATTTCGCGATTCCCCCTGGAATATCTTGACGTCGATATTTTCCTGCATGTCGTGCATTGTATAGAAACGTTCAGCCCTTGAAGCCGGTATGACCGTATTGCGCTCGATAATCGGAGAATAGAGCCCTGAGCGGATAAGCCCGCTCGGCTGCCGGTGCGAAGTCTCTATGCCCAGGGTATAGCTGCAAACATCCGTAAGCAAGAGCTCACGCACATATTCGTTCCTCTCTTTCATCGCGGCCTGGACCGCGGCCCCGAGCGCAACAGCCTCGTCCGGGTTGATTGTCGACGACGGCAGCATACCGAACAGCTTCCCGACAAAGGAGCGCACAAGCGGCATCTTCGTCGCGCCGCCGACAAGGACGACCGCGTCGATATCCGAAGCCTTAAGCGACGCGTCCGAAAGTGTCCTCACCACAGGCGTTTTGAGCCGCAATAGAAGAGGTTCGCAATACTCTTCGAACTCGGCCGAGGAAAAAACCGCCTCCAAAAGCTCGCCGCCGATATTTGCCTGCATAGTTATAACGCGTTCTTTTGAAAAGGCCCTCTTTGCCGTCTCGGCCGCCTTGTAAAGCGCAGCGCGCGCGGAAGGATCCAGCCCGGACGCCTTAAGCTTGTGCCGCGCAAGAAAAAGGTCCTCCAGCACATTCGTGAAGTCCTCGCCGCCCAGATAGTTGTCGCCGGCCACGGCCCGGACTTCCATTATGCTGCCCATATACTCAAGGACCGACACGTCAAACGTCCCGCCGCCGAGGTCGAATATCAGGAATTTTGATGAACCTGTCCGCTCATGCAGGCCGTAGGCGATAGCGGCGGCCGTCGGCTCGCTTACGATACGGTCGACCTTGAGGCCGGCCAGCTCACCCGCCGTCTTGGTCGCGCGGCGCTGCGCCTCGCCGAAATAGGCCGGGCAGCTTATTATCGCCTCTTCCACAGGCTCGCCCAAAAAGACCTCCGCGTCCTCTTTGAGTTTTTTTATAATGAACGAAGAAAGCTCTTCCGGCAGGAAAACGCGCCCGCCCAGCTTGTACTCCTTCTTCGTGCCCATGCTGCGCTTGAACACCGAGGCCGTATTGCCCGGGTCCGTGAAACGCCGCTCCGCCGCGATTTTCCCTGTCAGGATCTCGCCGTCCCCGGGGACGCTGACTATCGACGGGGTAAGCGGCTCGCCGAAAGAATTGGGGATAATGGCTGCGCTTTCCCCCTTCATGACCGCCGCAAGGCTGTTTGTAGTACCGAGATCGATTCCTATGATCGTCATGCCTGTCCCTCTTCGAACTGGCCGATCCGGGCCAGGGTCTTCGCCAGCGCCTCTTCCGCGGACGCGAGCTTCGCGCGCTCCGCCTCAACGACCTGCGCAGGCGCCTTGGCCGTAAAGCCCTCATTGGCAAGCTTCCCCGAGATGCGCCCTATCTCGCCCTCGAGCCGCGCCTTCTCCTTCGCAAGCTTTTCGCGCTCAGCCGCGACGTCGACAAGCCCCGCCAGCGGCACATAAACCACCACGCCCTCAAGTATCACCGTCGCGCACTCCTCAGAAGACAATGGGGACGAACCCTTTTGTCCTGCAAGCAGCACCTCCGATACGCCCGCAAGGCTCATTACCGCCTCGGGGATGAACTCCGCGCCCGCGTCCGCCTTGATGATGACCGGGAACCTGCGAGAAGGCACAACCCCCGCTTCCGCGCGGATATTACGCACCGCCCTGACGATCTCTTTCGTAAGTTCCACCCTTTTTTCTGCGCCCGCAAAATCGCCTTCGCCGGCAAGCCCGTCATTACCTGCCATACTGCCTTCGCCGGCAAAACCATAAGGCCTGGGCCAGGCGTCGCGAATCAGCTTGCCGTCCTTCCCCAGGTACCCCCAAATCTCCTCCGTAATGAAGGGCATGAACGGGTGCAGCAGCCGGAGCAGATCCGACAGCACATGCACGAGAACGGCGCGGCAGACGGCCCGGCCCTCCTCGTCAACGCCGTAGAGCCGCGACTTTACAAACTCGATATACCAGTCGCAGAACTCATCGCGTATAAGGTCGTGTATCTTCTGCGTCGCCAAGGAAAGCTCAAACTTCTCGAGGTTTTCCGTTATTTCCAAAGCCGCCCTTTCCGCGGTCGCGAGTATCCATTTGTCTTCGTCCCTCAGCCTGTCTTTCAGCTCCCCCTCTGAAAATGAAGTCAGCGCGGGAACCTCGCCCGGGTCGTCCCCCAGGTTCATGAGCACAAAGCGCGAGGCGTTCCAAAGCTTGTTCGCGAAATTGCGCGTCGCCTCGACATTTTTCATAATGAAGCGCATGTCGTTGCCGGGCGCGCTGCCAAAGAGCAGGTAAAACCTGAGCGCGTCCGCGCCGTATGTGTCGATGACCCAAAGCGGGTCCACGCCGTTTCCGAGGCTCTTGCTCATCTTCCGGCTGTCCGCGTCGCGCACCAGCCCGTGTATGAAGACATACTCAAACGGCGCTTCGCCCATGATCTCAAGCGAGCTGAACACCATGCGGATGACCCAGAAAAAGTGGATGTCGTAAGCAGTAACAAGCACGCTTGTCGGGAAGAAATATTTCAGGTCCTCAGTCTCATCCGGCCAGCCAAGCGTCGAAAAAGGCCAGAGCCCCGATGAAAACCATGTATCGAGCACGTCCTCGTCCTGCCGGAGCGTTTCGCCCGCAGCGCCGCAGGCCGGGCACATAGCCGGGGCCTCACGCGCGACGATGATCTCCCCGCAGCCGTCGCAATACCAGGCAGGGATGCGGTGGCCCCACCACAGCTGCCTGCTGATGCACCAGTCGCGTATCTCCTCAAGCCAGCGCAGATAGGTCTTCTCGGTGCGCTGGGGCACATGCTTGAGCTCGCCTTTTTTCGCCGCCTCTATCGCGGGCTTCGCGAGTTCTTCCATCCGCACGAACCACTGCTCGCTGATCATCGGCTCCACGATCGTGTCGCAGCGGTAGCACCGGCCCGTCGGGATAACGACGTCCTCCGTCTTTACTATATAGCCCGCCGCGTCCAAAGCCGCGACCCAGCGCTTCCGGCACTCGAACCGGTCAAGGCCCTCGTATTCGCCGGCCTCCTCCGTCATCTTCGCGTCAAACCCGATGCAGACAGGCTGCCCGAACCCGTGCCGCGCGCCGACCTCAAAATCGTTTTGATCGTGTGCGGGTGTAATCTTAACAGCGCCCGTGCCCTTTCCCGGATCGGGGTAGGGATCCTCTACGACGGGAAGCTCCTTGCCCGTGATCGGCAAAAGAACAGTCTTCCCGACCATGCCCCTGTACCGTTCGTCGCCTGGGCTGACCGCGACACAAACATCCGCAAACATAGTCTCCGGCCTCGACGTCGCGACCACGATCCCTTCGCCGCCGTCCGGCGACGGATATCGCACATACCAGTACTTGCCCCCAAGGGCTTCGTGCTCGACCTCG